>Ga0210399_10000009_pt1 | contig 149322 bp, 119 predicted proteins | sample IncBWC14MmetaG_FD_150865 | JGI IMG/M metagenome (GOLD analysis project Ga0210399, IMG submission 150865) | Forest soil microbial communities from Barre Woods Harvard Forest LTER site, Petersham, Massachusetts, United States - Inc-BW-C-14-M | ecosystem: Environmental > Terrestrial > Soil >...
TGGAATCCGCACTTACAAAAGAAGGCGGGGGGGGGGGGGGCATTTTGTTAACCAACAATAGGCTCCGATCGCCAACCCGCCCGTTATTTGTGGCGGCGCGGGTACTTGCCGATTAGCGAGTTCCAGCGAATCGCGAACACGTCTACGAACATTTGCAGGCTGTCGCGCATCATGCTGACTTTGGTGGCGGGGGAGTGGCCCCAGCGAACCGAGATTTCCACGGCCTGCAATCCGTGGTGCCGGGCGAGATACAACAACTCCGGATCGAAGCCGAAGCGGTCGATGGTCTGTTGCTCGAAAATAATTTTGCAGGGCACGCGGCGGAAGGCTTTGAAGCCGCACTGTGTGTCTACGAACGGCAACCAGAGGATCAGCCGAACGATCTTGTTGAAGATGATTCCGGCGAACTCGCGGAAAGGCGATTCGTGAACGGTGATCTGGCTGCGATCGATCGCGCGCGATCCGATGGCAAGGTCGCTGGTCTTCATCGCGGGAAGCAATTTTTCGACTTCTTCGATGGGCGCGGAAAGGTCCGCGTCGGTAAACAGGACGATTTCACCGCGCGCGACCTGCATGCCGTGACGGACGCTGTAGCCCTTGCCTCGATTTTTGTCGTTGGAAACAACGCGCAGCGAGGGGATTTCGTTTCGGAATTTTTCGGCGACCGCTACCGTGTTGTCCCGTGAGCCGTCATCTACAACGATCACTTCGATCTTGCGCTTCGATGATCGAATGTACGCGGCGATGCTGGAGAGCGTGGCGGGAAGCCGCTGCTCTTCGTTGTAGGACGGGATGATGATGGAAAGTTCGGGGGCCTCAGGGGTCATCGAAACGAGGGTTCCTTCCAACCGTGGACGCCAATCAACGGGACAAAACGGCAGGGTTCGAGCACCGTGGTCCGAAACGTATCATGGATGCGCTCGACTAGGTGCAGCTCTTGATTTTCGACGCTGCCAACCGGGACGACCATTCTGCCGCCCTCGCCAAGTTGTGCGACCAGCGGGGCCGGCGGGGCCGGCGCGGCGGCGGCCACCAGAATGGCGTCGAACGGCGCAAGTTCTGGCAGGCCCAGCGTGCCGTCGCCACAATGAACGTGAACGTTTGCATATCCCAGTTGAGCGAGACGCTCCGCCGCCGCGGTGGCCAGTTCTCCTCGATATTCGATGGTGATCACCTCACTGGCGAGAGATGACAAGACGGCGGCCTGATAGCCGCAGCCCGCACCGATCTCAAGGACTCGCTCCGTGCCCTTGAGATGTAGCGCGGCGGTCATGGCAGCGACGATGTAAGGCTGCGAAATTGTCTGACCCTCGCCGATGGGTAACGGGGCGTCTTCGTAGGCGCGTTTGCGAAATTCGGCGGGCACGAACTCGTGGCGCGGCACGGAGCTCATGGCCGACAGAACGGCGGCATCGTTGACACCGCGGCGGTGGATCTGTTTTTCGATCATGGATCGGCGGGCGGCCTCGTATTCCGCCGGTGCCAGATCGCCGGTGGATTCGCAGGCGTCCTTCCATGGTTTGAGGCGAAATTCCTTGAGGTAGCTCATCGAGTTACGCCGGCGTGGTCGACGCCACTGCGTGTTTCTCCCATGCATGAGTGCGCAGAATCTCGTCGATTTGCTCGATGGCAAAATCGCATTCCTGTTCGCGATTGTAGAAGTGCGGAGAGATGCGCACGCCGGCGTTCGGGCGGTAGTCGACCAGGATCTCGCGCGCGAGGAGTTCGCGGCAGACTTCGTAGGCGCGGGGACAGTCGATGGAAACGGTCCCGCCGCGCTCCGCGGGATTATTGGGGGTATTGACGCGCCAGCCTCGTGCTAGCGCGCCTTCCAGTAAGCGGGTAGTCATGGTGACGGATTTGGCCCGAATGGCAGAAATGCCGGCCGCGTTGATGATGTCCAGGCCTGGTTGGCAGGCGTAGAGCGCGGGGATGTGCGGCGTGCCGTTGAGATAGCGGAAGGAATCTTCGCGCGCGTCGATGCTGCCGGTCTCGAAGGCGAAGGGCCGGCGATGCGCGATCCAGCCGGTGAGTGCGGGTTTCAGCTTTGCGCGCAAATCGTCGCGCACGTAGAGATAGGCGACACCCGGACCGCCGCAGAGCCACTTGAGGACGCCGCCGACGGCAAAATCCGCGCCTAGAGCGTGTACATCGACAGGAATCGCACCGGTAGCCTGGAACACGTCGAGAATTACGTGCGCGCCGACGCGGTGGGCCCGTTCGATGATGGCGCGGGCGTCGACGATGTAGGAGCTGCGGAATAGAACGAGCGAGATGGGGACGAGAAGAGTGGTTTCGTCGATGGCGGCTAGAAATTTACCGAGGTCGAATCGCACGGTATCGGAGCTTGGAACCAGCTCCACGCGCGCGCCGTGGCGCTGTTGCTCGTGGTAGAAGTATTGGATCGAGGGAAATTCCAAGTCGGTCATCACCACTTTGTTGCGTGGACCACGAAAATCGAAGCACGACGAGATGACCGCTTGCGTCAGCGTTACGTTCTGGTGGAGCGAAATTTCGCCGGGTGCGGCGCCAATCAGCGGAGCGATTTTGTCGCCGACGCCTACGGCCATATCCCACCAGCCTTCTTCCCATGCGCGAACGCCGCGTCCCGCCCAGGAATCCGCGTAGTTACGCAGGCGGTCGTAGACCGCGCGTGGCATGGCGCCCAGTGAATTGCTAATCAGATAGGTGGTGCGGTCCAGAATCGGGAATTCGCCGCGCCACTTGAGTAGTTCGTCCATTTTCAGAGACCCGTACCTGGACGGGCATGGGCACCGTTTGCGTCTAATCCCGGCCCTCCGACCCCCGAAGCTCGGGGCAAGAGAGGGCGGCTGCAGGGCACTTGAAAGACTGCCGACAAAGTAACACACCGAAAAGCCGCACGACAGAGGTTTGACCCTGAACGTTGAGTGAAGAGAGATGTCTCCGTTCCGGGGCGGCAACGCAGGACGAAAGTCCAGCGCCTACATAAGGCTCTGACGCCGAAAAAACCGCTGCGCGCCCGCTTGAAGTGACCGTTCGGTTCTTCGAGGCCAAGTTCTTCGATGACGGAAGCAGAGGTTTGGACGGCCTGCACCTGCGGACAGTGCCGTCGAGTACCTGCAACGACGCCCGAAAACTGGTCCTGCGTACCACTGCGCTGGAAAGTCGCGTTTTCTAGACTGGTTGTGTGGCGGAGTAGTGAAGATACCGCACCGGAGGAAGGGAAAGTGATGAAGGCTTTTTTGGTGCTCGCGGCAATCTACGTCGCGGCGTTTTTGATCGCGATTCAAGGGGCGTCGCCGACCTCGGCGGACGGCACGATACATAAAGCGGGAGTGGCGCACATCGATCCCGCAAAGGAAGCAGACATTCGGTCTTTGATGGAGATGGTTGGGGCCCGCGCGGTGGTGCAAGATGCGGCGGGAAAGAATGCCGAGCAGATTCGCAAAAACCTAGTGGCGACCATGCCGGCGAGCGATCGCGGACAACAGTTTGTGGATGCGTTCCTTTCCGACTATCAGAAGAAATTCAATCCGGACGAAGTGACGGGCCAATTGGTTGGAATCTACGACAAACACTTCACGGACGACGAGATCAAGGGGTTGCTGCAATTCTACGGTTCGCCACTGGGCCGCAAGTTTGCCGCCGAAATGCCGAAAATCACGTCGGAGATTCAGACCGCCAATCAGGCCGTGAGCACGCGAGTGGCAAAGGACGTTTTGCAGGACTTGCCGAATGAATATCTGGGCATCGACTCGCAGACGCCCTCGGCGAAGGCGCGCCCGATACCGCAGGCTCAACCGGTGAAACAGCCGAGGAAAACTCAGGCAGGGACGCAACCCGAAAGCATGGCGAGCGCGTCTCAACCCTGACCGAGTTCGTAGCGTTCATCGCAGACTATCTTCAGGCGGGTGAGGCCGGTCAAGCGGCTTCGCTCGCCTTTCTTTTTTGAGCTTGGATGCGGTGAGGCCGACGTAAGAATCCCTACACGCAACACCGGCGCGTGGGGCACCCTAGAAGCGGCGGAATCCTCGCTGCGCCCGGGTGACAGCTGATAGGGAGGCGGTAATGCGGAGACTTATTGCGGCGTGCGCGCTTGCGGCTGGAGGGCTCGTCGTCGTGGCACAAGCGCCCTCGACTCAGGTCAGTGCGCACGAGACGACATCTTCCGAAAGGCAGGCGCGCGGGACCGAGACGCAGGCTTCGCGAAGATCGCCCGACGCCACTGCCAGGATCGATCCCGCAAAGGAAGCGGATATTCGGCAATTGATGGAGGTGACCGGGGCGAAGGATCTCGGCCAGCAGCTCATGGACGCCGGGATCGCGCAATTTCGCGCGAGCGTGACCGAGTCTCAGCCGGATAATCCGCGAGCCAAGCAGTTCGCGGACGCATTTGCGACGCGATTCGAGAAACACTTTGACCCTCGCAGCCTTACCGAAACGGTCATTCCTATTTATGACAAGCACCTGTCGAGTGAGGATTTGAAGGAATTGCTAGCGTATTACCAGTCGCCGTTTGGTCAGCGGATGCTTAAGGTCTTGCCGGAAGTTGCGCATGAATCACAACTGGCGGGTTTCCGGCTCGGACAAAAGGCGGCGCAGGAGGCGATGGAGGACTTGAAGGCGGAGTATCCGGACCTGGTTCCTAGCGCGAACGAGGAAGAAAAGCGTCCGGCAACGAACAGATAGGAGTTGGCGGTCCGACAGAGACCTCAATTTGCTTGATCACGCGCCTGATGGATTTGTGCTGTGGCTTTCGAGGCAAAGACGGCGGCATGCCGCCGCACTCCAAGGGGTCGCTGCTCCGCTACAGGTCGTGGATCACGGGAAGCGTTTTTTGATCTTAATGTCGATACCGAAGGTGCCGTTGTAATCACGCAAGGCCACGATCGAAATATTGCGATTGAGATTGTACTCGACCTGAATGACCTGCTCCTGTGTTGAGCCTACGTTGGAAACATAGGTGATGGTGACGTTGCGGGTTACCTGCTGCTGCACGGTCACGCGCGCCGCGGCGTTCTGGTTCGAACCGGTCGAACCGACCGTTGTCAGCGCGGGATCGACGCGAAAGTTTGTGATACCGAACAATTTCTCCAGACGGCCGCCTACCTGGCTGGAAACCGCCTCGGAGAGGAGCGCTGATGCTCCGGAGGGTCCGCTTTGCGAGTTGCCGGCGCTGCGCGAAGTGCCTTCCGCGCTGGTTTGCCCCACCGCCAGCAGCGTGACGATGTCGTTGCCTGGCAGCGGCGGGTCCGAACGATAGGCCAAGGTGAGCTTGCTGGCGGGCCCAGTAAAGTTCAGGGTGATCTCGTATTGCTGAATGGTGGTGCTGGCCTCGACGTTGACCACCGGGTCGAGGCGGAACGGGTCCGCAAAGTTGATGTCGCCGCGGGCCACGCGGTAGCGGTTTCCGTGGAAGAGTAAATCGCCCGACAAAACGTGGATGTGGCCCAGGATGATGGGGTGCTCCCAAGTGCCGCGCACGCGCAGGTCGGCTTCGGCTCCGAGTTCGGCGCCGGGCCATTGCATGCGTGCGTCGGGTGTGGAGACGGCTTGAATTTCGAATTGAAGATTGCGCAAAAAGGTTGAGCTTGTTGAGGGGCCGGATATTTCTTTCGTGGAGATCAGGGAGCCGGCGACTTCCAGGCCCTGAGCGAGGGTAACGCGCTCGACGGTCACGCGGCCCGAAAGGACGCCGCCATCGGTGGTGCCGGTGAGCCGCAGGTTGCCGGCAGTCAACCAGCTCATGCCCTCGGGATACCGTATGCGGGTGCTGTCGCTGCGAGCGGTGACGTCATAACGCACGGGACGTTCCGTATAGTTAACGCTGCCTGACAGGTGCAGCGTGCCACCGCCGGCCTGCGCCGTCAAATCATCGAAATAGAGGCGCGTCGCGTCGAAGATCAAGTCACCCTTGATGGCGCTGAGTCCGGTGGGAAAATCCGCGACGCGCGCGGACGCGTTGTCGATGTGAATGTTTCCGGTGATACGCGGGTTGTCGAGCGTACCTTCAAAGACAGCGTTAGCCTGCGCGGAGCCCGCGGTGGTAAGGCCTGGCGAGAGCTTGGAGACCAACCGCAAGTCGAGAGCGCCGTTCAGCCGCAGGCTGAGCGCCCGCCGTCCGGAAAACTGCACGTTCCCGCCGACCTCCATGTTGGTGTTCGGTCCGCGGAAAGCAGCCGATTCGATCTCCAGATTGTCGCGTGACGACCGGAAACGAATGGGCTCAGAGTTTTCTAACTGCAAGCTCGCGTAGTTGAAGACCAAATGGGAGAAATTGGCGTCGACGACCAGGCTCTCGGGATGCTTCAGCGATCCGTGGACCCCTAAATCGCCATCCGCGCTGCCGTGACCTTCGAATTTATCCACGTGCAGGGCCGTTACCAAAAATGGATCGAGGTCGATATTGCGGATGGTTACCTTGCCGTCCACGGGAAACGGATCCGCAAGGCCCAGGGTCACGCCGCCAGAAAATTCTCCCGTGCTCATCGAAGAGCCAAGTTTCAGCCTGGCAACGCGGCCGTCCGCGGTCAGTTCACCTTCGAAGCTTCCGATAACTTCCTGTCCAACTCGCAGATCGACAACCCGGAAAGTTCCATCCGCTTCTGGAGAGGTCACGGGCCCATTGGCCTTCACTCGGAAAGAGACCAGACCGTCGACGGGGAAACGAACGGTCTGCAATTTCTCGAAGTTCGCGAGTGGAATCGACGCGCCTACCAAGTCGATGGAGACATTGTGATCGGTGAGACGGTACTCCGCGGTTCCGGTCACAATGCCTGCTCCCCGACCGATTTCCTTTCCAGGCGCAAATAACCGCAGCTCCGCGTTCGCAATGCGAATTTCCTCCGGCGTGACCGTCAGCTGGCCGCGAAGACGATTGAAGAGGAGGTCATATACATCGCCGTCGGCCAGATCGAACAGCCCGGTGATGGACGGTTCTTTGCGCGTGCCGCGTCCGTGAAATTGTCCACTGAGTTTTCCGCGCACGGGATAGGACACACCGAACAACTGCTGCAGAGCTTCCACAGGAGTGGCGTCAAAACTGGCGTCGGCAGACCACGCGTTGTCCGGCAGAAAGCTCCAGTCCGTTAAGGCTAGCGTGCCGTCGACTTGCGTATCGATGCCTCCACGACGTAGGTGACCCCTCTCGAGTGTCAGCTCGTCTGGCGAATAGACAATATCGCCCTCGATGATGTCAAAAGTGGCGTTTTCGTAGCGGGCCCGCTCGCCGCGGAGGTGCCCGGTGAAGGTGATGCCGTCGGGGGGACCGGCGATCTTGCCGTCCCAAGTGGCGCTGCCGGAGATGACTTTGATGGCCTCGGGCGAGTTAGGCTTTGCGCCTTGAATGGCGTTGATAAAGTCGCGGTAACTCTCGAGCGCGCCGGTTTCGAACTTCAAATCCAACGCCGTATTTCGCACCGGCGCGTACACTCCCGAAAGAGTGCCGCGCGACGACGGCGTTTCGAATTCCCCAAAGTTGATTGTCAGTGTCTGCGGATCATAGAGATAGCGAATTTGCCATTCGCCATCCACGGGAATGTGCCCGGCAGCGATATCATCCGGGGAGGTCCACTGGATCTTCGCGGAAATGTCGAAGTGTTCGAAGCCGCCGGTCCAGGTTTCCACGGAGTCCGCGGTGAGTACGGAATCCCAATGCAACTCGTCGACGGGAAAGTCGAGTTCTTCAATCGATGGCCAAACTTGGGCAAGGCGCATCCCGGCGATGTGCGTGTCTCCACGGAATTGCAGGCCATCAAAGCGCAGGGTGACTCGGCCTTTTACCGTTCCGCCGAAGGCTTCCGCCAGAAAATCCGGAACCACCAGGCCTTTGTTATCGATGCGAAAACTGCCCCGGCTGGATACACCGGAGGCGTGAAAGTACGGCGGATACGTGAGCGTAATATCCTCACCGGAATAATTGCCGGTGCTATTGAACTCGCCCGCGGCATAAGTGGCCTCGCCGCGGACATCCGCGCGGCCTGTCGGCGTCTCCGGGGAGCGCAAATCCTGGCGCAGGTCCAGCAGATTCACCCAGCCACGATAGCGAAATCTCCATTTGGGGTTCGCGAAGTCCTTCATCTCCGCTTGCGCATCGAGACGCGAACGGCCGGCGTTCAATACGCCTTGTTCGAGGGCAAACCCGTCACGCGAGAGCGTGAACTTTGCGTACAGATTCGCGGGTATGGGGATGAAGTTGTTGGCCGTGAATTGAAAGGCCTTCCAATCGAAGGTTCCCAGATAGACAGGGCGGTCCGGCGAGCCACTCCCTTCCAGGACAAAATTCAAGTCGCCACCTTCCACGGCCAGCGGCTTACCCACATCGTTGTACAGCACCCAGCCATCCTCGATGCGCACATGCCGGACGTGCATAGCGAACAGGGATGCACCCAAGGTTTGGTTGGGTGTGGCCGCCAGATGCAGAACGGGCACATTCGACGATCCATTTTGTTCGACGCGAAGGTGCAACTGGGGCTGCCGCAAGATCAAATCGTCCAACGAAACTTTGCGTCCCCAAAATGAATCGATGCGCAAGCCGGCGTGGATTTCTTCCGCGGCGAACAAAGCTTCGGTGCCCGCGGGTTCCAGGCCATGAAGGACCACACCCTTCAGTGTGACGCCCAGGGCCAGCCACTGGATGGACACCGTGCGTACTTCAACGGGCCTTCCGGTAATCCTCTGGAGTCGCCGGACGACAACACGGCGAATCAACGGATTGCCGGCGCCGCTGCCGAAGAATCCGATCACCGACAGTATCGCGATGGTGGCCAGCACCCACGGGGTGTGGATCACCCAGGCCCAAATCGGATGGCGGTTCTCGCGTTTCATGACGCGCCCGGCTCCAGCATCTTGTCTACATGCACGCGCCCGCGGCTTTCATTGAGCCAGCGCTCCGCCTGCTCGTCGATACTGCGTTGTACGAGCGCTTCGTGGATAGTGTCGCGCGCTGCGTCCAGCGAAGGCGGCTCCTGTCCGCGCGCCTGCGCGCGGGGGATGAGTGCCTTGTCGTAAAAGTCTTGCACATCCTTGGGTTCAATTCTCGCCGATGGGCGGAATCTCGAATCCAGGTAGTTGCTGAGATAAAGTTGCGACGACACCATGTTCCGGATGTCGGCATCCGTCAGGCCGATCTGCTTCTTGCGCGCTTCGTATTCCTCGGGGGAGGTGAACGATTTCTGCACGCGCTCGACGCCTCGTGCGATGTCCTCATCCGACGGCCGGGGAAATCGTGCTGTTTCCGCTTCGTTTCGCACGATCCACTGGTCGATCAAACGATCCAGAATCTGGGCATCGCTCTCGGACTTGCCATCGACGAGTTGCTGGTAACGTGCAAGCATGCGTACATCGCTGAGCAGAATGATGTCGTTTTCCACGCGGGCCGCGACGCGGTCGATAACTTCTTGAGCGGGGAGCGGCTTGGACGCGCAAAACGTCAGGACCATGACAAAACCGAAAGCGAACCACGCGCGCATCAGAATGTCGACCCCAAGTTGAAGAAGACCTGGAAGCCTGGCAACCGTGTGCTCTCGAATCCGTTCTGACCGCTCAGGCAGCTCGGGCTCCCGCTTGGACAAATCGGCGCGACGAACCTAGGACGATTGATGGGAAAGCCGAAATCGATCCGAATGGGGCCCACCGGCGTCGAATACCGGAGGCCAAGGCCCACGGTGTGCGAGAAATAGTTCAGCTCATTGGTGCAGTTATACTTGCAGACCGTTGGATTAGCGGGGTCGAAAATGGGGTTGGGAGATGAGGTGCGAAAGGTGACGTGTGCCAGGCGGCTGTAAACGTTTCCGCCGTCGTAAAACAAGGCGCCGCCGAGCGCCGTCCCAATGAAGGGCAGGCGCATCGGGAAACGGAGCTCTTGATTGAAGGTCAGCAGTGCCTGACCACCCAATGGAAATCCCGACGAGTCGCGCGGGCCTGCTTGATTCAGCGCGAAACCGCGCAGGGAGGTCCCGCCGCCAGCAAACAGGCGTTCTGGCAACGGAATCACTGTCACCGGAGTCGTCTGCGCAGGAAAGGTCAGGGAAACCGTGTCGCGATACGGCGTCAAGATCCCGATGCGCACCGACCTCGCGAAACTAAACCTTCGTCCGATCGGATAGTAGGTCGAGTTCTGAAGGAAAAGTCGCAGAAAGCTTGCACTTGACCCGATGCCGGTGTCCGCGACGCCGAAGTCGGCACTGTTGAAGCTGCCTTTAGTCGCATCCGCAGGATTGTCTCGCGCATCTCGCGCCCAGGTCACACTAAATTGTGAGACTAGGGTGGGCTGGTCGAACAGGGGTATGGTCTCAGGCGCAACCGTATTATTCAGATTCGAGACCGCCACTTTTCGGAACGAGTAGCGGTATTGCAGCGTCGTGAACCGCGTCACCTGATCTATTAATTGGACCGAAGCTTCGTAACGTTCCTGAGTGAAAGTATTAATGTCCTGGGTTTTCTCGGTGAACAGATTGGCCTGGAAAGTATAGTGGGGATTGGCAAAGGTATTGGGAGCCGAATACGTAAGCAACGCGCGATACTGCAGCGTGCTTCCACGAAGCTTCAACGACAAGGAGTCGCCCCGCCCCCTGAAGTTAAGCTTGCTGATCTCCAAAATGCCGCGGACGGCAGCCTGCACTTCGCTGCCTGTCGGATTCGTCGAACTGGCGAGGCGCTGCACCTCAAAGCCTCCGCCGTAGGCCAGCGTGTAGCGTTTTGCTTCCTCCACCAGCACCATCAGGTCCTTATCAGTGTCGGTGCCGCCGGGATTCTGGGGCTCGATCGTCACGCGGTTGAAAACGCCCAGGTTGTAGAGGCGCCGTTGCGATTCCACAACCTCGCCTTCGCGTAGCGGCGCATTTTGCTGGACGCGAATTTCCCTCCGAATCACTCCCGCACGCGTGTGGTTGTAGCCGGTCACCAAAATTCTCTTCACGCGTATCTGGGGACCTTCGTCGATGTGATAGGTCAGGTGCATCAGGGCGACGGTTTGAACATCGACGTTTCCATTTTTCGGCTTACTGTTTTTCGGGGCACCTTCCTCGGCCGACGCATCTCCCTTGGCGCTATCCCCTGCGGTGGGCGTGGCTTGGGGCGGCACTGGCGTGGCGGTCGCGGTAAATCGTGCATTGGGAAAACCGTCGTTGTAGTACATCGCCAGAACGTCGGCGCGGTCGGTGGCGACGTTGTAGTCGGAATACGGCTGCCCTGGGGTGGAAGCGATCACCGGCAGCAAATCCTGTTCCTTGAATGCGTGGTTGCCTTCCACCGAGAGCGACGCGACTCGTGTTTGCTTCCCTTCCTGGATTACGAAGCGAATCAACAGGGCTCCTTCGGCCCCTTTGTAGTTGTCGAGCGTCTGCGCGTCCACCTTCGCATCTAGAAAACCGTTGGACAAATACAGGGTTTGCAAGGAATCCCGGTCCGACTCCACCAGGCGCCGGCTGAAATGCCCGCGGGTCCCAAAGCTCGCTCCGAAAATTTGCAGCCGGCTACGCAGCAAATCAGTGGCGAAATAGTGGTTTCCGGTAATCTCGATGCCCTGGAGTTTGTGGCGGTCCCCCCGCTCCACAGTAAAGGTAATGACCTCTTCGGTGCCCTTCCCACCGCCGGGTTGCTTAACCTCTTTCGTGGCCGTCGCGTATTCTACTTCCGCGTCGAAATACCCCTCGCGCTCGAGGCGCTCGCGAATGTTGCGCTTGCCTTCCTCCAGCAGGTCGACGTCAACGGAACCTTCCTGGTAGACCGGAACCAGCTTTTTCAACTGGCCACCCGAGATCTTCACGCCGGTGATCGCGATCTGCACCTTGGGTCCTTCGGTTACGTCCAATTCCAGCGGAATCGTGTTTTTGGCGCGGTCGTATTCGCCCCGTCGAACCGACGCCCGGGCATTCAGGTGCCCCTTTTTCACCAGAAACTTTCGAATCCGCTCGGTTCCCCGCGCGATGCGCGCGGACGTCACTTCCCGCCCGGGCTTGATTTTCAGCCGCGACAACAGCTCGGTATCGCGGTATTCGGTGCCGTTCTTGAGTTGTACTTCCTCGACGCGCGCTCGCGGTCCGGAATTCACGTGAACAAGAATGTCCACCGCGTGCATATCGGGATGCGCTTCCGTTTCCGCGCTGACCTGCGCTGCATACAGGCCCTCGTCGTGTAGCGCGTCGATCAATCGCGCCAGCCCTTCATCCACCGCGTCACGGCGATAGGGTTGTCCGAGTGTCAGTTGCATTGCGGACGCCGCCGACGAATCGGACGGGGGCGAAACCAATCCTTGAATCAGCACTTGATTGAGAAAGAGTTGCTCGCGCACGACGAAATTCACGCGGACGCCGCCCTCTACGGTCGTCACGGTGGCCTTCAAGTCGGCGTAGTTGCCAGTGCGATAGAGCTTCCGTATGCTTTCGGCAACCTGGCTGGGGTCTAAAGGCCTCCCTGTCTGCACCGCGAGGTCCGTTGGGGCGGCCGACAGAACTTTCCCCTCCTGCGTAACGATTCGCACTTCGGAAACGTTCGCGCCAATGAATGTCGAATCTGGAGCTGCCGGGACGGCTACCTGAGGGAGCGTAACAGGTGCGCCGGGTACCGATTGCGCACGCACGTGCGCAGCTCCGAATAGGAGTGCGAGCGCGATGATGATCCGCAACTCATTGGTCCTGCTCGCTTTCATGTTCCTTTCGCTCAGACGAAGGGTAGCACACGGGCGTTGCCTGCCCCGCGAACTTTGGCGCCGTTTTTGGAGCAGCCTTGGGAGACGTCTTTGGAGCTATGATGAGCGTGTAAGGTGCGATTTGAAATCACCGAGGCCGGACGACCTGTGAACGACGCGCTCCGCGAAAAATATTCCCGGCAGATCCTATTCGCTGGCCTTGGCGAACCAGGACAGGAGCGCTTGATGGCGTCGAGTGCCGTCGTCGTGGGTTGTGGCGCAATCGGCGCGGCGGCGAGCAATCTCCTGGTCCGCGCGGGCGTCGGCCGCATCCGCATCATCGATCGTGACTTCGTCGAGCCCTCGAATCTGCAACGCCAGAATCTTTTCGACGAATCCGACGCCCGCGAAGCGCTCCCCAAGGCCGTCGCGGCCGAGCGCAAGCTGCGGTCCATCAATTCCAGCGTATCCGTTGAAGGCACCGTAGCGGATGTAAACCCGCGCAACGCCGAGGAGTTGCTCGCGGGTTTCGACGTGATACTCGACGGCACTGACAATTTCGAGACTCGGTTTCTGGTCAACAACTTCGCCGTAAAAGCCGGCCAGTCTTGGGTTTACGCTGCCGCTGTGGCCAGCTACGGCGTTACGATGACCGTTCGTCCGGGGGTAACGCCTTGCCTCGCCTGCCTGCTGCCTGCCGATCGCCGCGGCCAGGGTCTGGAGGAAACCTGCGACACCATCGGCGTGCTAGGTTCCATTGTGAACCTGATCGCCTCGCTCGAGGCCACAGAAGCTATCAAGTTACTTGCTGGTCGCGAGGCCGATCTGCACGGACGCCTCGTGTCTTGCGACGTGTGGACCGGTCATTTCCAATCCGTGCGGGTGGCGCGCAGTTCTGAATGTCCCGTCTGCGTCCACCGCGAATTTGCCTACCTTAATGGCACCGCGCAACCGCATATTACCTTGTGCGGCCGCGATTCCGTCCAGATTCACGAGCGCGGTCGCGTTCTCGACCTGGCTACGCTGAAAACCAGGCTGGCCTCGACGGTCGATGACGTCCGGCAGAACGATTTCCTTCTGCGCTTTCGCATCGATCCCTACGAGATGACCGTCTTTACCGACGGCCGCGCCATCCTCAAGGGCACAAAGGATCCCGCCGTAGCTCGCACCCTGTACGCTCGCTATATCGGCGCGTGATCATCATCCAATAGCCTATGATCCTCCTTGTGGCACCGTCTTCAGACGACGGGGTTAGAGACATCCCGGCCAGGTTCCCTGGTGGCAGAGCGGATTCATTCCAGGACCTGACTTACCGGGCGCACGGAGGGAATTTCAGTGTCAATCCCACTGTTGCAAGACTCACACAGGGAAGATGATTCACGGGATATTCGGTAGAGGGCCTTGTCTTGCGTCAAGCCGGGCCGCCGCTCTCCACATAGGAAGAATTCTAGCGGGGAATCGGTAATCGCCCGTAGGACGAGCGCATCGATGCGCGATCAATATTCTCGCGCAAATTCATCAACGTGAGGAAGGTGCTGAGTATCCGCGCCTTTAGATCGTCGGTAAGGGGCAATCCACTGGTGGCCACGCGCGCCAGGGTTTCACCGTTATCCGTGATAAATCGCATGATTTCGCGCTGCCGCTCGTGCGGCGTGTTCCCCAGCGCGGTTTCGCGGCGCATCGCCGAACAGCCGGCCTCCAGAGATAATGTGAAATGCAGGACGCAAACTCCATGCTCGGCAAGGGCCGAAGGAGCGTCGTTCTTGCATCCCGCAGTTTGGCAACGTGTTCCCATTGGGGCGCGTCGGGCGCTCCTTCTAGGTAACAACAGCTAACCTACAAAATCTAGTGTACGTGTGGACACCTGCTGCGAAACCTGCATTAGCGCCCGTGGACGAGCGATTTCCGTTGACACCCTCCTCGAGTCAATGTATAAAAATACAGGTGGATGCATAATTGCAAATACGATGAATACGGGGAAAACATTCCGCCACGGCCAGATCCTGCGCCTCGTCACCGATGCAAGGATCAGCAACCAGGAAGAGCTGCGGCGGCGCCTGGCGGCGCAGAAGCTTCGGGTCACGCAGGCTACGCTCTCGCGCGATTTGCAGGAGCTCCGTCTGGTCAAAACTCATGAGGGCTACAAACCCGAGGCCGCGCTCCCGGAAGACACTTCCGGTTTACCGTCACTGACCCGAGCGCTTGGCGAATTTCTTTCCGACATCCGGCCCGCGGAGAATATGCTCGTCTTGAAAACGCCTCCGGGCGCCGCGCAACCTCTTGCCGCCGCGGTGGACGGCGCCAAATTCACGGAAATCGCCGGAACCATCGCCGGTGACGACACCGTCCTGATCATCACCCCGGACCGAAAGTCGCGCGAGTCCCTCCAAAAGCGGATTGAATCGCTCGTACGTTAAAAAATGAGCAATCCTCAACAAGTCGCCGTCGTAGGTGTCACCGGTTACACCGGCTTTGAGTTGGCGCGGCTGCTCCTGCGTCACCCCGAAGTCCGCAATCCGGTGTTTTATGTTCGCGAAACCAACGGTGCGAAATGTCTCGCCGAATTGTTTCCACAACTTCGCGGACTCGGCGAAGCTCCGCTGCGGCAGCTTTCCATCGACGCCATCAGGCAAAGCGGCGCCGGTACCGCGTTTCTAGCCACGCCTCACGAAGCCTCCGCGGAAATCGCTCCCGCGCTGGTGGAAGCCGGAATCCGGGTCATCGATCTCAGCGGCGCCTTTCGCTTCCGTAACGCCGAAACCTTCAAATCCTGGTACAAGCTGCCTACGCCACACGCCAGTTGGCTAGGCGAAGCCATCTATGGTCTGCCGGAGCTCTACGCCGCCGAAATCGCCAAAGCGCGCCTCATCGCCAATCCCGGCTGCTACGCCACGAGTGTGATTCTTGCGCTCCGCCCACTCTCCGAGGCTCATTGGATCGCCGACGGGAGCAGCGTGATCTGCGACTGCAAGTCCGGCGCCAGCGGGGCAGGCAAGGAGCCACGGCGCGACCTGCAATTTGTCGAGGTTGACGAAAATTTCAAGGCCTACAACCTCTTCTCTCATCGCCATACACCGGAAATCCTCGATCACACCGGGTTGCCCGAGAATCGGCTCGTTTTCTCCACCCACCTGCTGCCGCTCGCGCGCGGAATTCTTTCAACCATTTACGTCACGCTCAACCAGCCGCAAACCGGCGATGCTATTGAATCGCTGTACCGCAAGTTTTATGCCGAGCGCAAAATGGTGCGCATCTGGCCCGCAGGCAAGCTCCCGGAGCTGCAACACGTCGCGCACACCAGTTTCTGCGACATCGGCTTCGCGCTGGACAACTCGGGCCGCCGTCTGATCATCGTTTCTTGTCTGGATAATCTCGGGAAAGGCGCGGCGGGGCAGGCGGTTCAGAATTTTAATCACATGCTCGGCGTAGAGGAGCACACAGCACTGCAATGAGAACGGTAATCAAACTCGCCGGCGCTTTGCTTGAAGATGAAGCGATTGTGCGCGCGCTTTCCCGCCAGATCGCGTCGCTTGCGAAAGAGGGGCATGAGCTCCTCGTGGTTCACGGCGGGGGGCGGCTCTTCACGGCCACGCTCAAGCGCCTTGGAATTGAAAGCAAATTTGTCGCGGGCCTGCGCGTCACCGACCGTGAAACCCGCGATGTCGCTGTAATGGTCTTCGCCGGGTTATTGAACAAACGCCTCGCCGCAGCGATTTCCGCGGAAGGCCAGCCGGCCATGGGCATTTCGGCCGCCGACGCGAAATGCTTCCACGCCGAACCGATGTTCCATAACGCCGAAGAAGGCGACCTCGGCTTCGTCGGCTACCTGACCAGCGTGAATGTCCCTATTCTAGAATCGCTCTGGCGGGAAGGTCTGCTCCCGGTCGCCGCGTGTCTCGGCCTTGGCCCCGACAACGAGCTTTACAACATTAATGCGGACCATATGGCCGCCGCCTGCGCTGAGTACCTGGCCGCGGATCAATTGATTTATTTGACCGACGTCGCCGGGGTGCTGGACGGTGAAAAAGTCCTCCCCGCCATCGCTTGCGAAGAAATCGAGCGCCTGGTGCAATCGCGCGTCGTCTCCGGCGGCATGGTGTTGAAGCTCGAAGCTGCGAAACGCGCCCTTGAGGGTGGCGTGCGCGAAGTCCGCATCGTGGGTGGTGGCTCTCCCGACGCACTTGTCCGCGCCTGGCGGGCATCGGAAAACCTGGCGGACGACAGCGTCGACGCCATTCCCGGCACTCGCGTTCTGCGTGAGCCGCTCTCGGCAACCCGTAAGGCGGTGTCGGTGGCATGATGCGCTCCCCCGCCAAATCGAAAACAATCGTGCGCGTCGCCCACAAGCCAGCCAAGCCTGCGCGCGCGCCGAAAGTGGACCCGCGCATTAGCGCTGCCGAGAAGTTCCTGCTCCCGACCTACAAGCGCGGTCCGTTCGTCCTGACCCACGGGCGCAGCTGCTACGTCTTTGACTCGACGGGCAAAAAATATCTCGATTTCCTCGGCGGCATCGCCGTCAACGCGCTCGGCCACGCGCATCCGCGCATCGTCAAAGTCATCCGCCGTGAAGCCGCGCGCGCGATTCACTTCTCGAATCTGTACCACAACGCCTTTCAAGGCCCGCTCGCGCAAAAGCTATCCCAGTGGTCCGGCATGGACCGCGTGTTTTTCTCCAACAGCGGTTCGGAGGCCATCGAAGGCGCCCTGAAACTCGCGCGTCTTTACGGCCGCAATCCCGCCGACTTTCCCTCGAGTGCCGCGCTGAAGCATCGCATTCTTGCGATGGACAACTCCTTCCACGGCCGCACATTCGGCGCCGTCAGCGTCACTTCCACCGAAAAATATCGCTTGCCCTTCGCTCCTTTGCTGCCGGGCATCGAGTTTGTCCGCTTCAACGACGTCGACGATCTCGAATCCAAGTTCGACAATACCGTCTGCGCCGTCCTGATCGAGCCGATTCAGGGCGAAGGCGGCATTCATCCCGTCACCGAAGAGTTTTGGAATCGGGCCCGCGATCTGGCCACGCAACACGATTCTTTGCTTATCGCGGATGAAATCCAATGCGGTCTGGGCCGCACCGGCCGCCATTTCGGCTATCAGAAATTTCGCTCGAAGCCGGACATCGTGGTGATTGCAAAGCCTCTCGCCGCGGGTTTGCCCCTCGGTGCGATTTTGACCTCCCCCACCGTGGCGGAACGCATTTCTCCTGGCCTGCACGGATCGACATTCGGCGGGGGCCCGCTCGTCTGCGCCACGGCCCTCGAATTCCTGAACATCGTCGAAGACTCCAAGCTGCTCGAGAATGTTCGCGCTCGCGGCGCCGAACTTCGCGAAGGCTTGGCCGCGCTCGCCGGGAAATTCGACTTCATCCGCGAAATCCGCGGCGAGGGCCTGATCATCGGCATCGAGCTATCCGTCGAAGGTGCGCCGTTCGTAGCCGAAGCCTTAAAGCAAGGACTGCTGATCAATTGCACCCACGATTTCACTCTTCGCCTCCTGCCGCCGTTCATCGCCACCCGCGCGCAGGTGCGCGAATTTCTCAAAACGTTTGAACTGGTCCTCGCATCAACTTCGGGAGCGGGATCTTCATCCGCTCCGAAGAAATCTGAACACTCGCCGCGTCTGGCACGCTCCGCGGCGAGGTAAAAAGGAAGAAAATGCCTACAGCAACACTTGCAGCGCCTATTTTGCTGGTCAACGATCTGCTCACTGGAGCGGAATGGAGCCCCGCGCAAACGCGCGAACTCCTGCAACTCGCGGCGGACATCAAGTCGCAGCCCGCCCGCTACGACTCCACCCTGCGCGGCAAATTTCTCGCACTGATCTTTGAGAAGCCCTCGCTCCGCACTCGCGTCACCTTCGAGGTCGGCATTCAAAGCATGGGCGGCTCCGTCGTCTTCCTGGACCACACGCAAGCGCGCCTCGGAGAGCGCGAATCCATCGGCGATGTCGCGCGCAACCTCGAGCGCTGGGTCCACGGGATCGTCGCTCGCGTCTACGAGCAGCGCGTGCTCGAGCAAATGGCCGCTAGCGCCAGGATCCCCGTCATCAACGCGCTCTCCGACCGTTTTCATCCGTGCCAGGCGCTCGCCGATTTCCTCACGCTGGAAGAAAAGTTTGGCGCGCTCCGCGGATTCAAGCTCGCCTACGTCGGCGATGGGAACAACGTCTGCCACTCGCTGATTTTTCTCGCCGCACGTCTCGGCGTGAATCTGCGCATCGCCACGCCGCCGAATTACGAGCCGGCGCCGGAAGTTCTCGCGGAGTCCAAACGCGTCGCCCGCGAGACCCGCGCGAAGATCGAAATGTTCGCCGACCCGCGCGAAGCCGTCACCGGTGTCCAAGGGGTCTACACCGATGCCTGGACCAGCATGGGCTTTGAAGCTGAGGAGAAGGTGCGAAACGCCGTGTTCGCCCCCTACCAGGTGAACCGGGAGCTGATGGCGCTTGCCGCGCCGGATGCCGTGTTCATGCACTGTCTTCCGGCGCACCGCGGCTCGGAAGTCACCGCCGAAATTCTCGATGGCCCGCAATCGGTGGTCCTCGACCAATCCGAAAATCGCATGTACGCGCAAAAAGCCATCTTGCAAGCGCTCTTCAGTTGAGCGCCCATGGATCGCGCCCGCTCCCAGCCGACGCCGGATGGCGCGCCATTGTGCGACCACCTGTAGCCGCCCTCTGTCTTCAGAGGGCGGGGTTTAGATTCAACGACGGTGCGAGTCGTTCCGCGAAGCGCGAACCGAGCGTTGCGGCGGGTCGCCACATCCATATTCTGTTTGTGATAAACAAGGATCGCTCCAAGACAGCTTACGATCGAACGAGAAATAGAGAGGTTCTGTGAACAAGCAAATAAGCAAACCAAAAAAAGTTGTACTCGCATACTCCGGAGGCTTGGATACCTCGATCATCATCCCGTGGTTGAAAGAAACCTACGGCTGCGAAGTGATCGCCATGATCGGCGACGTGGGGCAGCAGGAAGACCTGCAAGCCGCCTACAAAAAAGCGTTAGCCACTGGCGCGTCGAGCGCCACTATTGAAGACCTGCGAGAAGAATTCGTTCGCGACTACATCTGGCCTACGCTGCGCGCGGGCGCGGTTTACGAGCACACCTACCTGCTCGGTACGTCGATGGCACGCCCGGTCATCGCCAAACGCCAAGCCGAAATCGCGCTAAAACTCGGTGCCGACGGCCTTGCCCACGGCTGCACCGGCAAAGGCAACGATCAGGTGCGCTTCGAGCTGGCCTACAAAGCCATCGCGCCCAATGTACAGATCATTGCGCCTTGGCGCGAGTGGGACATCGACTCCCGCGAAGACGCCATCGCCTACGCCGAAAAGCACCATGTACCGGTCGAACAAAGCAAAAAGAACATCTACAGCCGCGACCGCAACATCTGGCACCTCAGCCACGAAGGCGGCGAACTCGAAGATCCCGCCAATGCTCCGAACGAAGCTATGTGGCAATGGATCGCGTCGCCGGAAAAGGCTCCGGAAAAGGGCGAAGAGGTCGAGATCGGTTTTGAGTCCGGCAGTCCCGTTTCGGTCAATGGCGCGAAGCTGGGCCCGGTCGATCTGCTCAACAAGCTCAACGAAATCGCCGCAAAACACGGTGTCGGCCGCACCGACCTCGTCGAGAATCGCCTAGTCGGAATGAAGTCGCGCGGCGCTTACGAGACTCCCGGCGGCACCTTGCTGGTCAAGGCACATCAGGAACTTGAACGTCTCACCGTCGATCGCGAAACCTCGCACTTCCAGCAGGCGTTGTCGGATCGCTATGCCGAACTGGTCTACAACGGCGTGTGGTTCTCGACGTTGCGCGAATCGCTGGACGGTTTCTTCAAGGTCGCGCAGCAATTCGTCACCGGCTCGGTCGGCTTAAAACTTTGCAGGGGCACGCTCAACGTCACCAGCCGCAAATCGCCCTTTTCTCTCTATCGCGCCGATCTGGCCAGCTTCACCATGGGCCGCTACAACCCCCAAGATGCAGAAGGCTTCATCAACCTTTTCGCGCTCCCGGTAACGGTGCGTCCGAAAGCAAAGGCAGAATCCGGCAAGAGCTAACATTCCCTGTAGGGGCGCAGCACTGCTGCGCCCCAGCTTGGCAACCAACACAACCGACGTGACTGATGCACGAACCATGTCCATGACCGATCAACCCACCACCGAACGCAAAGACGACCGCCTCTGGGGCGGGCGCTTCGAGCGCGAGCCGGACAAACAGTTCGACACGTTCCAGCGCTCCTTCTCGTTCGACCGCCGCCTACTGCCCTACGAGCTGGTCGTCGACCGCGCGTGGGCGAAGGCATTGCAAACGGTGGGCATCCTTACCGAGGTGGAAGTCCGCGACACGCTAAATGCGCTGCAAAGCATTTCCGGCGAGCTAACCGCCGATCCAACTTTCCCTCAAGACTCCACCGCCGAAGACGTCCACCACTTCGTGGAAAGCGCCCTGGTGCACGAACTCGGCGCGCTCGGCTGGAAGCTGCACACCGGGCGCAGCCGCAACGAGCTAGTGGCCACCGATTTCCGCCTTTTCGTGATGGACGCCGCAGCCAGCCTCCAACGGCAACTCGCCGAATTTCTGGGCGCGATCCTGGAGCAAGCCAAGACAAATTTCGGCGTGCCGATGGCGGGCATGACCCACATGCAGCACGCCCAACCAATTTTGCTCTCGCATTTCCTCCTGGCTCACGCCGAAGCCTTTTCGCGCGACGTCACACGCTTGCAACATGCGTCGGAGAGCGCCGATGCCTGCCCCATGGGTTCCGGCGCGCTGGCGGGCAACAGCTTCAACATCGACCGCCATGCCATTGCGCGCGACCTGGGCTTCTCGCGCATTACCGCCAACAGCCTCGACGCGGTAAGCGACCGCGACTTCGCGCTGGATTATCTTTTCGCGCTAGCCGGAATCGCCACGCACCTTTCGCGCCTCGCCGAGGATTTCGTAATTTTCGCGTCGCAGGAATTTGGCTACGTCATTCTTCCGGACGAATATTCCACGGGCAGCAGCCTGATGCCGCAAAAGAAAAATCCCGACGCCTGGGAGCTGATTCGCGGCAAGACTGGCCGCATCACCGGAGCGCTGCTCGGGTTGCTGACAACTTTGAAAGGCTTGCCCACCAGCTATCAGCGCGACCTGCAGGAAGACAAGGAAGCGCTGTTCGCCGCGCACGATCAAGTTGCCGCGATGCTGGCGATCTCCACGGGCGCGGTGGCCGCCACGAAATTCAACACGGATCGATTGCGCGCCGCCGCTTCCAATCCAGTGCTGTTTGCGACCGACGGCGCCGACTATCTTGTCCACAAAGGACTTCCTTTCCGCCAGGCGCACGACCTGATCGGCAAAGTGCTACGCGAAGCCGAACGCCAGGGCAAGCCCTGGACACAGCTTTCCCTCGAAGACGTGCAAAAGATTTCTCCGCTCTTCGAGCAAGACTTTCTCGCAGCCCCCTCGGTCGAAAGCTCCATCGCGACCAAGGCGGTGCCCGGAGGAACGGCGCCGGAACAAGTTCGTTCCGCGATCGCCGAGTTGCAGAACCGCGTCACTGAACTGAACGCCAAACTCAACTCTAAAACAGGAGAAAAGCCATGAGCACCCAAGTCGTCCATCTCAAACAGCAAACATTCGCGAACCTCGCGGAGGATCGGGGGTCTCTTCGCGGAGTCTGACGCTAACACCTCAAGCAACAGCTCCATCAAGAACGGCAAAGGTAAAGCAGTTGCATCAGGTCCCGGCCAAGCAGAAATCGGTTCGCAGATTCGCAAAATCATCGCTTCTAAAAATAAACACAAAACTGCCGCCAGCAAGGACGAACCCAAAATCGCCGACATGAAACATGCTCTCTCTGAAGCGTCGCTCCCTCGCGGATTTCGATTCGCCGCGACCGCGTGCGGCCTGAAAAAAACCGGCGCGCTCGACCTCGCGATTTTTTCGAGCGAAGTGCCGGCGTCCGCTGCGGCGGTCTTCACGCAAAACCTGGTCGTTGCACCGCCGGTTCTGGTATCCAAGGCGAACCTGCGCGCGTCGAAAGGGCGGATGCGCGGCGTCGTCGTGAATGCGGGCAACGCGAATTGTGCGACCGGCAATGAGGGCCGTGCCGCTGCCGAACGTACGGTGGTCGAAGCCGCGAAGTACGTGACTTGCAGGCCTGAGGAATTGTTTGTCTGTTCTACGGGCGTCATCGGAGTGCCGCTGGCGGTGGACAAGATTCTTCGCCGCTTGCCGCAATTAGCGCGTCAACAACGCTCTTCGGCGCGCTCGTTCGCGGAATTGTCGCTGGCCATTTGCACTACCGACACGGTGCCGAAAACCGCGGCTGCTTCTTTCAAGATGGCCGGCAAGCGTATTCACCTGGTGGGGTGCGCAAAAGGCGCGGGCATGATTCATCCGAATATGGCCACCACGCTGGCGTTCGTCGCCACGGATGCGGCCATTGGTCCGTCGCTGCTGCAAAAAGCCCTGCGCGAGGTAACCGCGAAAACATTCAATTCCATCAGCATCGACGGCGACACCTCCACAAACGATACGCTGCTCGTGATGGCCAACGGCGAGGCCGGCGCTCCGTCGATCAAAGCGGGTACCTCGGCGCATCGCGCGTTTACCGCGGCACTTGAGGAGGTTTGCCATTCGCTCGCGTTGCAAATCGTGGCCGACGGCGAAGGCGCTCAGCGCGTCATCGAAATCGAAGTGCGCGGCGCGAAAACCGAAGCTTCCGCCCGCCGCATCGCCGAAACCATCGCGACGTCGCCGCTGGTGAAGACGGCGTTCGCGGGCGGCGACCCGAATTGGGGCCGTGTCTTCGCCGCTGCCGGGCGCTCCGGGATAAAGTTCGACCCGGATCGCGTGGACATCACCATGGCTGGCGTCGACGTCCTGAGCCGTGGCAATCCAGTCGATTTCAACGAGCGAGCCGCGAGCAACCGCCTGCTCGCTCCGTATGTCCACATCGTCATGGACCTGCACGCAGGCCGCTCGGTCGCCCGCTACTGGACCTGTGACTTCACCGCGGAATACGTCCGCATCAACGCCAGCTATCGTACCTAGCCGGTGTGGGAAGGTGTCGCAGCAAGGTCTGACAGACGCTCTATTGATCCCAGTTCCAGTTGGCGAATTGTTGGCGGAGGGCGATTTTTTTGAATTTGCCGACACTGGTGCGGGGGATTTCGGGGAGAAATACGAAGGCGTCGGGGAGTTGCCATTTGGCGAAGGATTGGGCGAGGAACGCCCGGAGTTCTTCGGGGGTGGCGTGGGCCCCGTCTTTCAGAACTACCGCGGCGAGCGGGCGCTCTTGCCACTTCGGATGCGGAACGCCGACGACGGCGGCTTCTTTGACGGCGGGATGACCCATCAGCGTGTTTTCGAGGTCTACGGAGCTGATCCATTCGCCGCCCGATTTAACGAGGTCCTTGGCGCGATCGACGATCTTGATGAAGCCCTCGGCATCCATGGTGGCGATGTCGCCGGTTTTGAACCAGCCGTCAGCGGTCCAGCGATGTGATTGGTCGGACGAATTGAAATAGCTGCCGGCAATCCACGGCCCGCGAACTTCAAGCTCGCCCGGAGTTTCGCCGTCGCGCGGGGCTTCCACCATTTTTTCTCCGGATTCGTCGTGCGGGTCCGCCGGGCGCATCACGCGCAGCTCAACAAAAGGAATGGGCCAGCCTTGCTTGCTGCGAACTTCGTACTGTTGGTCTTCGGTCCAATCGCGCATGTGAGACTTGAGCCTGGCGACCGTGGCGATCGGAGTGGTCTCCGTCATTCCCCATAAATGCATGATGTGCAGACCATGCTTGTCGAGAGCACGCATCAGGCGCACCGGTGGAGCGGTGCCTCCGCACACGATGCGCACTGGCGACGAAAATTTCCAGCGCCCCGGATTTCTCTCCAGCGCGGAGAGTACGCCAAGCCAAACCGTGGGTACGCCGCCCGCGAGAGTGACGTGCTCCTGCTCGATCAAGTCGAGGACGTTTTCGGCGTCCACGTGGGGACCCGGAAGAATGAATTTCGCGCCAACCATAACGCAGGTGTAAGGCAGGCCCCAGGCATTGGCATGAAACATGGGTGCGACGGGTAGCACAGTATCGTGGTGGCTGACCGCAAAGGCATCGGCCATGGCACAAGCGAAGGAGTGCAAAACCAGAGCGCGGTGGGAGTAGACCACTCCTTTGGAGAGTCCTGTGGTGCCGGAGGTGAAGCACATGGCCGCGCCATCGTTTTCATCGAGTTTTGGATATTGGAAGTCATCGCCGGCGTCGGCCAGGAGGTCCTCGTAACGGAGAAATTCGGATGGAATCTCACACCCGCCGTAAGCGGCGACGATCACACGCTCGAAAGCAACGTTCTCGCGAAATTTCTCGTAAACGGGAAGCAGCACGTCATCGACGATCAGAAAACGGGACCCCGCGTGCCTGACGATAGCCGCAATTTCATTGGGGTGAAGTCGAAGATTCACGGTGTGCAAAATACCGCCGGCCGCGGGAACTCCAAAAAAGGCTTCCAGGTGGCCGGAATGATTCCACATCATGGAGCTGACGCGATCGCCGGACTGCAGGCCCAGCTTGGTCAGAGCCGACGAGAGACGCCGGGCGCGACGGTGGAATTCGCCATAGTTGGTGCGGGCGATGGAGCGATCCGGCCGCCCAGAAACGATTTCGACGCCGGGAAAGAGCCTGCCCGCGCGATCGAGCAGCGTGGGAAGCGTCAGCGGAAAGTCCATCATGGTGCCGCGCATGAATGCCTCACAAACAGGGTGGGGAGCGCCCAAATAGCCCGAATGCCCGAAATAGATCGTTGCGCCGCATGCTACCACCGATTGGCATTTAGCCGCCGCCCTCCGACGGCGGCGTGTAGGGCTTGGCCCACCCGACACCATAAAGACGTTCGTCAGCGCCAGCCGCGCGAAGACGCTTGGTAGCCAGACTGAAGGACATCCTATGCCCGTAAGTACAGGCGAAAATCAAATTTCCGATGCGCCTGACGCAAAAGTCTTTCCGGTTGCAAAAGCAGTTAATTTTCGAGACCATGCCCTTGACCGCTGAAGCGCCTGTCTCGCGCCCGTGGTGGCTCGGCTACCCGGCCTGCCCGTGTACGACGATTGTCTCTTCGGCGCGCTCCGCGACTCGTCAACTGGGTTCCGGGCAGAAGGAGCAGGCAGGTGAAGAAGCTCTACATTGGGAATCTTCCGTTTTCGGCGACGGAAGATCAGCTTCATGAATGGTTCTCGCAAATCGGTGTAACCCCTTCGGGTGTCAATCTGATCCGCGATCGTTTCACGGGACAGTCGCGCGGCTTCGCCTTCGTTGAAGTGACCAATGACGAAGACGCGGACCGGGCGATCAATTCCTTGAACGGTCAAAATTTCGGTGGACGGAACCTGGTGGTCAACGAAGCGCGGCCGCAAGCCGAGCGCGCGGGCGGAGGCGGCGGCCGGGGCGGCAGTGGCGGTGGCGGAGGTTACGGCGGCGGCCGGGGCGGCCACGGCGGCGGTGGTGGTGGACGTGGCGGCGGAGGCGGCGGCCGGGGCGGCGATCGTGGTGGTGGTGATCGCGGCGACCGCGGCAATCGCTGGTAAGCAAACCCGCAGGTTAGGTTCGGTTCTTCGTTCAGATCGCGGCTCATCTCCCAGCGCGCCGCTTAGTTCCCCTTCCAGAAGTCCTACGTGGTAGTTGTGCGCCAAGATTCGGTTTGTTTCTTACCCTTCACAAAGGCCGCGAGCCGCCGCCGATCCATCTTCTGTATGGGACCCTATGGCGGCTGGGCATTCGATCCGTCCTCTGGAAGATCAAGCGCCGCGCCTGTAACCGCCCTGGGTAGAGGGCGCGGCTTTAGATTCAACCCGTCCAGCTCTCCTGACTGACTTGGGCACGGTCTGCTTCTCCCGCTGCGCGCGACCGAACGAGGTCAGGCGGTGATCGCCGACGGATAACTCGAGCAACTCATGGGAAGATGGCGGTGTTCGAGAAATTCCATTCCAACTCTGCAAATATCCACGGCTATCCACAGGCGGAATTTCTTTTTGCTGGCAAGTTTAGAATTATACGCATAGTATACACGCGCTAACGGCGGTTTCGCGGGAACAAACTGATCGACAGGTCACCCTCCCGGTTCCAGGCGAAACAGCAGGTACGGCAGCCGAAGCAAAAGTGCGCGAAACAATTAACCCGGTAACGGGTTTGAAACAGTAGGCTACGAAATGTCTCGTCAAGCCTGTGCAGGCGTATATCGTTAGCAGGCTTGTCGCAGCGAGCAGGTTAGGTGACGTGACGTAACCTGACGGCCTACAGGATTTTGCTGGGTGAAGTAAGGTCATTGGATGCCACCCAAAACCGAGTTTCCGCATCCAAAGCAACATTAAAGAGCGTATTAGACAGTGAGCAGCGGAACAGCGTGAACGAAATGACGACTTGGCACAAACGAGATTGGCAACAATTTTACGAACTGGCGCGCCGGCCGTGGCAGCGACATCGCCCACCCCGCCCCATCTATCCGACCGGTCTAAATCGGGTTCTGCCCGCGCAGGGCTTCAGCCTGTCGGAACTCGACGATGCTGGAGTGGATCTTGATCAAGCAGAGCGTCTAGGGCTGCCAGTGGATGCTGGCCGGATTGGGGCATACGGCCCGAACGTGACGGTGTTGCGCGACTTCGTGCGGTCTTCGCGCCAGCCGTTATAGGCGTCAAGTTTTTGCTGCTCCAATATTTCTGGCCGCTACGAACGTCTTAGGGCTTCTGCTCCTCGGTATTAGCCGTCTTAATCGTGGTCACATTCACCAATTTGGTCTCAGCTTCTTCGACGGTAACCTTTTCCCCATTGCTTTCGAACGCCTTGAGAAAATCCTGATCCTCCCACGCTCCGTGCTCCACCTCATCCCAACTAAACAGCTTGTAATCGCCCGGAGCGACGCCGCGAAGCTGGAATTGGCCGCGCTGGTCGGTTTGCGCCGTTTTGTATAAGTCGAAGCGCTCTCGTCGCAGCCCCTCGGGCACCAGCACCACCTGCGCGCCCACGGCCGGCAAACCGTCCGCATCCACGGCGCTCCCTTGCACAAGCGCGCCATGCGAACTCATGATGATTTCCAGAGTCGTTCCGGATCCCGCGCGGGGGGTGAAACCGTCGGCGAGAGCGTCGGCGCTACCGTAGCGCGCGGCTTTCACGAAACTGTCTTCGGATTGCCCAAAGACACGAACGCGAAGTTCTCCGTCCGGAACCTCGGCCCAGGTGAAAGAGCCGTCCGCATCCACCCGCGCGTATCCCGGGTGAACGGTTTCATCGGTGCTTTGCGCAAACACCATCAATTGATCGCCGATCATGCTGGGTTTTCCCTCCCATCGAAGATGGCCGACAATTGGCGTTCCTTTGCCAATCGTTAACTGCAGCCCTTCTACATCGGCGTTGCCTACGTCAATATTCTGCCTGGCGGTATGAACCTTGCCATCGTCATACCATTGCGCCGTTACGGTGTACGATCCCGGTAGAACACCGGGCAGGTCAAAGCTTCCGTCCTGCTTCGCAATGTTTCCCTGGGCAACGGCCATGCGTGCATTCATCACTCCGCTGCTTCGCTGGGTCGCGAATACCATCACCGACTGCGAGCGTTTATTGTCGTTCGCGAGCAGATTGGTAACATGTCCCTTCACGCGGTACACCGCCGTCGGCCGCATCATGAAATCCATCGAGGGAATCTCTTCCCCTGCTTTCACCGTGATCGCTTCCGCTTTCGTCGCGTCCGGGGTTCCTGGGTAGTACGTGCGCACGTAGTTTTCCTTTTCTCCTACAATCTCGCCGAACTCATCGTCTTCGGTATCGCCGGCACGCGTGGCACCCGGATGGAAGACGGCGGAAATAAGATATCTCCCCGGACGCAGTCCGAAGAGCCGGTACTCGCCGCGATCATTCGTGGGCGCCATTTCTTCTGAAGTGAATGTGCGCTTCCCCTCCGCGTAGATTTCATGCAGCGCACTGACGTGCGCCCACGGGAGGGGGTCTCCATCCTCGTTCTCCACGCGGCCTGAAATGATGGCCGCGGGAATCAGCCGAAACAGCAAGTCCTTCATCTCCTGACCGGGTGCCAGCGTCATGGTCGCGCCCGCAGCGTTGACGCTTCTCTGGCCATACGCCTGCGAAACGAAGCCCGCGCGCATCACCCTTAGGCGGTAGTGCCCCGGCGGAATTGGTTTCAGGAGGAATTGCCCCCTCGAGTCGGTATGCACCGTCGAAGCGGCCTGTGCCCGGTCGTCCAAATTCAGCATGACCACGATGGCGTTCCGCAGGGGTTCGCTGCCGGCCAATTTCACCACCATGCCTTGGACGCTGCACTCCTGAGGCGCGCTGGAGGGTGCACCAGCAGGGGTCGCGCTCTTCGACGATTGAGGCGCGGCGGCGTTCGTCGCCACGGTCATGGTGATTGCTAACAGAGCCACAAGAAAATACGGCAGCATCCCGCAACCTCAAGCCCGCAGTATATGATACGAGACGTGTCCAGAAGACATATGGGTTGCCCAAGCGCGTAGCTCAGGTTTCGGAACGCACCGCAACCCCCAGTAGGGGATGTGCCCCAAACGCTCAAGCTGCAACAACATCGCATCGCCTTGGCTATTCCACGGCAACCCGCGTAAAATAAAAGATTCGCGCGAGCCACGCGCGAGGCAAAATGGCCTCACCGTTCAACATCATTTCGAACAGTTCGCCGGCTGTGCGGCTGCCTGCGCCGGGAGTGCATCCGCGGCCGGACTGGCTGCGGGTTAAGTTTTTTGGCGGGGAGCGGTATCAGGACTTGAAGCGCATCATGCGTACCTTGGATCTGCACACGGTATGCGAAAGCGCCCGTTGCCCCAACATGGGCGAGTGCTGGGAACACGGCACGGCGACGTTCATGATTCTGGGCGACATCTGCACGCGGGCTTGCGGGTTCTGCGCGGTGCCTTCGGGCAAGCCGGTAGGTCCCCCGGACGAGGAAGAGCCGTATCGGGTGGCGGAAGCGGTGGCGCGGATGGGGTTGCGCTATGCGGTGGTGACCTCGGTCAACCGCGACGACCAGAAGGATGGCGGCGCGCACATTTTCGCGCGAACCATTGAAGAAATCCGCCGCCGCGTGCCCGGCTGCAAGGTGGAAGTGTTGATTCCGGACTTCCGGGGAGATTGGGACGCGTTGAACGTGGTGCTGGCCAGCGAGCCCGACGTCCTCAATCACAACACCGAAACGGTTCCCCGCCTGTATCGCCAGGTGCGCAAAGGCGCTCTTTACGAAAGATCGCTGGAACTGCTCCGCCGCGCCAAGCAAGCCCATCCGGAAATCCCCACGAAGACCGGCTTGATGCTCGGCCTGGGAGAGGAAAAGGAAGAAGTCCTGGCCACGCTGCGGGACTTAGCCGCCCAGGGAACCGACATCTTGACATTAGGCCAGTATCTCCAACCGACCCGCGAACACTTGGCAATCGTGCGTTACGTGCATCCCGACGAGTTTGCGGAATTCAAGATCCGCGGGGAAGCTATGGGCTTCAAGCACGTGGAAGCTGGGCCACTGGTCCGTTCGTCGTACCACGCCTTCGAACAAACCGAGTCCGCGTTAGCGTAGCGTCGAAGCAGCACAGACGCTCCTGCTCTGACATCGGCTCGTTTGCGAAAGTCGCTTCTGTATCTACTTTGGCGCCACGCTGGCCCAATCCGTAAAAGGCACGGGCCGTCCGCTCCGAATCACGGTAGGTATCACATGATCAAATCCCTTATGGTCCTTCCCGGAGTAGTCCAACTTCAGCTGTGGACCCAAGCCAACGTCCAGTTGGTGCACGGACTCGATCCCCCGGATTAGCCCGTCGCGCGTAAGTTCTTTTCCGGCGCGTTTCAACCCCTCCACCAGCACCATCGCGTCCACGAATCCTTCCAAGCTGACGAAGGTCGGCCGCTCCGCGGGAGCATATTGCGCCAGCGCCCTCCGATACAGCGCGACCGTTTTTAGATCCGTAAGGTAATAGGGCGGCACCACTTGCGTGACTACCATGCCGTCCGCATCATCTCCAGCCTCCGTGATCAATTCCTCCGTGCCGACAAACGAGACCGTCAGGAATAGCGGCTTCCACCCGACGGCATGCGCTTGCTTGACGATGGGCGCTACGGTATTCGGCGGACCCACCACCGCCACCGCCTGCGGATTTGCCCCGCGCACACTGCTGATAGCCGTATCCACTTTCGTTGTCTGGCGCTGGTAGGAGGCCACCGCGACGGGCTCCGCACCGTGCGCCTTCAGCGCTTCCTTCACGCCGTCGAGCACCGCGGCACCAAACGCATCGTCGGGATAAATTACGCCAAGTTTCTTGTAGCCCAGGGCGTCCCACATGCCATCGATCTGCTCGCGCGTCTCGTCATAGTAAGAAGCGCGCACGTTGATGACCCAGTGGCGTAACGGGGTATACAGAGTTTGCGCGCCGGTGAAGAGCCCCACGAGGGGAATCTTGTTCTCTTCCGCCAGGGGAAGGTATTTCACAGCGGTGGGCGTACCAACGAAAAATCCCAGCGCGAAAACCTTGTCGGCCTGGAGTTTGTCGAAGCAGGCTTGGGTCTTGGCGGGGTCGTAGCTGTCATCGTAAGCGATCAGGTGCAGGTTGCGGCCGTGTACTCCTCCCTCGTCATTGGCCATCGAGAAGTAGGCCTTGGCGCCGGCTACCGTCTGTCTGCCGAGCGCGCTGGAAGGACCTTCCAATGCCGAGCACGAACCGATGACGACCTCTTTTTCCGTGACGCCCGGCGTCGTTTGCGCGGCGGTGGGTGCGGCGCCAGCGAGTTGCCACGCACACACACCACAGAATCCCAGGGTTGGACCGAGGTTTCTGAACTTCATTTTTTGCTCCATCAGGCGAACTGGGGCCGACCGAGCTGCAGGGAATGGATCCAGATTTGATGGTGATGGCTGACCTCGTGGACTGTCAACGCAGTTCAAGGAGAAGTGACGCGAACCGGTTAGTGAGGGGCAGGAGCGGAGAAAACGGTGGAAACTAAAAAACCCCTGAGCCGAAGTGGCCCAGGGGGTTCTTGTTCAATCCTTCGAACGATAGCGATTGGATTATGCGCGTGCGGCAGCAGCGGTTGCGGCAGCGGCAGTCGCCGCTTTCTTGGCGGCCTTGGCTGCGGTGGAGGCCTTGCGGCGCCGCTTGGTCTTGGGCGGCGTTGCCGGGGCTTCGCCGATGAGCTCCGCGGTCATAATGCTGGTGACGAAGAGCTTGGGACCGTGATCATCGAAATCAACCGCGGTGCGCTCGGGATCGGACGCGGTGACCACTCCGAGTCCATACACTTCATGCTTGATGGTTTGACCTTCTTGCATTGATTGCACGATGTCCTCCTGGACCGTTCCACTCGACGCGAAAACTTGTGAGTCGGTGTCCCAGCGATCGCCAGGACACCCGAATCAACAGGCTAGAGCCCGGTAACGTTCTCCGCCTGAAGGCCTTTCGGGCCTTTCTTAACTTCAAATTCCACTGCCTGACCTTCGTTCAAGGACTTGTAACCGTCCATTTGAATTGCCGAGAAGTGGACGAAAACATCCTCTCCTGTTTGCCGCTGGATGAAGCCATACCCCTTCGAAGCATTGAACCACTTCACTGTGCCTTGTTCCTTCACCGCTACCACACCTCAAGTTGAATTGCTTTGCGTCTCTTGGTCGCGTTTCCTGGCTGACGGCTAACGCCCCCAAATGTCCCAAGATCGTGACGCCTTCGTCCCGCAAAATGCCGCAAAACTTTCGACTTGCAGCGCCTCTTGAACGGGTCAAAAGGTAGTACAAGAGCAACAAACGCTAGTGGAATAGTACCACGAAAAGAGCCATTTGTCCACGTCGGAGCGGAGGGTGCTTTCGAGGGCAATACCTGTTTAAGTCTATGTCGGTAAATGACTTACGGGCATTCTAGACGGGCATTCTGGAGCACGGCGCAGCTCAAATCGCCTTATTCCAGCGAGTCAGGTTGAAGGGTCGCTTCGCCTTCTCCTGTGGATTTCTTGGCCCAATACTTTCGAACCCAGGCTTCCCAACTCTTTCCAGCAGCAGGATCGCGTCCAGAGAACGCAAGTGCCGCGATATCGGCATAGGAGATCTTAACGCGCTGGTGCGAATCCTTCGGAAGGACGCGAACGAACGAAGAGTTCAACGCCGGGCCAGCGATTCGGTCGAAAAGATAGCCTTCGACTTGCGTGCCATCCTTGCGAGTGATGGTGACGTCGCCGCGATAATCGAATGCTTGCTCGAGCGCGGAGCGAAGCTCTTCTTCGGTCGCGAGTTCGGGCACCCAGCCCTCGACAGTCTGGCGAGCCGTTCCCGGCGCGACTTCCAGTTTGTCGGGATCGATAGCGGCGCTCGAAGCGCCTTTACGTTCGGCGTGGCTTGGAGCGCTCACGCGCGCGTCTCTTCCATCTGGGCGTTGTCCGTGCTGATCTGCACCAGAGGATTGAAGGCATGCACCGGTTTGACCGGCTCATTCAAGAGCGCCAGCGCGTCGGGATCTTCGTATCTGGTGGAAAAAGTCGCCTTGGCGGCAGCCCAAAGTCCACGCAAGCCGCTGAAGGTGTGATCCATCGCGCTGGCTTCATAGCCGCTGTGCACCATGCAGTTGGCGCACTTCGGATTGCCGGACTCGGTGCCGTAATTTTGCCACTCGGTCGCATCCAACAGTTCCTGGAAGGTGTCGGCATAGCCATCCTGCAGCAGGTAACAAGGCTTCTGCCAGCCAAAGACGTTGTAGGTCGGCATGCCCCAAGGCGTGCACTTATACTGCTGCTTGCCCATCAAAAACTCGAGAAAGAGCGCAGATTGATTGAATTGCCAGCTCTTTTTGCGATTCGAAAGGATCGATCGGAAAAGGCGCCGCGTTCGCGCGCGGCCCAGGAAGTGCTTCTGATCCGGCGCTTTATCATAGGAGTAGCCGGGCGAGAGCATCATGCCTTCGACTCCCAGCTCCATCATTTCGTCAAAGTGCGCACGAACGCTATTCGGATCGGCGCCATCGAACAATGTGGTGTTGGTTGTTACGCGGAAGCCCTGCTTGACGGCTTCTCTGATTCCCTCGATCGCCAGATCGTAGCCGCCCTCCCGACAGACCGAAAAATCGTGGTGTTCGCGTTGGCCATCGACGTGGACCGAGAACGTCAAATATTTGCTGGGCTTGAAGAGATGCAGCTTCTCTTTGAGGAGCAGCGCGTTGGTGCAGAGATAAATGTACTTCCTTCGCTCGACCAGGCCATCGACGATCTTGTCGATCTGCGAGTGCATCAACGGCTCGCCGCCAGGAATGGAGACCATCGGGGTACCGCATTCGTCCACAGCCTTGAAGCATTCTTCCGGCGAAAGTTCCGTTTTCAGGACGTGCGCGGGATATTGGATCTTGCCGCAACCCGCGCAAGCCAAGTTGCAGCGGAACAGCGGCTCCAACATCAGCACAAACGGATACCTCTTCCGCCCCTTGAGCTTCTGCTTCAGGACGTAAGTGGCAACGGTCCAGCCTTGTGAAACAGGTACGGGCATTTCCTAGGTAAGTCCTTGGTGAAATAGGGGAACCCCAGCCGCTTCCCCTATAGACATTGTAACCGACATCGCCGAATTCACCGACTGCCGTTTTATGGCTTTTGTGTAGATGCCGTTATTCAGATGCGCGGGCGATGCAGGTGGTGGCATCGGTGGGCTATGCGTTGGCATTGGTCGTGCATTCTGAGGCATACACCTCGGTTGCGCGTCACGACTCCCTCGCACTGTGGATCACAGCGGGCGAAATCGCTGCGAAGCGCATTGGGGGTAGAATCCAACCAGCGGCAATGTAATGCGAGCCTAGAGGTGCGCCGCTCCCACGAACAAATGCCCCGACCCAACCTTATTTCCCTCTTCGCGGAGTTCGCGCGCTACGCGCGGGACGTGGCGGTGGTGCAACGCCATGGATACCGACGTGAATGCTGGAGTTACGCACAATTAGCAAGCGTCGCGGCCGCTTTCGCGGGCGTGCTGCAGCAACGAGGTGTTCGCACCGGGGAGCGCGTGATTCTGTGGGGGCCGAATAGCGCGGAGTGGATGGTGGCCTTTTGGGGATGTTTGTTGCGCGGGGCAGTGGTTGTGCCGCTGGACGATGGCGCCACAGCGAACTTCGCGGCCCGTGTTGCACGTGAAACGGACGCCATGCTGGTGGTGGCGGCGCGCGGGAAGCCGAGCTTGGTGGGGCTTGCCGGGAGCGCCGTCCCTACATTGAATCTGGAGGATTTAGTCGACATTGCGCGAAGACCGTCGGTAGTCTCGAGCCAGCGCGTCCCGGGCGAATCGCCCAAGCCAATTTATGAGTCCTTGGCCAACGAGCCGCTCACTCGGAACCATATCGCACAGATTCTATTTACATCCGGGACTACCGCGGAGCCGCAGGGGGTGGTGCTGACTCATGGGAATTTTCTGGCCAATCTCGAGCCGTTGGAGCGAGGGATCGATCCCTATAGAAAGTACGAGAAGTGGTTTCATCCGCTGCGCTTTGTGACGCTGGTGCCGCTGAGTCATGTCTTCGGGCAGTTTGTGGCATTGTTCGTCCCGCCGCTGCTGGGCGCGACGATTGTTTTTGAACCATCCGCGAATCCTGCGGAAATTATTCGAACGGTCGCGCGCGAGCGTGCGACCGCGCTTATAGCTGTGCCCCGCATGCTCGATAGCTTGCGTGCAGGCATCCTGCGCGACCTGGAATCCCACCGGAAGAGCGAGTGGTTTCGCCGGGCGTTTGCGTCCGCGAAGGACCAGAAATTTCTGAGCCGCGCCTGGATGTTTCGCCATATTCACCGCCGTTTCGGGTGGAAATTCTGGGCGTTCATTTCGGGAGGCGCGGCGCTCGGCGCGGAAACCGAGGATTTCTTCCGGCGCATTGGGTACGCTGTCGCGCAGGGATATGGCATGACCGAAACGGCCTCGCTAGTCAGCTTGAATCATCCATTTCGCGCGGCGCAGGGCACCATCGGGAAAGTCTTGCCTGGACGAGAATTTCGTTTGGCGGAGGACGGAGAGATTCTGGTGCGCGGAGAAAACGTGACCGTTGGGTACTGGCAGGCAGGGGGGCTTCGCGCTTCCACGGGAAGCGAATGGTTGCGGACTGGCGATATCGGCGAGCTCGATGCCGAAGGCAACCTGCGTTTTCGCGGAAGGAAGAAGAATGTCATCGTCACGCCAGCGGGCTTGAACGTCTATCCGGAAGATTTGGAAGGGGCGGTGAAGCGACAGACAGGCGTACGCGATTGCGTCGTGATTTCCGTCGAACGCGGCGGGAATGCCGAGCCCTGCGCGGTGTTGCTGATGAACGATGACGGCGAAGACGCGGCCACCGCGGGGCGGGCGATTGAGAATGCAAATACTTCGCTGGCGGAGTACCAACACATACGGCGCTGGGTGGTTTGGCCGGATGCGGATTTCCCGCGCACATCGACAGGGAAGCCGCGACTTGCGGCTGTCGCCGCAGGCGCGAGGTGCATTCTCGGCTCCTCGAGCAGCACCGAAGGTCACGCGTCATCTGGCCCTGGTTCTGGCGACTTGGAAAACTTGCTCCATAAATTTGGAGGGGCCGGCGGAACCTCGGAATCGATTGAGAATGAATTGAATCTGACCTCGCTCGATCGTGTGGAAGTGATGAGCGCCCTGGAACAGCGCTACCAGGTGGAGCTGAGCGAAACCGCGTTCGCGGAAGCGAAGACCGTCGGCGACGTGGAACGCTTGCTGCGGGAGCCGTCGGCGCGGCGCGCGGAATATGCGTATCCGCGGTGGTCGCTGCGCGCGCCGGTGAGATGGCTCCGCCTCGCGACGTACTACGCGCTGGTGTGGCCCGCGACACAGATTCTGGGGCACCCGAGAATTGTTGGGCGCGAAAATCTGCGGGATCTGCGTGGACCGTTGCTTGTCGTGTCGAACCACACTACCCGGCATGCGGATGTTAGTTTGATCCTTGCCGCGTTGCCGCCGCGCTACCGGCACCGGCTTGTAACGGCGATGGGCGGCGAGACGCTGCAGCGTATGCGCCGGCCGCCCGGCGAGTGGTTTTTCGCAAGGCGCTACGCTCATCAGCTCGGCTATTTGCTGCTCATGGCGCTGTTTAATGGTTTTCCGCTGCCGCGGCTTTCGGGATTTCGCGAGAGCTTTCGTTACGCGGGCGAGTGTGTCGACCGCGGCTACAGCGTGCTCGTTTTTCCGGAAGGCGTGGTAAATGACTCCGAAACTGGGGAGATGGCGAAGTTTCAAAGTGGCATTGGTCTATTGGCGGATAACCTGAATCTGCCGGTGGTACCGATGCGACTGGATGGCGTGTGGAAGATGAGACGCGAGCAACGCAGGCTTGCGCGCTTGGGGGAAATTACCGTGCGCATCGGTGCGCCGATCACTGTTCCGGACGGCGCTTCCGCGGATGAAATCGCACGCAGCCTGGAGGCAGCCGTACGATCGCTATGAGTTCTCTATGACCTAAATGAGGCGGGCGTCGTTCATTCGCCGCTTTGCCTTTGTGCGATGGGATGAAGCTTCGCGATGCCCGCCCAGGATGCTTCGCGTTCGTTCCCCCGAGAAAGCGTTGGCTTTGATTCTATGGCAAAATGGTTAGGGTAAATTTGCGATGGCTGAACGAACTACGTTGGAAGCAGCGCGGCCTGCGAAGGCTGCGAAGACCCCGAAAAAGACCGCAGCGAGCAGCGAGGAGCGCGAGCGTATTTTTGATGCGTTCCGGCGCTGGGGCTATTTGGAAGCTGACCTTGATCCCCTGAAGCTGCTCAAACCACTGAAATATCCTGATCTGGAATTGACTGGGGCCGTTGCCGACGAGGCGCGGGGCATCTACTGCCACACGGTTGGTGCGGAGTTTATGCATTTGCTCGAACCCGAGCGGCGAGAGTGGATTGCCGGGCGGCTGGAGCAGCCCGCCGCGGATGTGGACGAGAACAAGATTCTTGAGCGATTGGTGCGCGCGGACCTATTTGAGCAGGTTCTGCAGGCGCGCTATCTGGGGACCAAGCGGTTTTCGCTGGAAGGCGTTACGGCCCTGATTCCTTTGCTGGATTCGATTTTGGATACGGCGGGAGAGTCGGGGGCGGTGGATTCGATTATTGCGATGAGCCATCGCGGGCGGTTGAACGTGATGGTGCACGCGGCTTGCAAGCCGCCGCATGAGGTGGTGTCGGGATTTGAGGATGTCGATCCGCGGAGTGTCCTGGGCGCTGGGGACGTGAAGTACCACGTTGGGGCCACCGGCACCTATGTCACCACGGGCGGGCAGTCGATCAATATTCACATCGTTTCGAATCCGAGTCACCTGGAGGCGGTCGATCCAGTGGCGATGGGACGCGCTCGGGCCAAGCAGACGCGGCACGGAGCGGACGGGCCGGTTGTGGACCGGTCGCAGGAATCACTGAATAAGGTTTGGCCGATTGTGATGCACGGCGACGCGGCGTTTGCTGGGCAAGGCATTTGGGCGGAGACGCTCAACCTGGCGGATTTGAAGGGCTACACGGTGGGTGGCACCGTGCATATTGTGGTGAACAATTTGATTGGGTTTACTACGCCGCCGGTGCAGGAGCATTCTTCGCGATTTGCTTCGGATATTGCGAAACGCCAGAGCGTACCCGTGTTTCATGTGAACGCCGAGGATCCTGACGCCGTGGTACGCATGGGTCGCTTGGCTGCGGAATATCGCGCGAAATTTGGCAGCGACGTGGTGGTGGACATTATCGGGTACCGGCGGCATGGCCACAGCGAGGTGGATGATCCGACGATCACGCAGCCGCTGACTTACGACCGCATCAAAAATCATCCGCCGCTTTGGAAGATTTATGCGGAGCGCACCGGGATCGATGCCGGGGCGATTGCGGACGCGGTACGCAAAGAGTACGAGGAAGAGCAAACCAAGGCGAAGGCCTTGAAGAAGATGCCGCATTTGCGGACCCTGCCGAGCTACTGGGATCCCTACGTTCATGGCAAGTACGACCCTAAATATGAAGTGGATACCGGGCTTTCGCGGGAAAAACTGGGAGAGCTGACCGACGGATTGGTGCGTGTGCCCCCGGGTTTTCATCTGCATCCGAAGCTGGCGAAATTGCTGGAGCAGCGGGCAGAGATGGGGCACGGCAAGCGCGCGATCGATTATGGATTCGCCGAGTCGCTGGCGTTTGCTTCACTCGTTTTGGAAGGCACACCGATCCGATTGACTGGGCAGGATACCCAGCGCGGTACGTTTAATCAGCGGCACGCGGTTTTGATTGATACCGAGACCGAGCACAATTACCTCACGCTTTCGCATCTTTCGCGGAGGCAGGGGTTTTGCGAGATTCACAATTCGCCGCTTTCCGAGGCCGCTTGCGTTGGGTTTGAGTACGGTTTCAGCCGCGATTATCCCGAGGCGCTGGTTTTGTGGGAGGCGCAGTTCGGGGATTTCGTGAATGGCGCGCAGGTGATCATCGACCAGTTTTTGAGTGCGAGTGAGGATAAATGGAATCTGCCGACCGGATTGGTGCTGCTGTTGCCGCACGGTTATGAGGGGCAGGGTCCGGAGCATTCGAGCGCGCGTATCGAGCGGTTTTTGCAACTGGCGGCGGAAGACAATCTGCAGATCTGCCAGCCTTCGAACGCCGCACAGTATTTTCATATGTTGCGGCGGCAGGCACGCCGGATGTGGCGGAAGCCCCTGATCGTGTTTACGCCGAAGAGCATGTTGCGGCATCCGGATGCCAGTTCGGACATTGAAGATTTCACCGCGCCGCGCTTTCTTCCGCTGGTTCCGGATCGCGAGATTCAGGACGCCAAGCGCATTTTGATAGCCAGCGGGAAAGTCGGACACGAATTGCAGGCTGAGCGGAAGCGGCGTGGCGATACGAGCACGGCGATTTTCTTTCTGGATCAGCTTTACCCTTTGCCGCGGACGGAGATTGCGGAAGCTCTGGACGCGCATCCGAATGCGCATGAGATCGTTTGGGTGCAGGAAGAGCCCAGCAACATGGGGGCGCACTTTTACGTAATGCCGCGACTCCAGCGGTTGGCGCAAGACAAGGGGCGTAAGGTCCGAGCGGTGAAACGCTCAGCGAGCGCGAGCCCCGCGACGGGATCCGCCAAGGCGCACGAACTGGAGCAAAAGACTTTGCTAAATCTGGCGTTTACTACGACAGCCACAGAATAGACGTCGCAATTCTCTCACTGAGCGACAAGCGTGCCCAATGCTGACTCACAGGTCGACACACTCCTGCACGAACTTCAGGACACCCGTGGCCGCGCCGAAGCGCTTTTCAATGGTCAAACGTCCGCACAGCTTTTGAGGCGACCCGCAGAAAAGCGATGGTCGCCTGCGGAGTGCGTTGAGCACTTGAACATTACCAACCGGGCCTATCTGCCGCGCTTGTCGGAAGCTATCCGCACTCTTCGCCAGAAAAACCTTCTTTCACGCGGCGGATTTCGGATGGACTGGAAAGCACGCCTCCTGAAGTATTGGCTGGAGCCACCGTCACGCCTCCGCTTGCCCACGGGAGCAGCGTTTAGGCCCGTCAGCGTGCCAGACCCCTCGGCAATACTCACCGCGTTCCAATCCCTCGGCCAGAAACTCGAACAGGAACTCGCCTCGGCGCGATCACTGGCGCTCGATGCCGAAAACATTCACTCGCCATTCGCTGAGAACATGGAATATAACGTCTATTCCGCATTTGTGATTATTGCGGCGCATAATCGGCGGCATCTCTGGCAAGCTGGAAATGCCCTTTAACAATTCATTCATATGAGAGACATCCCTCCGTCACCCGCGCCTCCCAAACTGAAGCCATCAACTGTGCTACGCAATGTGCCAGCTGACCGAACGCCTTCCGATGCCTATCGCATTTCGCCGGCCTACGGTACACTTCGGACAAGCCGGCGGACGGAACGTGCTACCTGCATGAAACGTGTCCTGATCATTGAAGACGACAAAGACATCGTTGAGCTGGTGCGTTACAACCTTGCTAATGAAGGATTTCAAGTCAATGCCGCCTTCGATGGCAGCAGCGGCCTGAATTCGCTGAAGAAGTCGCCTCCCGATCTTTTGCTTCTCGATTTGATGCTGCCGAAACTTTCTGGGCTGGACATTTGCCGGGAAGTGCGGCGGGACGACTCACTGAATCGTTTGCCTATCTTGATGCTTACGGCGCGCGGCGAAGAGGCCGACCGCGTTGTAGGCCTGGAGATGGGCGCTGACGATTACGTGACGAAGCCCTTCAGTCCGCGTGAGTTGCTGGCACGCGTGAAGGCCTTGCTTCGCCGCGCGGAGCCGCCTGCGGATTCGCCGCGGACGATTGAGGTTGGCAAGTTGGCGATCGATCCGGCGTCGTACCGCGTCAGCCACTCAGGGAAGCCCGTTCCACTGAGCACGCTCGAATTCCGGCTGCTCTACTACCTTGCATCGCGCCCGAACCGCGTTTTTACGCGGGATCAGCTTCTGGATGCCGTCTGGGGAACCGATCGATTCGTGACACCACGCAGCGTTGACGTATACGTACGCCGCCTGCGCGAGAAAATCGAGACCGATCCGGAAAACCCCAGCCATTTGAAGACCGTACGCGGCGCAGGGTACTTGTTCGAAACTCGTGCGGCGTAACCTTTTCTGGAAACTCGCTCTGACGTTCTTCGCGCTGCTGGTGAGCGTGCTCGTTGCTGTGGACTTTTTCGCGGAACGCGCGCTGCACCGGGATTCCGAGCGCGCCGCATTTGCACAACTCGCCACCATCGCTCGATTCGCTACGGCTCACCCGCCGGAATTTCCCTCCCTTGGAACGACACTATCTGAAGATCTCGATCGCTTGAATCACTGGGCCGCCGAAGTCGGCTCCGATGGCGCCCGCGTCACCGTGATTCGTGCCGACGGCCGAGTTCTGGCGGATTCACAGTCCGACGCGCGCAGCATGGAAAATCATTCGGATCGTCCGGAGATTCAAGAGGCATTGGCGAAGGGCGTGGGCCGTTCGGTGCGCCGCAGCGTCACCATGAAGCGCGACCTGTTGTACTACGCGGTGCGCCAAGACGTCGCGGGAGGTTCGCCAATCGTGCTTCGGTTTGCGATCCCGGCGGAAACCGCGGACCAGGCATTGGGATTGTTTCGCCGGAGTCTGTGGGTGGCGTCGTTGGTGATTTTGCTGGTGGCCGGGATGGCCGCGCTGCTCGTATCGCGGGGGTTCTCCGACCGCGTGGAACGTTTGAGGGAATTCTCTCGTCGCGTTGCGGAAGGAGATTTTCGCGCGCTGCCCGGAGATGGTTCCGGCGACGCCCTGGAGATGCTGGGGGCATCGTTGAATCAGACGGCGGCGCGAATGGACCGCGCGATCCGCACGCTGACCGAAGAGCGCAATCTGTCCTCCGCCATTCTGGGAAGCATGGTGGAAGGCGTCGCGGTTGTGAATGGCGCGGAACGCCTGGTTTTCGCGAATCAGGGGTTTGCCGACATTCTGGAACTCGATGTGCCGCCGAAATCGGGAAGCGCGCTCGTGGAGATTGTGCGGCAGACCGAACTGATTGAAGCGGTACGCCAGGTTTTGGCGGGAGAGCCGCGCGTAGAGGCGGAGATTGTGACCGGGACGCTGCGGCAGCATTTTTTTGCCGCGACCGTGGCCGCCGTGCGCGCCGGCGAGACCTCTGGCGCCGTTGTGGTGCTCCACGACATTACCGAACTGCGTAAGCTCGAACGCGTGCGCCGCGATTTTGTCGCCAACGTATCGCACGAATTCAAGACGCCGCTCACGGCCATTCAAGGATTCTCGGAAACGCTGCTGGCCGGCGCCATCGACGATCCACAGAACCGCGAGCGTTTCCTGGGAATCATTCTGGAACATTCGCGGCGGTTGGCCCGCCTTACCGACGACCTCCTGAAGCTCTCGCAAATGGATGCCGACCGTTTGGAACTCGAGATTCGCAGGGTGAGCGTAGCGGAGCTTATCGAGAGCTGCCTGGAGACCGCACAGCATCGCGCCGCGGAAAAAGATATACGCGTTTACGTGAGCCAGTCCAACGAGTTGCCGGATATTGCGGGTGACCGGCGACGCCTCGCCGAGGTTTTGCAGAACCTGCTGGACAATGCAACGCAGTACACGCTACCGGGAGGGCGAATCACACTCAGCGCGGATGTTCGCGATGCCGATGTCGTCTTCACGGTCTCTGATACCGGCATTGGGATTCCCAAAGCGGACCAGTCCCGTATTTTCGAGCGCTTCTACCGTGTGGACGCCGCGCGGTCCCGCGAGGCCGGAGGAACCGGGCTGGGCCTGGCTATCGCGAAACATCTGGTGGAAGTGCATGGCGGCCGGATCTGGGTGGAGAGCGAAATTGGGCAAGGTTCGCAGTTTAACTTTTCCGTGCCGGTGTTCGATCCAGAGCGCGCTGCGATAAGGGTCTCGTCCGGCGGCGGAACAGGTCGTGCCGCCGGTGGTCGTTCTCAGGCGCTCTAGATCGCAGGCCCCGTTGTCGGTGGTCGACTCCCACCTCGGGCACCAGCCCCGAAACCACTAGTCCGGTAACGCGACTAACCGGGACTTGGGTCGCCGCTCCGGGGACCTCTGGGGATTCTCCTAGTTGTCCTCGCCCCGGAATCACCTATATGTAAGGTCTGGGACTGGTACGATTCTCGAGCGACCAAGACAAGGCAAAAGGTGAATTATGGGTCAGAACAAGATACTTGAGGAAGTCAAACTCAAATCAATTTTTCATCCCTCAGATTTTTCCCAGGCCAGCGAGGTTGCCTTCGCGCACGCCTTAAGGATTGCCCTGGTAGTCGAAGCCAAACTTACAATGCTTCATATCGAGGCGAGTCCCACCACCGAATGGCAAGACTTCCCCGGTGTCCGCGAGACGCTCGAGCGATGGGGCCTCATCCCGGCTGACAGTCCCAAGAGCGCTGTCGGGCAGCTCGGCATCGACGTCTCCAAATTCATTAGGCAGAGCGAAGATCCCGTGGAAGCCTGCCTTCATTTCCTGGCAGAACATCCCGCAGATCTGATCGTCTTGGCAGTTCACCAGCATGAGGGCCGCATGCGCTGGTTGGCGAGGTCGGTGGGCGAGCCCATCGCGCGTAAAGCCGGACAGATGACGCTCTTCATCCCTCACGGCGTGGACGGCTTTGTCTCGCGACAGGACGGCTCGATCTCGCTCCACAACATCCTGATCCCGGTCACGACCAAACCTCGCCCGCAGCCGAGCGTGGAGGCCACTGCGCGTCTGATTCGCAACCTCGAGTCGCCGGCTGGCATGGTCACCCTGCTCCACGTGGGACCTGCCGCCGAAATGCCCTCGCTAAGGACTCCCACGGACACTGCCTGGACCTGGAACAGGGTGGCAAAGGCCGGTGAACCGGTCGACGCCATCGTGCAAACCGCCTCGGAACTTCATGCCGATCTGATCGTCATGACAACCGATGGTCCTGACGGATTTCTCGATGCCCTGCGCGGGAGCACATCCGAGCGAGTACTGCGAAAGGCGCGTTGTCCTGTCGCCAGCCTGCCGGTGGGATCCATGTTGGGCTGAACCGAACGCGAACGATCCCTGAATTTGCGACCGTTCGCACGGGACTCAACGGAGTCAGATCCTGATATCCGCGGCTGCCGGACAAGTGGCCTCACTGCCCGGGTTATGCGACTAACCGGGACTTAGCCAACGATGAAGTATTTTCGTAAACTCTATTCATGACGTTCACCAAACGACTTCGCGAGGGAGTACGTCGCGGAGAAATCACCAGCACTGTGCGAATCTGGACGCGTCCCCACGTCAGAGTAGGCGCGCGGTACCGTATGGAGGAGGGCGAGATTGAGGTCGATTCGATTCAACCGATAGGGTTTCCAGATATTACTCCTGAACTGGCGCGCGAGTCCGGATTCCTTGGCGTTTTGGACCTGCTCAAAGTCGCGAAACACGGTCGAGGTGAGAATATTTATTTGATCCGGTTCCACTACGTGCGACCGCATGCCAAGCAAATAGGTCAGCGTAAGTCAAAAGCACTTGTCCAGTAACCCGACAAATCGGGAGTATCGGGCACTTGCGACGCGCCCACCGTGTTGAGAAATGTATACCGCGGCGTTGGCTTTACTTAGTGATTAGTGGGGTTTCATCGTGGCCGCATCGTGTGCCGCGAGAGCGCCGGCGCCCGCGTGAACGGCTACCGCGACTAGAATACCGGTAAACGTCAACCCTGTCAGCGCGATTGCGATAGCAAGAATCTTCGCCGATCTTTTTGTAGGCCGCATGTCGCCGTATCCAACAGTTGTTGCGGTAATGAACGACCAGTAGAAACTGTCAAATGGCGACCATCCTTCCTTCTTTCCGGCCACTTGTCCCAGCACTGTAACCACGGCGGCTAGACTCAACAGCAAAGGAGAGGTGAGCCAAAGGTCGAAGAGAAATTCCTTTAGAAATGTTGTCGTTAAGCCAGTAAACAGCAAATTAAGTCTCCTAGGGCACGGGAGATTCAACAGAGTCTACAACTGATTGATTAACCCGGTCACCCGAACTTATCGGGCAAATGGAATTACTTCCGGATTGACCCGTGATTCGGGAGAAATCGATTCGAGCCCCTGCGTTGTCCGGGGCGGCGCACAGCGAAAAACTTCAGGGCTTCCCTGAAATCGCAAGCGCCTTCGCTCTGCGTATAGGATTGGAGTCGTAGGACTCTTTGCCAGAAGCCTGGGACTTCGCGACTTCCTCTCTTCCCGCCGCGCCCCCGATCGTCAACTCCGCGATGCCCACACCCGTACAAACAGGTGCGTCGCTGGCAGTTTTTTTCCGGTTGGGATCGAGGGTTACGTCCGCAATGCCAATGCCCTCCTTATCGTCCATGGACTGTCGCACAGTCCCGTCGGAATCGACGATCGCCGAGAGGCCAGGAAAGAAGCCGTTGATCTCGTTCGGCGGGGGTTTATAGGAGCGGCCCACCTTGTTCACCATCGCCACCGGGATGCCCAGTTTCTTTGCGTACCACGACGCGAGCCGAGTACCAGGTGGCTGCGGCAGACCTCCGGTTCCCGACATGTCCGGTGCCGAGTGCGGCATCAGGACGAGATCGGCGGACTGTTTGATCAATTCCGTCGGGAGCATGCAATAGTAGCTTTCCGCGCAGATGCCGATCCCGATTTTTCCGATCGCCGTATCCAAAATGTGGGGCCCAACCTCTCCCCGAAAAAAGTACGCCTCTCCCTCGGCGGGTAACGCTTTCCGCACCCTCCCAGCCTCCTGGCCATCCGGCGCCGTAACAACGAAGGTGTCGTAGAAGTCTGCGCCATCTGCTTCAAAGAATCCCGCACCAAGCCAAACCTGCAATCTCTTGGACGTGGATTTCAACCACTGCACCGTTTTGCCATTGCTGGGTTCCGCGAAATCCCAAGTGTCAGATGATAGGTAAGAGCCTGTCGGCATGAACTCCGGATACAGAACCAATTGTGCGCCCCGAGCTGCCGCTTCCTCTGCATACGTCGCGGCCTGCCTCAGATTTCCGTCGATATCATGGTCCAGCGATCTCATCTGTACGATCGCAATTCGCAAGGGCCTCGCGCCGGATTTCGTTATTTTCCCGAGGTCTCGGTCCTGTCCGCTCAGCGAAATCTCGCCCGCAACTGATCCACCGACCAACAAAAGGGCGATCAGGCACAGGAACAGTCTCATGCGTGCAAACCTCCCTCGAGATTCCTTTTGAGTCATAAGAACAGCGCCTCCCCAGTCTGCCTTGGCAGAAAGGACGCGTGGGCCAGCGCATGGTGAGCAGATGGTCGATGCAGGGATTCTGCCTATTTCGACGATTTGAGCGACTAAAGAAATCAGCAACTTACGTGTTATCAATGGGGCGTAGGGACCTGTTTTCAATTATTCACACCACTTTGAATTGGGTGTAACGCGCCGCGCGGGAGCATTGCACTTACGAGTGGGAGTGTGCAGTGACGCCCGCTCGGAGGACAAACCAACCATGACAACCGGCGCGGGACTAACGGAGACGGTGCTCTACGACACGTTGATGAACTATCTCGTTTCTATGGCGCGCACCGTGGAAGGGGCCATGAACCGGGCGCTGGATTCGCTGGTCGGACTCGATAATGCCGCTACCTCATCGCTGCCCGGCGAAGTGTTTCTGCTGGAGCCGCGCATCAATGAGATGGAGATTGTGATCGACGAGCACGCCATTCGTTTGCTGCGCCGCGGGTCGTTTTCCGATGACGAAATGCGGCTGATTGTGGCGGCACTTAAAATCACGAACGACCTGGAGCGCATTGGCGACATCGCCGTGAACGTCGCGGAACGCGTCATTTCGTTGCGCGAGCTCCCGAGTGCCGAACTGCCCGAGGAGCTCGCCCCGATGGCTTCCGCGGTCCGCGCTATGGTCAGCAAGAGTCTCGGCGCGCTGATTTTTCGTAACGTGGAGATGGCCACCCAGGTCCTGGAGAGCGACGACGTGGTCGATCAATACCGTGACCGCATTTTCGAGCGCCTGCTCCAGACCATGACCCTGGAACCCGCGGCTGTTAGCCCGGGCTTGCAGTTTATTCTAGCGACGCGCCATCTGGAGCGTATCGCGGATCACGCCACGAATATCGCCGAGGACATTATTTTCTGGGTGCGCGGCTTGGACGTACGCCACGGACGGGGCCTGACCGTCCACGCGGAGCAGACGCCGGACACCGAAACCCGTCCAGCGAAGGTTACGGAGAATTCACACGGCCTTCATCCCAACGTGACGCCCGCATGCGACACTCAGCGCGCTTGATCTTCACTTAAGGTCCTACCACGGGGACCGGTGCACCCCTGGCTCCGGTCCCTTCTCCCCCCTCTCTCTGAGTACCACAGGCACTCTTGCTTGCCCTGAGCTTTCGAAGGGCCTGTGCCCGCCGATCGAAACCTCAACTCGTCCGCGAAGGAAACCTGCGGCGGCGTTACGACCGGGCTTCTCGCTGCAATCGATGCTATGCAACTAATACATTCGCATTATTGCCTTCCCATGGTGATGGAATAAGATTTGCGAACGCTTGCCGATGGATTCGGCACACCCCTAATTGAGTAGCTAGTCGAGCAGCGCCAAGTAAGTACTTCGGTGCGTCGAGCTTTGTCGACGTTCATTCTACAGGTGTGACTTTTTGGGGAGCGCATAACCTATGAAGCTTGGTCTTACATTGAAGCGATTCTTGACTGGCGGCGCGCTGGCGCTGGGCATCTGCATTCCGGCGATGGCGCAATCCGATCCGGCCCCCATCGAAATCGGCGGGGTAACCTTCTCCGGCAGCATCCGCGAGCGCTATGAAGCCTGGAATTTTTTCGAGCCCACGACGGGTCAGAATCTCTACGGGTTTTCCGGCACACAAATCCGTTTTGGAATTTCGCAAAAGCGCCAGAACTATGACTGGAACATTGAGTTTGAGGTGCCGGTCCTGCTCGGCATCCCCGACGGAGCAGTGCGGCCCGCACCCCAAGGGCAATTAGGGCTCGGGGGTTCTTACTACGCCGCAAACGACAACAGTCAGAACACGGCGTTTATTTTTCCAAAGCAGGTCTTCTTTCGATACAAATGGGATCACTCCAGCCTGCGTGCCGGGCGCTTTGAATTTACGGACGGCAGCGAAGTGAAACCCAAGGACCCGACGCTGGCATGGCTTAAGAGCGATCGGATCGGACAGCGTCTACTGGGCAACTTCGGTTATTCCGACGTGATGCGCAGTTTGGATGGTCTGCACTATGCCTATTCGAACGGTCCGTGGAATTTCACTGCGGTCAGCGCCATCCCCGATCGCGGTGTATTTCAGGTGGACGGATGGGGCTGGGTAAAGACCCCGGTAACCTACGTGGCTTTGACGCGTGAGGCTGAACTTGGATCAAGCCACGCCGAGTGGCGCGCGTTCGGAATTTATTACAATGACGATCGCGGAGTTCTGAAGACCGACAATCGGTCGGCTGCTGCCAAGGCCGCGGACCTACACGGCGGAATCGACATCGGAACCTACGGCGGGCACTTCATCATGGCCACGCCGACTAGCGCAGGAACGTTTGACCTTCTGGGATGGGGAGCGCTGCAGTCCGGTCGCTGGGGGGTTCTGACGCAACGTGCTGGCGCGGGAGTGATTGAAGCCGGCTTCCAGCCCAAGTTCGGTGAGAAGGTTCGTCCCTGGTTCCGCGGGGGTTACGATTACTCGAGCGGCGACGGAAACCCCACCGACGGGACCCACGGCACGTTTTTTGCGGTGTTGCCCACCCCGCGTCTTTATGCCCGCTTCCCCTTTTTCAACTCGATGAATAATCGCGACCTTTTCGGAGAGGTGATGCTGCGTCCCGGCAAGCGCCTGACCATCCGGAGCGATGTTCACGGTCTGTGGCTGGCGAGCAGCAAGGACCTGTGGTATTCCGGCGGTGGCGCGTACCAGCCATGGACGTTCGGCTTTCAAGGGCGCCCCTCCAATGGGCACACCAGCCTCGCCACGCTGTACGACATAAGCGGTGACTACAAGTGGCGTTACGGAGTCTCCTTCACTCTTTATTTTGGATACGCGGTCGGCGGTGACGTAATCAAATCCATATTTCCCGTGAACAGCAACGGCGCGCTCGGATACGCCGAACTGAACTATCACTTCTGAGTGAGGGTTTCACGATGCCGGAGGGAGCATGCTTGCGTAAGCGGTGCTCCCGCCTCGGGTCTGCGAGCGTCAAAGCTGCGCCGGCCATCATTCGAGTGTGAAATTTCGACTTTTCCTCCCTCCAATCTCAAGTAGCACAGACACTCCTGTCTGTGTCCGCTTCAACCCCTGGCGCAATCATCCCGACTTCGATTTCCCAAAACGACCCCTTCGACGCCTTTGCACCAAGCGATCCCATAACAGCCAAGTCACTTAATTATTACCACTTGACAATAGGTAGAGCTATGGTATAACAGGGACGTTGTTTCGCCGCTGTACGGTCGTGCCTGGCCATCATGCCTGCCCGCCTCGCCTTCCTTTCAGTTCTCCTGCCAGTTACCCTGCATCGTAGCGACCTCGCTCGCAATACTCCCGAAGAATCCGTCCATCCCTACCCGCCTTCGCTGAGCAAGGTGGACTTTGCTCCGCCGCGGGTAAGGGTACGTGTCGGTTGTAGCGGCCACTTTCCGTTTACCCTGAGTCTCGAAGGGAAGCGGGCGCTTTGCAGCTTCGCTCTAAACCTTTTAGAATCCGCACTTGCAAAAAACGCGCCCGTAACTCCTTTAGGATCCGCACTTACGAAAAATGGCGGGGGAGGGGAGGGGAGTCTTACCAGGCCGCCAAGGGTTTTTGCGCCTACCGAAGAATGTCTGCTACTGAAACTCGATCTCGGTAACTTCGACGCGAAGTGCTGCCAACCTCCGGCTATGACGAAAAAAAGGGCAGCTCCTTGGGGAGCTGCCCTTTTCCGTCCCGACAATCAGGACGGCGGTTAGGTTGCTGCCGCGACTAGGGAATGTAGTAGCGGAAGGAAGTGAAGATCATGTTGTCGTTGGCCGTGGGCCCAATGGCGGGGGCGCCGACGGCCACGCCGCCAGTACCGGACCACGCGTCCTTGGATATATAGGAGTACTGAATGCCGAACTGCATCCGGCCCTTCGAGCTCTGGTAAAACCTGTACCAGAAGCCGAGAGTAGCTTCCTGGATGCTGCGGATGTCGCCAGCGCAATTTGCGCCGGACGACGGGTTGAATTGATTTATAGGCACGCCCTCAGTGGCGCAGCCGCTGTTGTTGGCGGCAACGTTGGCGTACCCACCGATACCCGTCACGGAGATTGCGGTTTTCGTGGTGGCCGGAATCGCGGGAGTCGTGACGGTCACACCGCCAGTCGTGGTGCTGGTTGCCGGAATGGCGGTCGTCTTGGTGATCGTAACGGACTGGTAGCCGGAGTAGCCTGCACGCCAGGCGTATTCCAGGCCCCAATAGGCGTAGATGTCCAATTTAGGAGTGGCGTGAAATTCGAGCCTTGCCAGGCCGTGAGCGGTACGGATGAGCGCGAGCGAGCCATTGGGACGCGCCGTGGCATCCGCGAGCTGTGCGCTGCCGTATCGGCCGATACCATCGCCGCCGACGGCTTTAAGACCGAAGTCCACTTTCTTGTGGAGGGACCACAGAGCACTGGCGCCGACGCCACCGCCGGTGGCGCTGCTGTTGCGCGAGCCGAAGCTGCTCACTACGGTCGGTGTCGCCGATGCGCAGGCTCCGGTAAGCACGGTGGTTCCCTTAACGGTATCGCCCGTGGTCGTGCCGACCACGCCACAAGGATAGACGCGGTCGCGGAAAAAGCTGGCGATTCCGAAAAGCTCGTAGTGACCAAACTTGTCGGCAGTGGCCTTGAAGATCAAGTCCGGAGCCTTGTTGACGGTGTAGCCGGTGGCGTCAAAAGCGTTATAGAGACCTCCGCTAGCGCCAGGAGCGTTAATGAAAAAGTTCCCGGAGGTAGCTGTCGTAGCGCCGGAAGTGACGATCGTGGCGGGCGCAGCGGCCGAGTTGATGGTGGTAACGGAGGAGAAGCCGCGGCCGCCAATCGTGGCCTGGGGGGCTTCTATGGAGGCGCCCAAGGTGAATTTGCCGCCGAAGTCCTTCACGAAGCGGGCACCGTATTGACGAGCCCAAGTGAAGCCCACGTTGTATTGCGGATCAATTACCAGCGGCAAGTCTTCCACGCGATTGAACTCGCCCTTCTTGTCTTCGGTTGCCAACGTCCACATCTGGCCGGCGCTGACGTAAAAGCCGTTGGTGAACAGCGCTGACGCGAACAACTGGCGCTGGCGAAAGACGTAGCTGTTGCTCTGGCGATTGTTCGACGTCGTGCCAGCACCGAGGAAGTCAGCTTCGTAGTAGCCGGCGGTGGTGACGTTTCCGAACTTGCTTTCCGCCAACAGGGAAAGGCGGCTTTGCCGGCCGGTAAAATTGGTCTCGGTGGTGTGCGCCAGGTCGGCGGCCGTGAAGGGAATGCCGGTAAAGGGCGTGTTGATATCGGCGCTTGCCGCGCGAGTTCGCGTGACGGTTGCCGCCTCGATAAATCCTCCAGGGGTGATGCTGATCCCTTTGTATTTGATCGACGCAGGACCTTCGTCGCCGGATCCACCTTGGCCGCTGGAATTGGTGGAGGTGGTGGCAACGGTCGCAACGCTGGTCTTGAGCGCATCGTTACTCACCGCGAGGTCGCTGACGTGCGAGGTCAGCGTGGCCTCCGTGGCTTTCACTTCGGCGGTGGTCTTCACGGCTTCCGTGGCCTTGGTGGAGGCTTCGGTCGCTCGGGCGTTCGCGGCGGCCGCTTCTTCACGGGCGTCGTCGATTTGGCGGTCGCGCTTGCTCAGCTCTTCTTTCAGCATCTGGAGTTGTTCCTGCTGAGCTTGCATCGCTTGGCGGAGCGCTTCGAGTTCCGCGGCGAAATTCGCGTCCGTTTTCTCAGCCTTCTTGGCCGCTTTCGGCTTGGCAGGCTGAGCGGGCTTCGCGGGCTGCGGATCGGCGTCTTTTGGTGAATCGGCGAGCGCCATCCCGGAAGTCAGAAAAAATGACAGTATTAGTGCTGCAAGTTTTTTCATTGCCTCTCTCTTTGCTTCAAAATTCGACTTAGAAACCGGTGAGTATGCGAACCACCCCGCGGCAGAAGGTAAAGGGTGCGTCTTACGGTTACGTCAACCAAATGTGAATATCCTGTAACAAAGACTTTTTGCCGAACGCATGTGGTTGAGTAATTTGGAGTTACTGAAACGGACGGAGCTTCAATAACGGTAAGGACGACATGGGAACCGAAGCGAGGTAATCGCGCCCGCTTTGGCGCCAAAATGTTCTTGGAAGGGCCAAGTCATTCTGGATTTCCCCGGAAAACTTTGCTTCTGCCCCTTGGGAGGTGCCTACTTCGGCGCGGCAATCGTATAGTCGAGCACAATTTGGGTCAAGCGATATTGGTACGTGGCGTCGGTGTCGGCGATGTCCGCTTCGGTTTTGCCTAATTCCGCTTGTGTGAACTCCACGATAGAGCCGAGACCAAGGTTATACCGCTGCTGCGCGAGGTCGAGCGCGAGATCAGCCTGCTCTCGAAGCTGTCGAGTGACCGAGAGTCGTTCGTAGGCTTGATTGGTCTGTTCCCAGGATGTGCGAACGTCGCGCGCCAAATTGTTGCGCAGGTCCGCCAGCCTCTGACGGGCGACCTCTGTTTGCAGATCGGCAGCCTTGGCGCGGGCGTTGAACAGAAAACCATTGAACACAGGAATGTTGACGTTCACGCCGACGGCACCGTACCAATTGGGAGTTATAACGGGATCGCGGACGGGGATGGTGCCGACCACGCCAAGCGCACTGACCGTTGGCCGCTTAAGGTCGTGCTCGGCGGCGCTGTTTTTCTGCGCGGATTCCACCTGGAATTGCAAGGCGCTGACTTCCGGGCGCTGCCGAAGCGCTTCGAGAATGAGCGGTTCGGCGCTGGGCGCAGGCGGAGCTATGGGATCGTTCGGTTGAACCAGCTGAAAATCTTGTTCGTCCGGGTAACCAAGAATCGCGGAAAGGGCCGCGAGCGACGTCTGGTAGTTATTTTGCGATTCGAGAACCAAGAGCTTGGCGCGAGCCACATCCACCTTGGCGAAACTAAGGTCCAGGTCGGATTTCAGCTTGGCATTGGTCAAGGCTTGAATCTTGTCGACGAAGGTCTGCCGCGCATTCAGGGTTTGCTGCGCGACTTTGACGAGTTCCCGAGTCTCTAACGAGTTATAGAAAGCCTGGTCCACGGCCAGGATAACGTCCGCTGTGGTTGCCGCGGCGTTCTGACCTTCCGCCTTGGCCCGAAATTCCGAACTCGAAAGCAGATTCTGGGTGCGGCCAAAATCCGTGATCAATTGGCTGACCGTGGCGCCGGCAGCGGCGCGCGGGTATATGCTCGAATTGGTGAGCGCCCCCGCGGCGATGCGGCTGCCCGATTCGGAGTCCACGCCGGTCACACTGAGATAGGCCGTCGGCAGCAGCGCCGATCGAGCTTCGCGAACGTACTGACGGGCCGTCAACGCCTGGAGCTTCCCGATCGTAATCTGCGGATTGTTTTTTAATGCGATGGCTTCCGCTTGCTCGCGCGTTAGGGTTCTGGCGCCTTGGCCAGAGTTACTCGAGTTGTCCGGGATCGCGGCAGCAGGGCCAGGCTCCGGCGTTTGGGTGCGAGCCTGCTGGGTCATGGCTGATAGGGAGCACGCCACTCCAAGAAGCAGCAATTGAATTCGATAGCTCACGATGCCGCCTCCTCAACAACGGCTTGCTTGGGTCCATGAACAATGATGTAGACCGCCGGTACCAGAAACACCGTCGTTACAACGGAGACCGCCAGACCACCGATGATCGCTCGAGCGAGCGGGGCGTATTGTTCGCTGCCAGCCTCGATACCCAAGGCCAGCGGAAGAAGACCGAGAAGCGTAGCGAGCGACGTCATCAGAATCGGGCGGAGACGAACCTTGCAGGCCTCGACGACAGCCTCGATTAGGGTCATACCGCGGGCATGCAAGATGCCCGAAAATTCAACGATTAGAATGCTGTTCGAAACGACGATGCCGGTCATCATGATCACACCCATGAGCGACATGATGTTCAGCGTGGAGTGTGTCAGCCATAGAATGAGAAGCACTCCGACCAGCCCGGGCGGAATCGCGGTCAGAATAATGAAGGGGTCGACAAACGAACGAAATTGCGCCATAAGAATCAGATAAACCAGCGCGATGGACAGCAGCAAGCCGATCGCAAAGCGCTTGAAGGACTCCTGCATCCCAACTACGGCGCCCCTCACGGCAACCCGGACATTCTTGCTGGTCTTCAACCCGTTCACGACCGCGTTGACTTCCTTGCTTGCCGCGCTCAGGTCTTCGGTCGCCGGCATTACATAAACGTCGATCACGCGGCGAATCTGGTAGTGATCCACTTCCGTTGGCGTGTTGATCGGTTCAATGTTGGCTACGGACTGCAGCGGTGTGTAAGCCGTCGAGGTGTTGGCGCGCAGCGGGATGTTCTTGAAGTCGGACATGGTCATGGAGCCAATCTGTTTGTTTGAATATTGGACGGTGAGCATGTAGTTGTTTCCGCTAACGGGATCGATCCAATAGCTGGGGGCGATAACCCCGTTGGAAGTCAGGGCGGTGATGACGTTGTCCACCACGTCCTTGGGCGTTAGTCCCAACTGGCTGGCCTGCTCTCGATCGATGTGCAGTTCCAAACCGGGATAGTCCAAGTCCTGGGGAATCAACAACCCACCGACGTGCCGGGAGTGCCTCAGCCGGAAGGCAATTTCTTGAGCGATGCCGTAGGCCTCCGCCATGTTGTTGTCGCTGATTTGAATGTCGAAGGGGGCGGGCAAGCCTTGATTGACGACGGAGTCGACCAGGCCTCCCGACTGAAAGTAGGTGCTTAACTGCGGCAGGTCCGTGCTGAGGCGCTGCCGCAGGCGTTCCATGTATTCGTAGCTTCCTATGCGGTGTCCCTCTTTCAAGCTGACTTGCACGAACGCGGTGTCCATGGCTGCGTTGCTGGTGTAGATCGCGGAGAGATCGGGGGTGATGCCGATGTTCGAAACGATCATGTCGAGATCATGGGGCGGGACCACTTTGCGTATCTCGTCCTCGACTTTGGCGATGTAGTTGTCGCTGACCTCAAGTCGCGTCCCCGGTGGAGCTTTAACGTTGATGACGAATTGACCGGGATCCGTTCGCGGGAAGTAGGCCGTACCGACAAACGGAAACACTCCGAGCAAAAGCACCGCGATACCCGCAGCGATGAACACGACCGTGCGCTTTGGGCGCTCCAGGAGTTTCACCACCACCTTGTCGTAATAGAGCAACAGCTTCAGAAAATGGGAATTGAACGATTGGATGACGCGCGCGAACCAGGTGTGCTTGATGCTCTCGCCGTGGGCCTCATTGTGATCGATGTGGATGAAGTGCGCACAGTACAAAGGGACGACCGTCATGGCGAAGATATACGACGCAAAAATCGACAGGACCACGCCTAACGCCAGGTCGACAAACAGGTAGCGGCTCACTCCGTAGAAGAAGGTGACCGGAAAAAAGACGATGGAGGTGGTGGACGTTGCCGCTAACACGGCAAGTGCCACTTCCATCCCACCTTTCTCTGCGGCTTCGCGCGGCGGCATCCCGCCTTCCATGAAACGGAAGATATTCTCCAGGACGACCACGGAGTCATCGATCAGCCGGGAAAAGGCTAGCGCCAAGCCACCCAGCAGCATGGTGTTAATCGAGCCGCCCATCACGGACATGATGAGAAAACAAGTCAACGCCGACAGCGGGATAGACAGCAGCACCGCGAAGGTCGCTCGCGGACTGCCCAGAAACAAGAGAATCATCACCGCGGTGAGCAGCAGGCCGATGCCTCCTTCCTTCAGGAGGTTCTTGATGGCGATTTTTACGAAGATGGATTGATCGAAGACGACCTCCGTTTTGAGCACGGAGGGAATGTCGACGAGATGCTTCGTCGCCGCTTTGATTCCGTTGACGATGGCGATGGTGTTGCTGTTTCCACCTTGTTTCAGCACGGGAATGTACACGGAGTGCTGGCCGTCAATGCGCACGATGTTGGTTTGGATGGCGCCGGCATCCTCGGCATGGCCAACGTCGGCGACCATCACGGAGCCCAGGCCCACGGTCTTGAGGGGGATGCGGTTAATCTCCTCCGCGTTCGGCACCTGGCTATTGGCGTAAATGTTGTAGTCGCGATTGCCGATGCGCACGTCTCCCGCGGGGAGAATGAGGTTCGAATCGTTCACGGCTTGTACGACGTCCATCAGGCTCAACTGGTGGGCTTCGAGTTTTACGGGATCGACGAACACTTGAATCTGGCGATAGGTCCCGCCAAACGGCTGAGGCACCGAAGCCCCCTGGACGTTGGCAATCTGATTTCGAACTTGAAACTGCGCCAGGTCCTTGAGCTGCGTTTCGTTCAGCCCTGACCCTTTCAACGTAACCAGGCACACTGGCAAGCTGGATGCATCGAAGCTCAAAACGACGGGTGGCAGGGTTCCAGGCGGCAGACGACGCAGGTCGGCCATAGCGAGATTGGCGATGTTACTCAGCGCGGCGTTGGGGTCGGTGCCGGGCTTGAAATAAATTTTGATCAGGCTGACACCGGTAAGGGAGCGCGATTCGATGTGATCGATATTGCTGCCGAGAGTGAAAAAGCGCTCGAAGGTATTGGTGATGTCACCTTCAATCTGTTGCGGCGGCATGCCGGAATAAAACGTGGCCACCACGACGACCGGAATATCAATCTTTGGAAAAAGGTCAACCGGCATGCGAACAACGGTGGTCACGCCCACCACGGCGACCACCAGACATAGCATGATGATGAAGTAGGGATACGCGAGAGCAAACTTGGGCATTACTTCTCTCCCGCCGGGCTTGATGCGCGCGGTTCGGATTCTATGGGCTGTATTTTTTGGCCGGGCCGAAACTCACTGGAATTTCCGACGATGACCATCTCCCCTTCATGGAGCCCGGACAGCACCTCGATGCACATGCTGTCTTCCTGCCCTAATTGGACGTGGCGCTCTTCCACCACATTCCGCGGATTTACGGCTAACACGATGGACTGATCGGCGTTCCGCTGAACCGCCTCAAGCGGAACGGTTAGCGCATTCTTTTTCTCATCATGCGAAAGATAGGCCTGCGCGTACATTCCCGGCATCAGCTTGTTTGCGTGGTTTTCGAAATCGATTTCGGTTTCCATCGTGCGGGTCTGCTGGTTCAACGAGTCCGCGAAGCGCGAAACTTTTCCGTCAAAATCCTGGTTCAGGGCTTGCACGTGCACTCGCAGCGTCTCGCCGACGCGAATCTTCGCGGCTACGGACTCGGGAATCGGCAGCACCAGCCGCAATACTGACGTCTGCGCGAGTCGCACTAACGGCATCGACTGAGTGCTGTTGGAAGTCCCGGAGGCGACCAGCGCTCCCGTATCCGCGTAACGAACAGTGACTACGCCCGCAAAAGGCGCGGTGATGCGCGTGTAATCCGAAAGCGCGGCGTATTGTTTCTGATTGGCTTGCGCGACTTCGAGTTGCTGTTTGGCGCTGGAGAGTTCCGCCTGCGCGCTGGCCACCTGCGCGGCGCCTTCCAGATCTTTTGCCTGGGAATCATCCACTTCCTGCTGTGCAACCAGGCCCGCCCGGGAATCAGCGGCCTGTTTGAGCCGGACATAAGCCGAGTGCGCTGCGCTCTGCGAGGATTGCGCGCGCTGCAGGTCGCCTTCGGCGCGGCGGACTTGCTCCTGTGCCGCGCGCGTTGCCGCTTCCGCGCCAGAGAGTTGCGCCGCCAGCTCCGGGACCTCCAGCACCGCCAATGTCTGGCCGTCTTTCACGCGATCGCCGACGTCAACGTAGATCTTGCGAATGTAGCCTGAGACTTTGGCGTGTACGTCGACGTCTTGAAACGGTTTGAATGCCCCGGCAATGGTCAGGGTGCTGCCCATGTTGCGACGCTCGACCCGCGCGACGGATGCGGGAGGGCCGGCGGAGGTGGCCGCTTCGTTGTTCGCGGCGTCCGGTTCGGTCCCGCCGCGGGCGGACCATCGCCAGACGAGCAAGAGCGCGCCGAGAAGGACGACTGCAACAACAATCCATTTCGTTTTATTCATTTGAGTGTCTTGGCATTTCGCTATCCTTGGCGGAATGGCGGCGGGGAGGCGACTGCCCGACATTCCACATCCGGCGAATGTCCGAGGGGGCCCGAAAATTAGACTCCTCGGCTTATTACCGGGACGCACCGATCAAAACATATGGGAATGGGAAGGCTTACCGGACAGGGGGAGGACGGAACCAGAGGCTCGTAGCAAAGTCCTGCGTCACGGCACGAACTGCATCGTCCGTGGGCATTGGTCGAATATCGTCCTTTTCCTGGAGATGGACTTTTTCGATGGCCACCAGAACCTTGAGCGACGCAACGCCTAGTTTGTTGTGTTGAACTGTGCCACAACCCAGTTCGCTGGAAGCGATCGTCGAACGATAACTGACAGGGTGGCGTACAACCTCGAACGGGCCCGAGGCCATAGAGATCGTAACGAACGGGTTGTAAAGGAAAAACACGGCCAGCAGCAGGCATGCGGCTTTGCGCCAGGGCAAGGTGCCCCGGTTGGCCTGAAGTCTCGCGATGGCAGACAGCGACGCCATAAACTAACGATATTGGAGAGCGTCTCTGCCGTCAAGGGATGCTCTCCGGCCTGGTACCAAAAGCCTCAAGTATTCGCGCGAATTCGTTCGCCGCCCTTGTCTGAGCAGCTCCCCGAGGCGTCTCATCCGCACAAATCCGTCCATACTCTATCCGGATTAAGTCGGTTTGACATAACGATACGAACCATATTGAATTAACATGTCTGATCAATCACGGCATGTCAGGCCGGGGTGGCCCGAACGCCTGCGGAATTTTTCCGGGAGATCCCAAATGAATACGAATCGCCTTCCGATTGCTTCGCCGAAGTCTCTCCTGTCAAATTCTCATTGCGCAACCGCGATCAGCGGTTTGCTGTGGCGGTTTGCGATTGTGGCGCTCTTTGCGCTGGGTTGTTGGACGCCGGCCCGCGCCCAAGTGGCCGCCAGCATCACCGGTATCGTGACCGACGCTTCGGGGGCGCCGGTGCCGGCGGCATCTGTGAAGACCAAGAATCTGGAGACCGGAGCCACCCGCGACGGTGCGACCGACGGCGTGGGCCGCTATCTTGTGCTGTCGCTCCCCGTAGGTGAATACGAAATCACCGTTTCCAAGGCCGGATTTCAAGACACCATCCGCACTGGTATCCAGCTGGTGGTAAACCAGGAAGCCAGCGTCGATCTGCGCTTGCAAGTGAGCGCCGTGAAAGCGGAAGTGACCGTACGAGGTGACGCTCCGATCGTAAACACCTCGACCGTCGACATCAGTGGCCTGGTGGGAGAACGCGTCATAAAGGAACTTCCCTTGAATGGGCGCAGCTACGACCTGCTGCTGACCCTCAATCCTGGCATCGTCAATTTCACGTCGCAGAAAACCGGGGGCACGGGCATCTCCAATTCCACGACCGCCAACAATTTCGCGGTCTCCGGCAATCGTCCTCAGCAAAATATGTTTCTGCTCAATGGTGTGGAATACACGGGCGCCGCCGAGAACAATATGCAGCCGGGTGGCGCCAGTGGGATGCTCCTCGGCGTTGACGCGGTACGGGAATTCAATGTGCAACGCGATTCCTATAGCGCCGCATTCGGGAAGCACCCCGGCGGACAGGTCGTTATCGTCACTCAGTCGGGCAGCAACCAATGGCACGGCAGTGCGTTCGAATTCCTGCGGAACAATGCCCTGGACGCGCCCAATTTCTTCGATCAGGGCTCCGCTCCGCCCTTTCAGCGCAACCAGTTCGGAGCCTCCATGGGCGGGCCGCTTCAACACGACAAGAGCTTCTTATTCGCCAACTACGAGGGCTTCCGCCAAAATCTGCACCAAACTTCAGCCGCGTTCGTTCCTGATGCCGCTTCTCGCGCCGCCGCCGTTCCCAGCGTGCAGCCGCTGTTGAATCTGTGGCCCACAGCTCCGTCGGGCGCGCCCGACTTCAACGGCATCGCCGAAGTTTTCAGCAGTCCGCTGCAAACCATCCGTGAAGATTTCGGTACCGTTCGCGTCGATCACATCTTTTCGCCAAAGGATTCGCTGTCCGGCATCTATACCATCGACGACGGCGGCGACGTCACCGCCACGCCTGTCAATCCTTACAGCTCCGACATTCTCAACCTTCGCGAACAGGTGCTGAGCCTGGAAGAAACGCACGTCTTCTCGCCATCATTGTTGAATACCGCGCGCATCGGCTATTCCCGCGCCGGCTATTTCTTTACCGGAGAACCTACGCCCGGCACTCCCGCAGCAAGCGTCCCCGGGTTTCTCTCGGGCCTTCCGGTCGGCGCGGCGGTAGTCGGGGGCAGCGCGGCATCCAACCCGCAGGCGTCCATCGGTTTGGCTGGAAGCAATAACGGCAGCAACTTGACGATCGCGCGAAATATTTATACGTATGAAGATCGCGTGACGCTAACGCACGGCCAGCACCAGGTGAGCTTCGGAGCGTGGGTCCAGCAATTCCAGTCCAACGAAACTATCGCGCTCAGCCAGTACGGACAGGCAACCTTCTCCAGCCTGGCGCAGTTCCTGAGCGGCACTGTCAATACCTTTCTGTACGATCCGGCGCCGACCGAGATGAACTGGCGCTCCGTGTTTGGGGCGTTCCATGCCGAGGATGTCGTCCGCCTGAGTCCCAAGCTCACACTATCTCTGGGTCTTCGCGCTGAAGCTTCGACCGGCTGGAACGAAGCTCACAGCCGCGCCGCCAACTACAACTTCGTCGGCGGAGTGATTTCCTCCCAGCCCAACGTCGGGAACTCGCTGTTCATTCAAAACAAGGCAAAGCTTCTGCCGCAGCCGCGCGTCGGCGTAGCTTGGAGCCCCATCGATCACAAAACGGTCATACGCGCGGGCTTCGGCATGTACAACGATCTCCAGGACGCGCTCGGCTATCGCGCCGATCAAAACGCGCCGTTCAATCCGGTCTACAGCATTGCGGCCTTGCCGGTCGCGAAGCTTCCGCTGAATCCCGCCGACCCGGTACCTGCCGGTGCCAAGCTGGTTCCCGGCGGAGTCCAGCCCGACATGCGAACTCCCACGCTTATTTCCTGGTCCCTGCGCGCCGAGCGGGAGCTCTCGCCGAGCACCGCGCTGACAATCGGTTACGTAGGTTCTCATGGCTACCACGAGCTGATCGGCATAGACGGCAACGAATCGATCCCGGTGATCTGCCCGGCGTCTCCTTGCCCAGCTGTCTACCCCACCTGGGACCCCAGCAAACCCACGACCGCCACGAATTCTCCCAACATCGGTTTCCCCATCGGTTCGCCCCTGGCAGGCGCCGCGGTTCCTGCCGGAACCTATTACATTCCCGCAGGCGGGCCGAAAGCGAATCCGGCCATTGCGAACACGTGGACATGGTTCTCCGAGGGCGTCAGCTCCTACCACGCACTGCAAGTGGACGTGCGGCGCCGCTTCAGCCACGGCCTCACGCTGCGGGGCGTCTACACTTTCTCGAAAACTCTCGACGATGGCGATTCTCTGAACCAAACCACCGCGGGCAATGCCCCCGGACTGGCTTCGAATCCGCTCAACCTCGCTTCGGATAAAGGGCTGGCAACCTTCGACGCCAGGCACATCGGTGTAGTCCACGTGATCTACGCCTTGCCGTTTGGCCGGGGCCAGCAATTCGGCAGCGATTTCGACGGTTGGCGCGGCGGCTTGGTCTCCGGCTGGTCGCTCTCGAGCATCATCACCGCGCAGGCCGGGTTCCCGCTCACGCCGCAGCTGAGCTACAACCCATCGAACACCGGCGACACCCGGAATCCTGTGAGGCCCTTCTTGAACCCCACTTTCACCGGCTCGGTGGTCACCGGCAACCCCAGCCAGTGGTTCAATCCAAACGCGTTCATCGCCCCGCCCTCCACCAGCGGTTTTGAGGGCAATCTGGGCAGAGACACGTACATCGGTCCAGGCCTCGCCACGTGGGATTTCTCGGTTCTAAAAGACACGAAAATCCGCGAGCGCCTCAGCCTGCAGTTCCGCGCCGAAATCTTCAACCTGCTCGACCGCGCAAATTTCAATACGCCAAACCTGATCGTCTTCACACCGCCCACCGCCGCGAACCCTTCCGGTTTGTCTGGCACGGCTGGAGCGATCACCAGTACGTCCACCACCTCGCGCCAGGTGCAATTCGGTTTGAAGCTTCTTTGGTGAGCCTAGGCTGGGCTCCGCGGGGGAGAGTCTAGGGCGCAAGCTCCGCGACGGCACTTCTTTCTGCGGTCAGCAGGGCAACTCCCTTGGGGGGGTTGCCCCTTTTTCTTGCGCGACATCAAACCAATTCCTTGACTGACTGTAGTTGACTGACAATGCAGCCCCTTAGGGACGAGGCCAGAGTTACGGTGTCAACAGATGCTGAATCGCTTGTAACAATGCTGTAACACGGATAGGAGACACTCCTGCATCGCAAGTTAAGTCGAGGACAAAGACGGAGAAAACGTATGAAACGCATCACCGGATTGCTAGTAGCCATGTTGCTCCTCGCAGGAGCAGGAATTGTTTTGGCGGACAACCCGCTGTCGATCAACGGAGCGGGCGCATCGTTTCCGTACCCGATGTATTCCAAGTGGTTTGACGAATATCACAAAAAGAACGGAAACATCCAGATCAACTACCAGTCGATCGGATCGGGCGGCGGCATCAAGCAAGTCACCGAAGGCACGGTGGATTTCGGCGCCTCCGATGGCCCCATGAACGACGATCAACTCAAGGCTTTCCAGGACAAACACGGTTTCGGCATTCTCCACTTCCCCACGGTTCTGGGCGCCGACGTCCCCACCTACAATATTCCCGGCGTTAACACGGACTTGACTTTCACTCCGGATGCGATCGCCGGAATTTTCCTCGGCAAAATTACCAAGTGGAATGACCCCACAATCGCCGGCGCAAACGCGGGCGTGAAACTGCCAGCGAATGACATCGTTGTGGTGCATCGCTCCGACGGCAGCGGCACCTCCTACATCTGGACCGACTATCTCTCTAAAGTCAGCGACGACTGGAAGAACAAAGTCGGCAAAGGCACGTCGGTCAACTGGCCCGTAGGCTTGGGTGGCAAAGGCAACGAAGGCGTCGCGGGTTTGATCAAGCAGACACCCAACGCGTTCGGTTATGTTGAATTGATTTACGCCATTCAGAACTCCATGCCCTATGGCAAGGTGAAAAATTCTTCGGGAACAACCCTCAAGGCCGATCTCGCCAGCGTGACCGCAGCAGCCGCGGGCGCCGCCAAGGATATGCCCGCGGACTTTCGCGTCTCCATCACCAACGCTCCAGGAAAGAATGCTTATCCGATTTCAAGCTTCACTTGGCTGCTGATCCCAGAGAAGTTCTCGGATGCCAGCAAGCGCGACGCCATCAAGGGCTTCGTGAGCTGGATGCTCACCGACGGCCAGAATGATACCGAGGCTTTGTCTTACGCCAAACTTCCAAAAGAAGTAGTGGCCATGGAAAAGCAGGCCCTAGCTAAAGTGCAATAAGGTGGCCAGCACGACAACAACGGTACATGGCGCGGGCCCCTTGGCGGGCTCGCGCTCTTTTATCAGCAAGTTGCGCGAAGGCGATGAGATCGTACGCTTGATCACGTTTCTTTTCGCCGCATCCGTTGTTCTCGTCACGATTTTGCTCGTTTACGAACTTTGGATAGGGTCCGCGCTGCCGCGCCACAAGTTTGGATTCCATTTCTTCGTCACCAGTGTTTGGGATCCTATCTTCGACCAGTTCGGGGCGCTGCCGTTTATCTACGGTACCCTTGTTACCGCTGGCGTCGCTCTTTTTCTCGCCGTTCCCCTCGGCATCGGCGCCGCCATTTTCCTGGCCGAGCTCGCTCCCGCAACGGTCTCCGACACCCTAGAATTCTTTATTGATTTGCTCGCCGCGGTTCCTAGCGTCATCTATGGATTGCTCGGCGTTTTTATTGTCATTCCGATGATGCGGGAATATATCCAGCCCGCCCTCAAAAAATCTCTCGGGTTTTTACCGCTGTTCCAGGGCCCCGCGTACGGTGTAGGTTTCCTTACCGCGGGCATCGTTCTGGCCATCATGGTGATTCCCTATATTATTTCTGTCTCCCGTGAAGTGTTGCTTTCGGTGCCTCGAGATCAGCGTGAAGCCGCTTTGGGCCTGGGTTCTACTCGCTGGGAATCCACCTGGAAAGTCGTTGTCCCGTTTGCACGAACCGGCATTATGGGTTCAATTTTTCTCGCACTGGCTCGAGCTTTGGGCGAGACCATGGCCGTCACCATGGTCGTCGGCAACACCCCGACCATCAGCGCCTCGCTCTTTGCTCCCGGCTACTCCATTGCCGCCGTTATCGCCAACGAGTTCACGGAAGCCACCGGTGATCTCTATCTTCAATCACTGATCGAACTCGGCCTGGTGCTATTTCTGCTGACTTTCATCCTCAACGGTCTCGCGCGCCTGCTGATCGTGGCTACCTCGCAGCGGGGAAGCGGAATACAAACATGAACGCGCGTTTACGGTGGCGCAAATTCGTAAGTGGTTTCATGCTGACCATGACCGGTATCTGCGCCATCGTCGCGGTCGCGGTCCTGTTCTTCATCCTCGGCTACCTCGTCTATCATGGGGGCACTTCCATCAGTTGGAATTTCTTTACCAAGCTGCCGGCTCCCGTAGGCGAGTCAGGCGGCGGCATGGCTAACGCCATCGTTGGCAGCGCCAAGCTGCTTCTCCTGGCCGCGCTCATCGGGGTACCCATCGGCTTCCTGGGCGCGATCTACCTGGCCGAGTTCAGCGGGAGTTCCGTGGCCTTCGTTGTGCGTTACGCCGCTGACCTGCTCAACGGTGTGCCCTCGATCGTGATCGGTATCTTCGCCTACAGCCTCGCGGTCCTTCCTTTCAAGCACTTCTCCACCCTAGCGGGTGGACTAGCCTTGGGTGTGATGATGATTCCCATCACGCTGCGCAGCACCGAAGAGTTCCTGCGTGCCGTCCCGCGCGCGCTCCGCGAGGGTGCCATGGCCTTGGGCGCGAGCAAGTCGAAGACGATTGCGACGGTCATCGTCCCGGCCGCCTACCGCGGCATCCTCACCGCCATTCTCCTGGCCTTCGCACGCGTCGCGGGCGAAACCGCTCCCCTGCTCTTCACCGCGTTCGGCAGCCGTTTCTGGAGCCCCGGCTGGAACCAGCCAACCGCCTCGCTCCCTGTTATGATATTTACCTACGCCATCGCGCCGTACGAAGATTGGCACCGGCAGGCCTGGGCTGCGGGACTCGTACTTCTCGGTCTGATTCTGGTCATCAACATCCTGGCGCGGGCGATTCTGTCCCGTGGCATCGCGGTCCCGAGGTCCTAAACCATGCACGCTTCTGTGAGGCCGGCAGTGTCCGTAAACATCACACCAAGTACTACGGGGTCCGCGAGCCGGGAAGCCACGGCACCCCTCCCCATGCGCATGAGCATCAGTAAACTGAACTTCTTCTACGGCACCAAGCAAGCGCTCTTTGACATCAGCTTGGGCATCGCGGTCAACAAAGTCACTGCCTTGATCGGTCCCTCTGGCTGCGGCAAATCGACTCTTCTGCGAACCCTCAATCGCATGCACGAAACCGTGCGCAGCTCTCGCCTCCAGGGCGAGATCCTCCTCGACGGCCAGGACATACTTACCCAGGACGTCACCCAGTTACGCCGGCGCGTCGGCATGGTGTTTCAGCGCCCCAACCCTTTTCCCAAATCGATCTTCGACAACGTCGCCTACGGCCTGCGCATTAACGGCACCAAGCTGCCGATGGCCGAAGCCGTCGAAAAGAGCCTGCGCCACGCGGCGCTCTGGGACGAAGTAAAAGACCAGCTGCACAAGTCCGCGTACGATCTCTCCGGCGGCCAGCAGCAGCGTTTGTGCATCGCCCGCGCGCTCGCCGTGGAGCCCGAAGTCCTGCTGCTCGACGAGCCGTGCTCCGCTCTCGACCCAATCAGCACTGCAAAAATCGAAGAACTGCTCGTCTCCCTGAAGGATCTCTGCACCATCGCCATTGTCACCCACAACATGCAGCAGGCCGCCCGCGTGAGCGATTTCACCGCCTTCCTTCTGACCGGCCAGCTCATCGAATTTAGTCCGACGCCGCACCTGTTCACAACGCCGGGCGACCCACGCACCGAGGCGTACATCACTGGCCGCTTCGGATGAGTTCGATTGTGGAACAGGCGGAGGGCTTTAGTTCCGACCCGGTTTTTTTCTTTAGGAGGTCGGAGCTTCAGCTCCGAGGTAAGACGCCCGGAATAAATGGGCTTTAGCCCCTGAGGAAAGCTTTTTTACTTTGCCCGCGAGCCTGACGTACTGAGGGAATCATGGAACGCCACTTCGAAAAAGATCTGAACGAGCTCAAAGAGCGGCTGCTCTGGATGGGCAGCCTCGCCGAGCGCGCCGTCCACCAATCCGTCCACTCCGTCCTGGACTCCGACGAGCAACTCGCCAAGCGCGTCCTCGACGAAGAAGACGCCATCAACGAACTCCAGATCGAAATCGACGACCGCGTGGTGCAACTCCTCGCCCTGCACCAACTCATGGCGGTGGACCTGCGCTTCGTCCTGGCCGTCTCCCGCATCAACAACGATCTCGAGCGCATCGGCGACCAGGCCGTCAACATTGCCCAGGCCTCTGTCCGCATCCTGCGCCACCCGAGAGTGAAACCCTACGTCGACCTCCCCCGCATGAGCGAAGTAGCCGAAGAAATGGTCCGCGATGCGCTGAACGCCGTAGTACGCCGCGACGTCGAGCTAGCCCAAAAAGTCCTCGCCATGGACGACCAGGTTGACCACTACCGCGATCAGATCTTCCGCGAACTGCTCACCTACATGATGGGCGACTCCAGCGTCGTCTTCCCTGCCTTCGAGCTGATCCTGGTAGCAAAAAACCTCGAACGCATCGGCGACCATGCCACCAACATCGCCGAAGACGTAATCTACATCGTGCAAGGCCAGGACGTTCGCCACCCCACAGTAGACCGCCGCTAAGCAGTACAGACACTCGTTGCTTGCAGACATCGAAATGCCCCAGGAGTGCGGCATACCGCGCCAGCAGCGAACACCACGAGGGATGGAGGGCCTTTAGGTCCCGCGCTTCCGCGCGAATACCAGCGCCAAGGCGACAACGGAGCCCACGATGCTCAGCAACCCGCCCACGGTTCGATCCCTGGTCCTGACGAATCGAGCACTCACGCGAGATTCGCCCGCTGGCAATTCCAGAATCATCTGGCCAGAGTCTGCCGCGCTCTCGGGAACAACCAGTGAGCCGTTCACCTCGACGCGCCAAGCCGGATAATTCAGCAAGCGCAGCCCAACTCGAACAGGGGCAAGCGCGGTAACGCGCAGCTTCCGTTCAGTGGCCGTCCAGCGCTCGACCAAAACGGTCGCGCCTCCCACCGCACCGGGAGAATTCGCGAGGATCTTGACCGGCGGCGCCGTCGCCGGCAGGTTGTAATGATCGTCGCCAACCGGATCGTACTCATCCACCCCGTCGAATCCAGTTCCCGCCGCGACACCGGCCTGCAGCGTGGCAACGTCGTCGGTATCCCACCACGTCGCGCGCACAAAAAAAGTTGCCCCCGCAGCAAGCACGACGAGCACCGAGCCTACCCAGACCCAGCGAAAACGTCTCTTAGCAACCGCCGCCGCAAGAAAATATGCAAATGGCACACCGAGAATCGACATCCATCGCCAGGGAAATTGCACGAATCGCAATTTCGGCAGCACCGCCCAGAGAATAGCCGAAGGCCGCAGCATCAGCAGAGTCGCCACGGCCGCCAGTAGCAGCAATGCACGCCACACCTTTTCGTCAGTAGTGCAGTCAGGTCTCCGGTTGGACGAGGGCCGGAACGGCGCTCCAGCTTGCTCGGTATCACCCTCCGAACTGTAGGGGCGGGGCTCTGCCCCGTCCCTCGATCCGACACGGCAACGACCACTCAACGCAGCGAATGCCGTCAACGCTATGAACACGACGGCCGTCGTTGAAGCAATCCAATTGAAGAAGGTATGCTCCGGGTCGTTAATCGCCGAGTATAGAAAATTTTGTGCTGGCAACAGTCCCGACGAAAGCGCCTGGTCGATATTTACCCAGCGCTGCTCGTACGCCGCAGGCACAAGGTAAAACGCCGCCAACGCAAACCCGAGGACAATACCACCTGCGCCACGGGCCAGCGGATTCCACGATTTTTCGGTGAGCGCCGTCCACGCAAACAACAGCGCCACGCTGTAGCTCGCCATGACGCCCGCGGGTGCGTTCGACAGCCAAACCGCTGCAAATGTAATGGAAAAAAACGCCACCGAGCGACCCTTCAAGCCGTCGCGATTCCCGAGGATGCCGCCAAGTTGCAAAGCAGCGAGAAAAAGCAACGGGGAAAAGGCCGACGCTAAAAGCTCCGCATAGTCGCTGCGCATATAAATGATCAGCAGCGCATTAGGATTCGCGGCGTAGCACACCGCGCCGAAAACCGCCGCGCGCTCTTGCAAGACTCGCCGCGCGAACGCAAACGCCGACAATCCCGCAAAAGTCTGCACCAGCACGATGAATGCAACCGGAACGTAATTCCACGGCATCACGAAGCTCAGCGCCGGACCGAGCAACCACGATAACGGCGGGTAAAAAATGAATCGCGGCTCCCCGAATCCGTGATTGGCCCACTCCGTCCATCGCGGAAAAGCAATGCCTTCCTTCCACTGCCCGGCCACATCCAGCCAGGACGCTACATGAAACTCGAAATCGTGTCCCGAAGCGCTCCCATACCGAAAGAATGGCGCCACGATCAGCAGCGAAGCCACCAAGCATAGGATCAATGCCAGCAGCCATCCGTGAAAGTCGCCCGCAGGCGGCCGCAGACCCACCCTGTAGCGCGTGGTGGAGTCCACGGAGCCCTGCGGTTTCTGCGCAGATGAAGGGTTCGTCGAGGAAGGCAAATTGGCCGGAGTCATGCAGGGTTCACGAAATTGTAACCGTCAAGGAATATGAGCCGCGAGTTCGATCCATGTGTGCGATGCCCCGGAACTTGAGCCATAATACACGGACTCATGAGCACTCCCGTCATCGCCGAAGCTCCGATTATCGAGGCGCGCCAGCTCGAGAAATTTTACGGCCAGCCTGACGGCAGCCGCGTTCAGGTTATCGCGCCCACCGATCTGGCCGTTTATCCCGGCAAGATCATCGCGCTACTCGGCCCTTCCGGCTGCGGCAAGTCTACTCTGCTTCGCATGTTAACCGGCCTTTCGCCTTCTTCCGCGGGAAGCGTGTTCTGGCACGGCCAGCCGGTCGGCGACGAATCGCCAAACGTTTCCATCGTATTTCAGAGCTTCGCGCTGTTTCCCTGGCTCACGGTGCTTGAAAATGTCGAAGCGCCACTGGAAGCGCGCGGCATGCTTCCCATCGAACGCCACAAGCGCGCGCTACGTATCATCGATGCCGTCGGACTCGACGGTTTCGAGAGCGCTTATCCGAAAGAACTCTCCGGCGGCATGAAGCAGCGCGTTGGCGTCGCCCGCGCGCTCGTTGTCGAGCCGGAAGTGCTTTTCATGGACGAGCCGTTCTCTGCGCTCGATGTGCTTACCGCCGAAACGTTGCGTGGCGAGCTGCTCGAGCTCTGGCTCGGCCACAAAATCCCGACCCGCGCGATTTTCATCGTCACTCACAATATCGAAGAAGCCGTAATCCTCGCCGACCGCATCATCGTGCTCGGCCGCAACCCCGCGCACATCCACGCGGACTTCGTAGTGGACCTGCCGCAACCTCGCAATCGTAAGTCCCCTCACTTCATTGAGCTTGTCGATGCGATCTATCGCGTGCTCACCAGCCCCGACTCGAAAGACGATGTAATTCACATGGCACCCGGCACCAGCTCGCCGGTTCCGCATCGGGTCATCATGCTGCCACACACGCGGCCGGGCGGGATGGCCGGCTTGCTCGAAATTCTTTGCGATCAGGGCGGCCACGTTGATCTCCCTAAGCTCGCCGATGAACTCAGTCTGGAGGTCGACGCCCTGCTTCCTACCGTCGACACCGCCGTGCTCCTGGGCCTGATCCGTCTCGAAGAAGGCGCCGTGATCATCACACCTGAAGGTCACGCGTTCGCAAAAGCCGACATCCAGACTCGCAAAGCGATGTTTCGCAAAGCGGCGCTCGCCAACGTTCCGTTGCTCCGTCAGATGGAACAATCCCTAAAAGCAAAATCCGATCGCACGCTGCCCGCCGAGTTTTTCCACGACCTCATCGACGAGCATTTCAGCGAAGAAGAATCTCAACGGCAACTCGAAACCGCCATCCAGTGGGGCCGCTACGCCGAGATTTTCGATTACGACGCCGCCACCGGCAAACTGACGCTCACCGAGGCCTGACCTTCCCGTGCCGGATACCGCTCCGCTCGCTGCGACGCAGCAACAGACTCCGCTACCACCGACTGCGGCGCGTCCCGCTGGCTCCCGATGGACCTGGGCGTTTCTGATCGACATCGCCATCTTTCTATTTGTTTTCGCCGCCATCTACGGTGTCTACGCGATCGGGCGATCGTGGCTCGGCCCCGTTGCGCCCACCTCACACATTTCGCAAAGCCCGCGCGCGCTTCCTCTCTACGCGCTGTATTCGGTCTCCCGCATCGGTATCGCCTACGCGCTCAGCCTCGTGTTCGCACTGGGCTACGGCTACCTCGCCGCGCGTTCACGACGCGCGGAAACGATACTGATTCCACTTCTCGATATTTTGCAGTCCATTCCGGTGCTGAGTTTCCTGCCCGGCGTGATGCTTGCGATGGTCGCGATCTTCCCGCACAAGCAGATAGGTGTCGAACTCGGTTCCATCCTGCTTATCTTCACCGGCCAAGTGTGGAACATCGCGTTCAGTTTCTATTCTTCGCTGAAGACTCAACCACGGGACTTGCGGGAAGCCGCGATCATTTACCGCTTCGGGTACTGGCAGCGCTTCGCGCAGTTGGACTTGCCATTTTCCACCATCGGCCTGGTGTGGAATTCGATGATGTCGGTCGCGGGTGGTTGGTTTTTTCTGATGGCCTGCGAAATGTTCGTGCTCGGCGATCGCGACTTCCGCTTGCCGGGACTCGGATCCTTCCTGCAGACCGCCGCGGGAAACGGCAATACGCGCGCCATTCTGTGGGGCCTCGCCGCGATGGTCGGCATAATCGTTCTGCTGGATCAGCTGATTTGGCGGCCGGTGATCGTCTGGGCGGACAAATTCAAGTTCGAGCAAGTGGAGAGCGCCAGCGCCACACCAAATACGCTCCTGCGCCTGCTCGGCCGCACGTCGTTCGTCATCCGCGCCTATCGCGCTCTGGTGCTCCCGATCGCCGACTGGCTCACGATGACTTTCGCGGTCGGCGCTCGCCACGCCGCGGCGAAGTTCTCCGCTCCTAAGCAGGACCGCACTCGCCGTGTGCTCCTGATCATCCTCGCAGCCGTGATTCTCGTTGGCCTCGGAGTAGCTGTATATCATGCGGTGGGCGAGCTATCGGATCTTCATCGAGCAGACTATTTCGACCTGCTGCGCAGCGCCGCACTGACTTTCTTGCGCGTCAACGCCGCGCTCCTCATTGGCGCGCTTTGGACGGTGCCCGTCGGCGTAGCGATCGGCTTCAACCCGCGGCTGTCGCGGATTGCCCAGCCGCTGGCCCAATTGGCCGCATCGATCCCCGCCACCGCGCTTTTCCCCGTGATCCTTCTGTTTCTCATTCACTTGCGGGGCGGCCTGGAAATTGCCGCGATGACGCTGATGCTTCTAGGCACCCAGTGGTACATCTTGTTCAACGTGATTGCCGGTGCGATGGCGATTCCCACCGATTTGAAAGAAGCCGCGAACATTTTCCGCTTCGGACGGTGGGACCGCTGGCGCTACCTGATTCTGCCCGGGATTTTCCCGTACCTGGTTACAGGCATGGTGACCGCTTCCGGCGGCGCGTGGAACGCCAGCATCATCGCCGAATATTTTCATTTTCAGGGGAAGATCCTCTCGGCGCCCGGACTGGGAAGCACCATCAGCCGGGCCAGCGACGCCGGGCGTTTCGATGTGCTGCTGGCGGCGACGCTGATCATGGCCACCGTGGTGGTGCTGATCAATCGACTCGTATGGCGACGTCTGTATCGGTTGGCTTCTTCGCGATTCAAGCTCGAGGCCTAGTGGCCATGTGCGCTTTCGCCGTCCAACACAACCGTCATCAACCCATCGCCTGGCGGTCGCGTAGCACCTCGTAGGATTGAGCAACGTCACGCCGGCAGTTGAGCCGTGACGACTATCTGAACGTCGCCCGCCCGCTCAATTCGCGAGACAATTCGCGGCTCAGGTTGATGATTTGGCCGACGTGATGATCGGCATGGGCCGCGCAATCCAAGACAATCTCAAATCGGTTCTTTGACGTGCTGCGTTCCGCCGAATATTCCTTGCTCCAATCCTCTCCGGATTGCTTGCGAAGGGTCTCGGCGACCATGTCGATGGCGCGGTCGAAAGTCCGCAGCACCGCTTCCTTAGCCGGACGCGCCGCCTCGGTAAATTCCCGGTCGCGATCGCGAACGTACCCGGTACCTGCGATTCGCGCACCGATGTAATAGTTGAGATTGCCCGTCAAATGCAGCACCAGATGGCCAACGTCGTTTCCATAAGGAAACGGATTCGTCCAGAATTGTTCTTCCGAGAGCGGTTCGACCCACTGGTGCAGCTTTGCGCAGACTTTCTCAAAATAGTCCGCAAGCCCGGAACCGACCATGCTGGACAGATCTGACATGACCATCACCTCCCAGTCGCTACTCTATATCAGAAATTTCGACGAGCCCCTATCGCGCCGCCGCGCCCCTATCGTTGCGGTAAATCACTCCTTCTTTCATCACGAAAAAAGCCTTTTCGGTCTGGCGAATGTTCTCAACGGGATTGCCAGGCACCGCGACGATGTCGGCGAGCTTGTTCGGTTCCAGCGTTCCGACTTTGTCCGCGATGCCGAGAAGTTCCGCATCCCACGAAGTTCCGGCCCTGAGCGCGTCGATCGGCTTCATGCCGAGATCCGCCATCTGGTGAAATTCCTCTGCGTTTCGTCCGTGTGGGTAAACCGCCGCGTCGGTGCCCAGGCCGATGTTTACTCCCTTAGCGAGCGCCTTCTGAAACGTCTTACGAATGTTGGCGATCGCCATTTGCGCTTTGATGGAAATAGCCGGCGGAATGTAAATGCCTTTATCGAGCTGCTCCTGAAGGCCCTGGACGGCCATAAGCGTTGGCACCAAATAAGTTCCCCGCTGCTTCATCATGTCGAGGTCTTCGTCATTGAGAAAAGTTCCGTGCTCGATCGAGTTCACACCCGCTAGAATCGCCCGCTTCCCGGCTTCCGCGCCGTGGCAATGCGTCGCCACCTTTAAACGCAGCGCATGGGCTTCGTCAACGATGGCGTTCAACTCTTCCTGCGTGAGTTGCGGCGTATCGACATCATCGGTGGGAGAAAGTACGCCGCCGCTGGCGCAGGTCTTGATCACGTTCGCACCATACTTGTGCATCAGCCGCACCGCGTACCGTGCCTGGTCGGCGCCATTGATCACGCCTTCCTCGGGTCCGGTTTCGTGACCAAACAAGCCTTGGCGGAATCCATCGGTATCGTCGCAGTGGCCGCCGGTTGCGCCTATCGCGTGCACGGAAACAAGCATGCGCGGCCCGGGAATCTTGCCGTCACGGATCGCGTTGCGCAAACCGACGTCCAGAGAATCGCGCGAGCCGACGTCACGCACGGTAGTGAAGCCCGCCATCAGCGTGACTCGCACATTCGATGTCGCATCAAGCGCTTGCTCGGCGATGGACTTCTGCAGCGCGTCGAGCTCCCGCTGCTTATAGTCGTTGGAATTCATCATTGACTCATGGGTGTGCGCGTCGATGAATCCCGGCAGCAGCGTGGCATCGCCGAGATCGATTACCTCGGCGCCCGCGGGAACCGCAGCGTTTGCACCGACCGCGGTTATCTTTCCATCGGTCACAACCACGATTCCCGGCGTCGCCAATGCATTGCTCGTCCCATCGAAAAGGCGCGCAGCCTTCAACACGGTCGTCTTGGCCGCAGCCTGTTGAGCGCGTTCCGTCGCGGGGACGGACAATACAACGCAAAAGACAAAGAGACCAAACCATCCGCGTGTCATGAATTCTCCTTCAAGCATCACAAAAGCCCGGACCGACAATAGCCCGCCATCGGAAAAAGTCAAGATTCGAGTCGCATGCTGACTTCCTCGATCGACAGCCGCTCTACTATTCCCCTGAGCGAACTGGACGAGCCGTCAATTTTTGAGGCCATGCGCATCCATTCTGGACGTGCCTGCGTACTTAGAAGTGATCAGCGCGCAGCACGCACCAAACGAAAGATCCGAACGAGCTCATGCTAAACTCACCACCAGTTGCCGACGGAAGGCCGACGGTTATTCCCAACGTGTTTCGATCAAGCCAAGTCGATCCCGCGCTTCTCAGCGGCTATACCTCCCAAACCGGCGTGTCACTCGCCACACTGGTCGAGCGGCCGCTGTTTCTGGTCTTCCTGCGCCACTTCGGGTGCACGTTCTGCCGCGAAGCGGTGGCCGACCTTTCCGAAAAGCGCCGAGCCATCGAGGCGAAAGGTGCTCCGCTGGCGTTCATCCATCTTGGCACCGAAGAAAAGGCCCAGTGGTTCTTCAAGCCCTACGGCATGCTGGACGTTCCGCGGTTCGGCGATCCCCAAGGGCGTTTGTACGAGGCATTCGGGCTGCTTCGCGCAGAGCTTCGCCAATATCTGAATTCCGAGAGCATTCTTCGCATGCTAAACGCCTGGTTTCGTGGGCATTTCGTGGGGTTTCCCGCCGGCGATATGGAGCGCATGCCCGGCGCATTTCTGATCGATCGCGGCAAGATTCAAAAAGCATTCCGTCACAAACTTGTTTCCGACCGGCCTGACTATCTGACGCTGGCGACGCCGAACTAGGAATTTCGCGAAACACCGAAGTGTTCGAAAATCCTCGCTTCGTCCACTGTCCAGTACTTTGGTGCTATTGAGCCTGCAGGTCCCGCCCGCCAAACTTGTCTCTTATGGCCCGTTATTCCGCCTTTCTGGGGCGCAGGGTCGAGGTGCATTACCGCGCCGGCGACATCTTATTACCTGCTTCCGGAACGTTTGTCGCCGACTCCGGCCGTTCGATCTTTCTCGAACAACACCTGGAGCAGCGCGGCCAAATGAAGCAGTTCCGCTGGGAAATTCCTTACCAATACATCGTGCGTTTGGAAGAGCGCAGTGACCCATCCACGCCGCCGGATATGGGGAAACAGCCTTCTTCTACATCCTCGGGCACCATGGAATCACGCCAGCCGCAAAAGGAAGCAGGTGCTCGCGATTCACCAAAGCCCGATACGAGCGGCTCAAATCCGGTCCTCCCTCTGCGTAATCGCCCCAAACCTGCCTAGAAACGCCCGCCCTTCCGCCACTCGCGATTTCCCGAGCCACCATCAGCTACAATTGTCGCCGGGGAATTCCGAAGGCGAAGACCCCGCTGGCACGACAGTCGCAGCACGCACTCGAGGAGGCACACGTGGAACCCGGTTCCAAAGCGAAAATCGGTTTAATTGGGCTCGGCCTGATGGGCCGTCCCATGGGCATGAATTTGTTGAAGGCCGGGCATCCGCTGACCGTGTGGAATCGCACAGCGTCTCGCGCTGACGAAATTGTAGCCGCTGGCGGCAAGCTCGCGAAATCACCGAGAGAAGCGGCCGCCGCGGCCGATGTTTTGCTGACGATGGTGAGCGATCCGCCGGCGCTCGAGGAAGTGCTTTGGGGGTCAAGTTCGAAGGGCGCGAACGCAACAGCGGTAAGTAAAGAGGACGCCGCGCTGCCGGCCCTGAAATCCGGCAGTATCTACATTGACTCCAGCACCGTGTCGCCGGACATGGCGCGAAAAATTGCCGCTGCGTGCACAGCAAAAGGGGTGAAGTTCCTCGACGCTCCCGTGACTGGCGGAGATTGGGGTGCAAAGAAGGGCGAGCTGGTTTTCATGATCGGTGGGGAAGAAGAGACACTCAAGGCAGTCGAACCGATACTCGGCGTAATGGGTAAGCGCTGGTTCTTTCTCGGGCCCAACGGCGCGGGTCAGACCATCAAGCTGGCGATGAACTCCATACTTGCGCTGCAAGTGGAGGCGCTTGCCGAAGCGCTCGCCCTGGTGGAGGCCGCCGGGCTACAAGGGGAGAAGCTGATCGAGGTCATGCAGTCAAGCATGGCCCGCTCGGGCGTCCTGGACGTTAAGGCCCCGAATCTCCTCAAGGGCGAGTACAAGCCTAGCTTTCCTTTGCGCTTGATGTATAAGGACATTAGCCTTGCGCTCGACCTCGCCCATGAGCTGGGAGTGACTTTGCCAGCGGCGAGTGCGGCTCACGAGACTTACGGCAAGGTCAAAGCCGCTGCAAAGGAAGACCTCGACTATTCGGCGGTGATGAAATTCTGGCGCCCTTAACCACCTGTACAGAACGTCGCCGCGGCACGCCCGGCGAGGAGTTAGTGGTCGCAATCCTAACCAAATCCCATTTGCTCATTAAGCCGTAGGCCGATTTGCGTACCATTCGCGGACTCATCGGGCACTCCGGCTGCGGCCTATTCGCGGTCACCAATTCAGCCGGAGTACCCGAATCTTGCCCGCAAGGCGCTACGTCAGCCCCGGCGATAGCGAAGCTTGTCGATTCCCAGCTTTTTGATGCGGAATTCCAGAGTTGAGGCTGGGACTCCGACTCTTTTCGCGGCCCCATTTTCTCCGGACACCTTGCCGCGGGAATCCTTCAACGCTGCTTCAATCGCACTGCGCTCCTCCGACGAGGCTGGATCGTGCGCGATAGTTTCGGCCGCCGCGCCGCGCAACATTCCATGGTCGACACTCAGCACTCCGTTGCGGGACAGGATCACGGCGCGCTCGATGGCGTTCTCCAGTTCTCTCACATTGCCGGGCCAGTGATGCGCTTGCAGCACGTCCAGTGTTTTTCGCTCGATCCGGGAAATTTTCCGCGCGAACCTCTCGCCGTATTTCTCCGCGAAGTGGGCCGCCAACGGCGGAATGTCTTCGGTGCGCTCTCGAAGCGGTGGCACATCCACGGGGAAAACATTCAGGCGATAGTAGAGATCACTGCGAAATCTTCCAGCGCGCACATCCTCCGCCAAATCCCGGTTGGTCGCCGCCACCAGGCGCACATCGACCTGCAGCGTCTGCGTCCCGCCCAGCCGCTCAAATTCCCGCTCTTGCAGCACGCGCAGCAGCAAAACCTGCATTTCTGGCGGTAATTCGCCAATTTCATCCAGGAAAAGCGTGCCGCCATGCGCCTGCTCAAAGCGGCCTTTGCGCCGCTCCACTGCGCCGCTAAAGGCTCCTCGCTCGTGTCCAAATAATTCGGAGGCCAGCAGCGTGGGCGGGATCGCCGCGCAATTTACCTTGACCAAGGGACCGCGGGCCCGCGGCGATCTGCGATGGATAGCGCGCGCAATCAGTTCTTTTCCCGTTCCGGTTTCGCCGGTAATCAAGACCGTCGCGTCGGTTGAGGCCACCTGCTCGACGGTGTCCAACACCCGCTTTAACTTCGCCGAGTGCGCCAGAATTTCCTCGAACCACGGCGCCTGTCCCAGCTGCTCTCGGAGTGAAATATTCTCCGCTTCCAGTTGCTCTCGCAGTTTGCGAATCTGTTCGTTAGCCAGCGCATTCGCCGTGGCAATCGATAGCGCGCGCGATACATCCTTCAGGATGGCGAGTTCCTCAGGAGGAAATCCGCGTTGCTTGAGCCGGACGAAAGCCGCCACGCCAAGCACCTCTCCGCGCATCACCAACGGGACTGCCGCGTAGGAGCGGACCCCATCTTTGGCCAGATGAAACTCATGCCGATACCAACCTTCTTTTTGTAACAGATCATCGCAGGCGTAGGGCTCGCCCGCATGGTCCTCCTTGCTGTGCCTTTGCGGATAGGGAATAAGCGGTCGGACTTCGTCCAGGGGCGGCCGCCGAGCGTCCTGGTCAGACCGCTTTGCGAGTTGTTCGGGGGTCTCCCCTTCCATTCGGGGCACGCCGACGAGGTGGAGCGCCAGCAGCCGGTGAGAGTCGCCGTCCTCGTCGGGCATTTCGCTGGGCACCGTGAAGTCGATGATTCCCACCGAGTCGAAAGGCACGGTCGGAATTAGCACGTCTGCGAGTGATGCCAGCACGCCCGGCAGTTCGCGCTCGGTGCTCACGGCCTCCCAGGTCCGCAGCATGAGCAGCAAGCGTTGCGATTCGCCGAGTGCCGAAGCTGATGAAGTGAGGCTGCCGTCCATTTCGCCAGTTTAGCAATTCTTGCGAATATTGTGAATTAGCAAGTCGAACTTGTTAGACCGTTGTGAATTATTCTCTAGCTCTCCGGTATCACAATTATATTCAAGCACTTAGACCCGCAATTGGTTTGGCCATCGGAGTGCCATTAAGAGCACCGAAAAGGCCATTGGATTGTTGCTGGCCTTTGAAAGGGTTCCATGATGTTTACCATTCTGATTTGCCTGGCACACACTTTCCTGCCGGATGCGGCCACCCTCGTCGTCCAAGTCGAAATATTTGCGGCTGTGATGTCCGTTGCGGTCTTTGGTTTTATCGCTTATCAATCGCGCCGCAGCTTACCGGCCCAGCGAGCAGCCTGGCAACGGCGTTCCTTCGAGTTCTAATTCGACTGTCGCGTGGCGTTGTTGATTCCCCGTGCAAAGCGCCAGGCTCCGTCAGGCTCACGCCGCAGAATGCTCATTCCGTGTCCTACGAAATGGACCGAGTCGCCTCCGGCCAGGGGCGTCATGGTAATGTCGTCAACGCCCCAAGCAAAGGCCCACTCGCCCATCAACTGAGTTTCTTCGAAGCGGAAGGTCTGCAGCAGGTCGTAGCGCGCGAACAGGCTTCGGTAGAGTTGTTGCACCGTGAGACGACCACGCATTGGCGGCGCATTCGGCGCAAGAAATATGCAGTCCTCGGTAACCAGAGAAGCTAGGACCGCTGAATCTTTGGCCCTTACGGCCGCGGTCCACTCATCTACGAGGCCGTCAAAGATTGTCGGCACAAATCTTCCTTCCCACTATCGCCTAAGGACTCTTCAGCTAGTGAAAACCGCCCGCTTCAGAAAAGCTGAGCGCGGACTAGGCCTCTTCTTCGGCGTGGACTAGATCGCCGTGAGCAGCCTTGTGCGCTGCGATCACTTTGTCCGCCAGTTCGTTCGGCACGTAGTCGTAGTGCGAGAACTCCATGGAGTAGCTGGCACGACCTTGCGTCTTCGAAATCAGATCATTCGCGTAGGTCAGCATCTCGGCAAACGGCACCTGTGCCTTGATAACCACGTTGTGCCCACGTGATTCGCTTCCGGCAATGCGCCCGCGGCGGCCGCTAAGGTCTCCCATTAAGTCACCGGAGTATTGATCGGGGGCATACACTTCCACGTGCATTACCGGTTCCAGCAACGCGGGTTTGGCCTGCTTCATAGCCTCCTTGAACGCCAGCGAGCCGGCAATCCGGAACGCCATGTCGGACGAATCCACGTCATGATATTTGCCGTCGTATAGAGTGGCGCGAAAGTCCACGACCGGAAATCCTGCTAAATAGCCGCGAGCCGCCGCCTCGCGGATCCCGCGCTCGACGGACGGAATCCAGTTCCGGGGAATCGCTCCACCGAAAACATCGTCGACGAATTCGACGCCCTTGCCGCGTTCGACAGGTTCCATCTTGACGCGGCACACGCCGAACTGCCCGTGTCCTCCGGATTGCTTTTTGTGTTTGCCTTCGGCATCGGCCCTCCCGCGAATTGTTTCGCGATACGCCACCTTAGGAGGCTTCAACGTCAAATCAACGTGGTAGCGCTTATGCAGCTTCGCCACCACGACTTCAATGTGCTGCTGGCCCGTGCCCGCAAGGAGGAATTCCTTGGTTTGCGGATCGCGGGAGAAACGCAACGCGGCGTCTTCTTCCAGGATTTTGTGAATGGATATGCCGATCTTGTCTTCATCGGCGCGCGTCTTCGGCTCGATCGCAAAGGTGATCGAGGGTTCCGGCAGTTGCGCCGGGCTGTAAAAAATCGGCGCAGCCTTATCCCCCAATGTTTCGCCGGTGGTCGTTTCCTTCAGCTTGGCGATGGCGCCAATATCGCCCGCATGCAGTTCCGGAATTTCGGTAAGCTGTTTTCCCTGGACCACCAGTGTGTGCTGGAGACGTTCCGGGGTAGAGCGATTGAAATTCAACAAGGTCGCATCGTTCTTCAATACACCGCTCTTCACTTTGAAATAGTTGATGCGTCCCGCGAAAGGATCTGCCAGCGTCTTGAATACGAATAAGGAAACGGGCTGGTTATCATCGTACTTTCGTTCGATGCGATCGCCTTTGCCGGTCGGCTCTTTGAAGCCCACTTGAGAGTGTTCGTCGGGATGTGGAAATACGTCGGCGATAAACGTAAGCAGGCTAGCGGTCCCGATGTTATGCAACGACGAGACCATCAATACCGGAAAGATTTTCTCCGCCACGATGGCCTTGCGAACGCCCGGAATCAGATCGTGAATCGGAATGGTGCCTTCTCGGAAGAACTCCTCCATCAGCTCGTCATCGCCCTCCGCGATCATCTCTACCAGTTTTTCGTGCGCTTCCTTGGCTTCATCTGCCAACGCCGCGGGAATTTCCTCGATCGATGGTTTTCCGTCGCCATCGGGTTTGTACATATGCGCCTTCATGCTCACCAGATCGATCACGCCGCGGAAGCCGCGCTCCGTGCCGATTGGGAGCTGTAGCGCGACGACATTGCGCCCGAACACCTGCTCCAGCGACTCCATCGAGCGCTCGAAACTGGAAAGCTCGCGGTCCATCCAGGTCAACACAAACGCGCGCGGAATGTCGTATTCCGTGCAGTAGTCCCAAACTTTTTCCGTGGTGACCTGCGCTCCCACGTGCGCGTCCACCGTAATCAGCGCCGCGTCCGCGCCAATCAGCGAAGCCTTCGCTTCCGTGATAAACGTGGAGTATCCCGGCAGATCGATGAAATTGATTTTTACATTTCCGCCCGCACAAAGCGTGCAAGGCCATTCCGCGTACGCCAACCCCGTCTGAATCGAAATCTTCCGCCCGATTTCTTCCTCGTCCCAATCCGTCGTGGTGGTCCCTTCCGCAACTTTCCCCCAGCGCGGTGTCATCCCCGCGGTGAAGAGTAACGACGACACCAGTTGCGTCTTGCCGGTGCCGCCGTGGCCGACAATGCCTACGTTTCGTATGTCCTTGGTGAGATAGCTCTTCATGCAGACCTCCCTATTCCGGTGATCCGGCATCAAGGCCGGGATCGACTGGCGAGGTCCGCCCTGGGGGCTGAAGGCGCGGGCCTGCGCCTATGCAACTGCGATACGGCTGAGGAAGGAGAACGTGGCCTCTACCTGGGTCCCCGCAAGCAGCGAGGGCGAAGGTCAAACGAAACTTTTCCCTGGTACGTTCTCCAACGAGCGGATGCTAGCACACGAATCATAGCGTCGCAATCGACGACCGCTCTCCACACGCCGCCATTTTTTGGCCGACACCGACGCTCAAGGGCGATGTAGGGAAACGCGACTGTCTTTCAGCAGGACAATGTCTCGTATCCAGTCCTGCCCGGCACCTCGGACATGGAAGCTATGCGGTCCCGCCGCCAAACTAAAGTGGGCAGGCACGTTACCCGCATAAATTTTATCGACCATGATTTCCGCCCCGAGCGGTTCGGATATATCCACGATGCCAACTTCGGGGGTTGGCGACGGCACATTCGCAGCCGTTTGTATGGGCGTCGGGAGATTTTCGGCTAGCACCGATTCTTCTGGATAGAAACGGTGCAGGACGTCTAGCAGGTTGGAGGAGCTGAGAGCGAATCCTATCCCCGAAGTATCTTTCTTCACGATCTTAAGAGTGTTGATGCCGATCACCTCGCCGTGCGAATTTACCAGCGGCCCTCGACTGTTGCCGGCATTGATCGGTGCGTCGGTCTGAATCCACGTACCCGGCCCCGCGCCAGGAAACTTGCCCACCGCGCTGACGATGCCTTTCGTCACGCTGAACAACATGCCCTCACCAGGATTGCCGACGGCGAAGACCGTCTCTCCCTGCTGTACGGTCGACGAGTCGGCCAGCGTCAGATGCGGAAACCCTGCGCCTTTCACTTTCAACAGTGCGACATCCAGATCCGCGTCGATGAAGATCACCTTCGATTCGAGCTGGACACCGCCCGGTAATAGTGCAAGTAAGGACTCCTCGCCACGCGCCAGGTGCGCATTCGTTACGATCACGCCGGTGTCACTGACGAGAAATCCGGTACCCGTTTTCTGCAAACCCTTCAAATACACTACGGCCGGCTTCGTTAGCGCGACTAATTCCTCGAGTGAAAGATTGGAAACGAAATTCACGGAGGTATTTCGCGCCACCCTGGCCGAAATGCTTCCTGTAAATACCTCCGGAACGATATCGAGCTTTACCTGAAACTGGTTCGCCTTGAGTAGGAAATATTCGCCATGACTGCGGCCGTTCAACCCTCTCGAGTCCGAAGGACCCTCGCTGAGCATCAGTTCTTTCGTGGCGTAGCCGGCGAGTGTGATGCGTGCAACCATCGGGTGTTCCAGCCGTGAACCCAACGCAGTTTTCGTTCTGTGGAAATATCCGCCGGGAAATTCCTTCACGAACGGAGTGGTACCTACTGGTACGCCGTTAATCTCAACCGTGGCGCCGGGTGGCGTACCTACGATTTGGAGTTTGTCCGCGCGGATTAACGGCGGATAGACGAACACGAAGAGAACTGCGGGGAGCCACGAAGCAGAGAGGGATGCCATGGGATGACCTCTACGGCAAATCCATGCTTCATAATATTACCATAGAGATATATACGATAGCAATAATCGTCAGTCTTAGCGCGGAGGCGCTAGGGCATAGCCTTTACAGGACAACACAGGCAAGCGCGGATACTTCGGAAAGCGGGGGTCGGTGGCGGACAGTTGGCAAAGCATAAAGACCGAGCCGCGTGCCGACTCGATGAGGCGCGAGTGAAGGCAACTCGCGCATAAACCTGCATTGGGTTGCGGCCGATTTGGCTTTTCCTCCTCCTTCATCACGAATCGCTCTTCGGGACTTACCCCGGCATTAGGGCGTCGATGCTTGCGGCGCGGGCGCGGCGGAGTCGGGAGTCGCCGGCTTGGTGAATTCGGAGTCGGGGATTTCCGGGTTCAGCTCGATTTTGTCGAGTACAAGCTTTTGCGTCAGATCGGTGGCGGAACTCCCGGAATCGATCTGGAACGAGAACTTCAGGCCTTCCACATCGCGGTAATCGCGAAAATACGATTCCACCGGGAATTCCTTGCCCTCGGCGCGGCGTTTGCCTTCCCACTTAAGAAGCAGAAACGTGCCTGCATCGAAAAGATAGTAGCGGACGTCCCCATTTTTGGTCGTCAGCCTTACCCGCCACACGTCCTTGTCTTCGACTTTGTCTTTCCCCACCAGCTCAAGTTTATTGCCCTTTTTTGCGTAATCCACCAGCGGCCCGTCGAAGTCGGCTTCTTCGGAAATATTTTTCACATCTTCATCGGTCATTGGGTCGGGATTCGGTTTGCCGGCGAAGGGATTGTTGGCCCAGCCTTGCGTTCCGTCGTAAACGCGAACCATCGTCTGGTTCTGCACCGTCAGCGTCATGTGCATTTTCAGCGGCCGCTTCAGTTCGACAACGAACGGCCCGGACGCTTCAGACCCAAAGGAAATGGTGCCAGATACGCGCTCGGACTTGATCGCGCGCATTTTGGTGAGCCCGCCGCGCGCCACAAACACTTTGGCGAGGATCTGGGTGACTGTTTGCGCAGACAATGACGGGGCAACGGCGCATAGAAGCAAGGAGGCAGCGACGAGGCCGCCCAGCCGCATGCGACGCGCGTGAAAGCTGCCTAAGACTGATTTCGTTTTCATATGGTTCCCCGGGCGCCCTCTCCCATCGCCACGCAATTCCAATTCATCGTAGAGGTAGACACGGCGGAGGTCAATTTCCGGGGTTCCAGGGGATGGCGAAGGGTTCTAGGACAAAGAGTTGCAAAGACTTCACCTCGGCGTCGGGAAGCGACACACCGAGGATTACAGCCAGCGTCGGCGCGATAGAGCGCATGTCGATCGCGCCCAGCGAATGGCTCCCGCGAATGTTGGGTCCAATGATAAAGAACGACGAATTCATGTCGGCCACGTCCGGCCAATAGCCGTGCATCCCTTTGTATGTACTGGCCGTGACCAGGTTTCCAGAGACGCCATCGCCGGTCACAAAGCCCGGACGCAACGCGACGAGGAAGGTAGCGTCCGGGAAGCCACCGCGTGCGTGTAACTCGTCTTCATTGATGATGCGATCGATGCCGTTCGCGGGATCAGCGGCGAGCGTGGCGAGCAGCGTGGCCACTTGAGTCTTTGTCGCCGCATCGCTCTTGTCGTGCAGGACGATGGCTGCGCTTCCTCCGGCCCCCCAGATCATCGCCTTCCAGGATTTCACCGCGTCCTTTTCGTCGAAGTCGATCAGACCCGCGCTGCGAAAAGCCACGGCGAGATTGAGAGCCTTGTCCGTGGGGACGAAACCGTGGTCAGAGACAACGCAGACGACAGCATTCTTGCCATACGCGCGTTTGATCGATTTGAGAATCAGGCCCAGGGCCGCGTCGATGCGTTCCAGGGTCGCGATGCTTTGGGCCGAGAACGGACCCGAGGCGTGCTGCTCGGTATCGAGTGCCGTCAGATACACGGTGGCAAAGGCGGGGCGTTTCAGCTCGATCAGCCGGGCCGCGAATTTTGCCCGCGTTTCATCACCGGCGATGGATTCGTCGATGCCGTCCGCGTAGGGCCCAAGGTCTTTCTCGAGCAGTTCAAACAGACCCGGTGTCGCGAGCACGCGAAGCAGTTTGCGGTCATCGGGCGTCCCGGCTCGCCAGTACTGCGGCAGATTCCAGTTGATATGCGGTGCGGCGACACTCACGGGCCAGTGAATGTTGGCGGTGACCAATCCAGCGGCGGCCGCCGCATCCCACAAGGTCGGCACCTTGATGTCTTCCGCATACCAATACCACCCACCGTAATTCTTACGGAAAGGATCAAACGTCGTGTTGGCGTAGATTCCGTGGGTGGCCGGCGCGACGCCCGTAAGCATCGTAGTGTGACTCGGATACGTAACGGTAGGCACGACCCCGTGCACGCCAGTTGAGTAGGCGCCATCGCGAAGGAAGGCGCGAAGATTCCTAATTTTCAGACCATGAGCGCGGGCGTCCAAAACATACTCAGGTTTGAGCCCGTCGATGGAGATGAGAATGACGGCGGGTCGGGGCTTTTGCGGCAAATCGGGCGGGGCCGCGAACGCCGCTGCCGATAGAAGCAATCCGGCAAAGGTCGCCAGGCAAAATCCCAACAGATAGGTACTCAAGCGGTTCGATGTCATCGGGAATCCGTTACGCAACGTGAATACGGTATAGCAACTTTGTGAACCGCGAGTTACTCGCACGATTCCAAGGTACCATCTGCCCCTGACATGAAGCGCAGGAGGCTCGTCCGCGAGCAACTCTTAACTAGGGCACCGTGGTTGACTTTCCAGGCGTACTCGTTGCAAATAGTGTCTCCCAAGCGGCGTTCCCTGGATCACTTTTCTCATGAATATTCTCAACCTTCTCGTCGGAAAACCCCTCGCGACATCGGACGAACGCGCCGAACAGATCGGTCCCAGCCGCGGCATTCCCATTTTTGGCTTGGACGCGCTGAGCTCTGCTGCCTACGGTCCCGAAGCCGCACTCAGCCTCCTGATCCCTCTAGGTCTCCTCGGGCTGCAATATATTCTCCCGATCAGCACTGCGATTATCACCCTGCTCGTCATCGTCTATTTTTCATATCGACAGACCATCGCTGCCTACCCCATGGGTGGTGGCTCCTATACAGTCGCCCGTTTCAACCTCGGGCCCTTTGCGGGCTTGCTTGCGGCCGCGGCCCTGCTCACTGACTACATTCTCACCGCCGCCGTGGGCATCTCCGCTGGGGTCGGAGCCTTGGTTTCCGCCGTTCCGAGTTTGCAGCCTCGCACCGTCAGTTTGTGTCTAGGCATCCTCGTCATCGTCACGCTCCTGAACCTGCGCGGACTTCGCGAAGCCGGCTTTGCGTTCATGTTGCCGACCTATCTTTTTGTCGGGACCATTGCCATCACCATCGCGGGCGGTGTATTTCATACCGCTCTCACCGGGGGGCATCCCCAGCCGCTCACCCCCGTACCTGCTGCGCAGCCGATTACCACGGTGGTTACCTACTGGCTGCTCCTGAAAGTCTTCGCCAGTGGCTGCACCGCACTCACCGGCGTCGAAGCCGTGAGCAACGGCGTGCGAGCCTTCCGCGAACCCGGCGTGAAAAACGCGCAGCGCACCCTCACCGTGATCATCTTTATCCTGGCCGTGCTCCTGGCGGGAATTTCCTATCTCGTGAAAATCTACGGCATAACCGCCACGGATCCCGGACAGCCCGGCTACCAAAGCATCCTCTCCATGCTGACCGCCGCGGTTTTCGGTAAGGGAATTTTCTATTACGTGGCGATGGGTTCGGTCCTGCTTGTCCTTTCGCTGTCCGCCAACACCGCTTTCGCCGATTTCCCGCGACTCTGCCGCGCCATCGCGCAAAATAATTATCTACCGCACGTTTTCGGCTTCCGCGGGCGCCGCCTGGTCTACACCTACGGAATTTTGGTCCTTGCCATACTCACCGGCACGCTGCTCGTTCTTTTCGGCGGCATTACCGACAAGTTGATTCCGCTCTACGCCGTCGGGGCATTCCTCGCGTTCACCCTTTCGCAATTCGGCATGGTCGTGCACTGGAGAAAGAAACGCGGCCCGCACTGGTTGAAGTTCGCCATGGTCAACGGACTCGGCGGCTTTGTAACCGGTGTTACCGTCCTCGTTGTCCTGGTGGCCAAGTTCGTGGACGGCGCCTGGATCACCGTGCTGTTTATTCCCATGTTGATCTTCTTCTTCTCCGCCATCCGGCGCCACTATCACTCTGTGGCGCTCAGCACCCGCTGCACTGTGCCGGTCGTGCCGTGCGGCCGCCTGGCCTCTCCGGTTGTCATCGTTCCCGTCGATCGGTGGAGCCAAATTACCAAGCAGGGCCTGGAACTAGCTTCTAGGCTCAGCTCTGAAATAATCGCTGTGCATGTCGATCCAGACGAGCATTCGGAATTGCTGCACGATGACTGGGATCGCTACGTGGTCGCGCCATTTCGCGACTCCGGCGAAACGCCTCCAAAACTGATCACCCTGCCTTCGCCGTATCGTTTTGTGATCATCCCCCTCGTTCAACACATCCTCGAATTATCGGCAAAGCACCCGGACCGCCGCATCGTGGTCGTGATTCCCGAACTGGTAGAAGGTCGCTGGTACGAATACTTCCTTCACAACCAGCGTGGCCGCCTGCTCGAATGGATGCTCCTCGTCCGCGGAAACGAGCGCATCTTCACCCTCAGCGCCCCATACTACTTAGGTGAACATCCAGGCGACGCAGGAAAAACAACAATGGCGCCGTGACGGCTGCATAAGGTATCTCTAAGCGGAGCCACTCTGTAGGGGCGGGGCTTGCCCCGCCCGGCGTTGGCCGTCACCTCGCCTCCACAAGGCGCGACTAGGGTCGCCCGGCAACACCCCCGAAGTTAAAAAATCGCCCGCCCAGTGGTTTGTTAAAATCAACCTGATGCTGAGGCCTTTGCTACTACGCCTGATCCTGCCCGCGATCCTCGGGTCGCTATTAGGCTTTCTCGCGTTAGCCCTCGCGGTGCAAGACGAGCCGACGCTCCCTACTCCACTGCTGTCGATTTTTTCGCCGGGCCTGAAAATCGCGGAAATGGTCCCTCCCGCAAAGCACGAGTCCCTTGGCTCAACGTTCGGCGGCTTCCTCCGCGTCGCCATCGGCGTCAACGGCGTCCTGTATTTTTCAATCTTTGCCCTCGCCGGCTATCTCGTCGACCGTCGTCTCTCCCGGTAGTCTCCTTCGTTGATTTGTGGCATCTAGCCCTTCCGTGTCACTGCGAGAATATGCCCGCTTTGACCCAGCAACGTTGGTTCGCTTTCCATCGATCGGATGATCTCGAGTAACCTCGCGCGCAGCTTTGGATCGTTCCAAACCCGCTCGAAGTCACGCACCAACCAGCCAGGCCCCTCAAGACCGTAAAGCGTCGGCGCTGCAAAACCTGCGTCCCGCATTTCACTCTTCAGTTCGTCGGGATGATGAAAGAACGCCGTGGTGAAGTAGAGCGGATTGTTCGTCGGATTGCGATGCTGGCCACTCTTCAAATCCTGTTGAACGATGCGGAAGAATCTCGGATCTTTGACGAAGCCGCGAGCCAAACCGTCAAATGCCGACGCAAATCGCGAAATCATGGCCGCGAACAACAAGCCCCCCCGCTTGAGAGTCCGATGTGCCTCCCTTAGCGCTTTGACTCGATCGACGCGCCTGACCAAATGATACAGAGGGCCCAATAGCAGAACGCTGCCGGCGGATTCGTCCTCAAATTCTAAGTCACGCGCGTCGCCGACCGAGGCGCTCGCCATCGTTTCGCAGTTCGCAGCCTCAAATGCCGCGATGGCCTGTTGCACATGCAGTGGAACCGGATCAACCAAACGCACCGCATACCCCAGCTTAGCCAGCCACAAGGAGTACTGGCCAGGCCCCCCGCCGATATCCAGAATCAACTGTCGTCTCTTCGGAAGATGCCGCGAGATGATTTCCTTCGTCCGAAAAAATTCCAGCCGCGCGTATTTGTCCAGGCGATTGCGTTCAACCGCGTCTTTGCCGTAGTGCTCCAGGATTTGTCCGGCCAGTCTGGGCCTCTTGCGCCTCGTGACGGTCATGAGGGCGATAACTTTATTCGATCCCTCCCGCGTATTCAATTCCCCGGGTTTGGAGTAGGATGCACCGCGACATTCTGGTTGATCCCGGAATTTATGGAGGCACGAATGGTCAGCAGGCGGCAATTTCTAGCGACGACGGGCGCCGCGGTGACGATCTCAACTGTCGGTGGTTCCGCGCTTCCAGCCGGCGCCAGTGCAGCAACCGGCGGTGAGAAATCGGCTCGCTTGTTTCTCCCAGATGATGATCTCAAACCCGCCACATTCGATCGCCTGCCTCTCGACTGGCACAAGCAACGCGCCAAAAAACTGCAAGACAAGCTCGCCGAAGACGGCTGCGACGGCATCCTGCTCACCGACCGCTGGAACATCATCTATTTCACCGGCCTCTGGCACACCACCACCGAACGCCTCGTCCAGGTCTTTCTCCCCAAGAGCGGCGATCCTGTCTGGTTTAACGCCGCCTTAGACCGCGACTTGGTAAAGACCTGGTGGTACTCCGACGGAGAAATGTATTTCGACTGGCCGCACGCCGAAGGCGCCTTCCCCAACGAAGGAAAAGTGCAGATGGGACCGCAAGTCGATCTGTTCGAGTGGGTGCTGCAAGGCGTGAAGAAACGCGGCTACGCCGGCAAAAAACTGGTGGCCGACACCGAACTCCGGCCTTCCTCTCAACGCAAAGTGGTCAGCATCCTCGGCAGCGAAATGGGCTCCGCCGAAGAAGTCTGCATGAAAATGCGCGTCCTCAAGACACCGGAAGAATTGGCGCTGACACGCCGCGCCTACAATTACTTTAACCAAATGCACGCCTACGCGCGCGACATGCTCCTGCAGCACGGCACCGACTTGACCGACTACGACATCGGCGCCGCCGCCACCAAATACGGCACCGACCTGGTCATGGCCGACATCAAGCGCGACGGCGCACCGCACACCGCGGTAGGAATCGAAATCGAAGTGGATTGCCGCGTAGGCAAATCCACCGCCTATCCACATCCCAACCAATTCCTCCACAACAAAATCACCCGAGGCCAAGCCATCCAGATCGAAGGCGGCGTGAACATCGCCGGCTGCGGCGGCGAGCTCTACCGCGCCATGTTCATTCACCCCATCACCGACCAGATGAAAAAGCTCTGGACGGTCAGCCGCGATTCCTGCCTGATGCAGAAAGAAGAATCGGTAGCCGGCGTCACCGGCTCCACGGTAGCCTACAAAATCCACAAGCACCAGGTGCAGCAAGGCGTCGCCCCGTACATCTATCACCGCCCCGGCCACGGCCAGGGATGGGAGGGCCATCAACCGCCCTACCTGGCTCTAGGCGACTACACCATGCTCGAACCGGGCATGTCGTTCTCCGTCGAGCCCGGCCTGTACGACCCCGAACATGGCATAGGCGCAAATTTCTCCGACGCCTTCATAGTCGAGCCCCAAGGCCCATCGCGCCAGATGTCGCGCCTCCCCTGGAGCGAAGACTGGTGCTTCGTGAAACTGTAGTGAAGTTGTAGCGGCCGCTTTCCGAAGCGGGCGCCTTCTGATGCCGCGCCCAGGCCCATCAGAGCTCAATAACAGGACTAAACTTGGACCTTCCTCAACGTCGTAGCGCCTGAAGTAACTCGTCAACCTCCGTCAGTAAAACGCCGTATTTGCATATCGCCCAAGCGGAACAAAAATACCCTCAGCCTGAAAGAGACTCCCTCCTCTCCGACGGCGAATTCGCGGAGGTACCTATGATCAAAAAAGTCAGCGGCGGTTACAAAGTGCTCTCCGAAAAAGGCAAGAATCTCGGCGGTCCCTATAAATCGAAAGCGGCCGCCGAGAAACGCCTGAAACAGGTCGAGTATTTCAAGCACAAAGGTTAGAAGTGCGAGCATCAAGTCGCACGATGAACAAAAAAGGGACGCGCGACGAAAGCCGTGCGTCCCTTTCCATTGAATGAGCTCCAGTCCGATCAGCGTCAGACTAGAAGCGGAACGAATATCCAACCGTCAACGATTGCGTGCCGACGTGCACGGTGCTGTTGTTATATTCGCCGGAAAGCAGCGAACTCTGATCGACATGCTGCTCCGCGGTCGGATGAAACGAATAGGCAATCTCCCACTTCGAGCGCCCCGGCTGATAGGCGAACCCTGTCGAAATCTGATTCGACAGGATCGCTGCCGTTAACGGCGTAAGCGTCGAGCTCGGCACCGGATCGTTGGCGTATGCGTAGCCAAAGCGCACAACGGTGCTTTCGGTCAAGCTGCGTTCAGCGCCCACGTGAAATCCATATTGATCTTTCCAGTGCAGCGGCACCGAATCCACGAGTGTCGGTGATCCAACCAGGCCATTAATGGTCGCATTCGTCCCATCCGTCAGGGTGACCGGAAGCCTGACAAACGCGTTGCCCCAGTTAGTCCAATCCGTCTGGAAGGCGAACATCCACCGGTGCGTAGCCTGCCACGACACGTTGGCCAGCACTGATTGCGGCAGAACGTTTTGTACCGCGGCATTGTACGTAAACTGCGAAGGCGCGTTCACTCCCAGCGCCGCAAATTGCGCGGCCACATCGCCCGATGCCTGCCCGGTGCTATCGATCACCGTGCGCGATTTCCACGCCGCGCCGAATTGAACCGTTTTCGAAGCGCGAGCAAGCACCCCAACGCTGCCGTTCCACCCGACACCTATGGTATGCATGCTCAGAAGCGTCTTCAACCCAGCCAATATCGGCTGGGTCTGGAAGATGTAGGGTGCGTCCAACGTGTTCTGGTTGTAGTTCGCGCCGAACGTCGCGCCAATCGAAAGCCGCGACGTCACCGTGTAACCCACGCCAGCTACCGCCCGCACATTCACAATCGCGGACTTCTGCTGCTGCAGCCCGTACGAGGCTCCTGCGACGCCGGGGGCATCGACGTAACGCCAATCCGCCACTGACGCCATTTCCGGCAACAAACCAACGCCAAAACTGAACCGCGAGTGCCCGATCGGCATTCCAAACGCCCCGAAGGGAACCACGCCCGCGGACGTCTGCAGCGGCGAGTCCGTATTCACGCTGTCGGAGAACGACCCGCGCGCGAAATACGCATCCGCTTCCAGATTCAGATCACGCCCACGGAGAAGCGTAAGACCCGCGGGATTCGCTGAGAGCGCGCCCAACACGTCCGACGAGGACGCAACGTACGTTCCTCCCAGCGCGGTGGAGCGGCTACCAGCCGTATTCGCAAAGAAATCCTGGGCGCGAACGCCCGAGGCGGACAGCAAAAGTGCAAACAGCGGCACCATGAGACGGGGACGTAGACTCATTTCAATCGCCTTTCCTTAGAGGGAAGTTTCCGGGATTTCCATCCCGGGTTCTGCAAAGTTGTGCTGGTGTTCGGCCACCATCAGCGCATCGAGGCAAGGCCAGTCGAGCGCTCGCGGTGAATCCTCGCGCATGATGGAGAACACTTTTTCCAGCGGGAGCGCGTCGCGGTACGGCCGTTTTGCGCGAAGCGCGTCGAATACGTCGGCTACGGCCAGGATGCGCGCGGGCATCGACAGATCGGGCGCGGACAGTTCGCGCCAATACCCCGAGCCGTCCAGACGCTCGTGATGCGCCGCGGCATCACTGCTGAAGGACTTGAACGCCGGAATTCGTTTCAGGATCTCGTACGTGTAGTACGGATGATCCCTGACAGTCCGCCATTCCTCGGGTGTCAGTTTTCCGGGCTTTTCAAGAATTTCATTGGAGACGCTCAATTTCCCGATGTCGTGCATCAGCGCCGCACGGCGAAGTTGCCGCTTGTCTTCGTCGCTCATGCCGAAGTACCCGGCGATCTCGATTGCCGCCGCGGCAACGCCCTTGGAGTGCTGGTAAGTGAATGGTGACTTTGCGTCGATAATGTCGGCAAAAGCGAAACAAATGCTGTCAATCGTCTTGTCATCCGCGATCAGACGCCGCTCTTTTGGCTCCAGGGCCCCTACGTTTTCCAGCAGATCTTTCGAGTCCAGCCCCGACCACAGCACGCCTTCCTTGAACAGAGAGTCCGCCGCTTTGACCAGGTCGGGATCGAACCATCGCCCGCTTCTTTGGTGCGCCGCCTCCATCGCGGCTTCCGGCCCGCGCGAGGTCAAAAATACATCCAATGTCTGGCACAAGTTAGCGATCCGAGAGAACAGCGGGATCTCCTGCTTGAGAAGATGATCCGGGTATCCGCCGCCGTTCCAGTGCTCGTCTAGCCCGTGGATCCCCGCGGCGACGCCGTCCGAGAATCCCAGTTTCTTCGCGATGTAGGAGCCGCGCTCGCACCGGATCTTCACCAATTCGCGCGAGTCCTGTTGCTGCGTCGCGGCCACTTGCAACAACCGCCAAACGCGCTGCGGGAGCGGCGAACCGGTCGCCACGTGCGTGATCGCGTAGTGCAGGCTCTCCCAGCCAACCCGCGTCCAGTCCGTCGTCTTGACGTCGCGTTTGGCGCGAATTTCGTCGGCGTTCAGAATGTGGAACAATCGACTCGAGTTGCTGCTGCATCCCGCGTCTTTCAACAGCAGCGTGTAATGAAGATCGGCTTGTTCCGCGACCGGCATCCCGATGTGCCGTGCCAGCCGCATGCCCATCATGCAGCTCCGCACCGAATGACCCATCGCGCGCCCTTCGGTCAGGTCCAACGCGTACGACAATGCGGAAATCAGTTCCGACGTCCGGATGAAATCCGGCGCTTCCCGCAGTTCGGGCGTGCGCCCGGCTCCCCGTTGATACGGCATCGCAATTTCGGCCAGCAGAGTTGCGGTCATCCAACACCCCCAGAGCCAGCTGCCCCGAATTCAACTGGGCAGCGCCGTTGGTCACCGAGTCTTCAGGAATCGGAGACCTCCCGGCATTCGGAAGGGTATCGGTACGATCGTTCGCTCCCAATGGGACGGAAGCTTCATTTCACCGGAACTGACGTACTTGTGTCAGATCGATACACCCTGCCCAACCGGCCAGTCAGGCCGCCCCCAACCGTGGTAGGGGCGGGGCCTGCCCCGCCCGGCGCTGCCCGCGCCAAACGCCAATCCCCTCGAGCGAGTTACCACGCCGGGTGTTTCATGCACAATTGAACCGTCCGGCAAGCAAGCAGGCACTAAATTGAGGAGAAGACCAAAAGATCGGACAAAACCGGCAAATGTCCGCGATAGGCAGGTGGACTGGCCTCTCAGCTACTGGGCTGCCAGGTGTGCAGTCCGCACAAACGCGTCGATCATATTGACGGTGTCGAGCTGAGTTCGTTGAAACCCATCCCTGGCGATTTCGATTTCAAACTCTTTTTCGAGAAAAAGAATAATCTCCACGGTATCAATGGAATCCAGCCGGCCGCCCAGGAGCAGAGAAGTGTCATCGTCAAAAGGGCGGCGATCGCCTTTTCGAACGAGCAGCTCCGTTAAATATTGACGAATGGTAGTTTTGGAATCCATGGGGCCCCCGGGGATTAGTTCATGAAAAACAAGTGGCCCAGGAACCGAAGATGCTCGACCAGCGGATACTGGCGATCGGTCAGGGCAAAAATACTGAGCAGGCAATAGAACAAGCATACGGACAAGGCCGGGCGAAGAGTGCCGCGAAAGAATCCAGCCGGAAGTGGTTTGCGTTTGCGCAGCCGCGAAATGGTGATGGCCGTGGCCAGTACCACGCAATAAAAGAAAAAGACCTGAAATGTCTTGATAGCGTTCCACAAACCAAAGTCGTGGATGTACAGAAGCTCGCGGATGAAATGAAAAAATACATTCCCGAAACATGCCGCCGCAAAAATTGAGATGCCCAGCCTGAGTTTGGGGAACCTCGGGGATTGTCTAAGAAAAATCGGAAAGAAAAAAAACGTGACCAAGAGCTCCTTGTAATAAAAATAGTAGCGGTTGAAAAATTCCGCGACGGTCACCGAAGAAAGCGGCCGGTACATGTTGCGCAACGCGTCAAAGCCCGCCATCCGGCAGCAGGCGATGATCCGATGGCCCAGAATCGCTCCGGCCATGACGTTCTCCAGGAAATGAAGCATCAGGCTGGCCCAGCAAACAAACCAGGGCGCCGGAGCGCCATGCGCGCTCATCGCCAGTGTCGTCGCGAAGTACGGAATTCTCAGATAGACGTGAAAGAAATAGACGAAGACCCGCGAAAACAGGGTGATCAACGCAGCCCAGCTCAGCAGCTTTAGACCCTTCAACTGGGTGATCGCGAGCTCTTCCGCGTTCCTCGCTTCAATCTGCCGGAGATAGCCGGTGCCATTCGGAAGGGGTGTTGGCAGCGCTCCCCAGAACGGTCGCAGGAAGCCGATCTCCAGGCCAAGCCGGTTCACCGGCTCCGCCTGCCGATCCACCAACACGTACGCGATGAACCAGATGTAGCTGCCAAAAATAATGGTGAAATCCCAGATCGGCGCAAGCCTGAAAATGTGCCAGGGGACTAGCGAAATGGCAGCGATCCAGGTCGCGAACCCAGCGAGCAGGATTGTGGCCGGCTTCCGCCCGTACCAGGACCGGGGCCGTGCGGACGCCCTCCAAATCAGGAACGCAGCTAGCGCCAAAACTCCCGTGATCAAGCCGATGTTGTAGACCGGTTGCGCCAGCCGCGTCCAAGGAACAACAACCGCGAAGATCACCGTCGATACGGTAATCAGTTGGTGTCGCCGGAAAGGCATCCACGTCAGCAGCGCCAGACAGAGGACCAGAGGCAGCGCCGACGGGTTGGTCCATGCGTAGAGCAACCCGAAAACGGCTAGTAGCGCTGCCTTCCCTGGAATCGTTTGAACAAGGGACACAACCCCAGGATAGGTTTCAATGCGTGGGATCAGACGAAACGGCAGCGCCCTCGTGGGGCGAAGCGGCATTCCTCCCGTCAGAACCGACGATTGTACGCTCAAGGCCGCGTTCCCAACACGGAGCGCAATGAGCAGGCAAGATGTAGGCGCTCGACTTTAGTCGGGCACTGTAACTGTTGCCAGGCTCGCGCAAGTGACGCGAGAAAACCCACAGCCGGAATCAGTAAAACGCGAGACTCACTAAGATGAAGAGACATACCTGCCCGTAGGCATAGAGGTACGCCGCGGACACTCATTGGCCGCTCCTTGCTCCGTCTCTTGCTCTCTATTTGGTTCGTACTCTAGCAGTAAGTAGCGACGACGGATGTAAACGGTTTGTTACGCGTGCGCAATCGTACACAGGGAGAGACCCCCGAGGCGCTGTTGAGCATCGCAGGCCCATTCGCGCGGGTGGCGAGCCTTTCGGCAGAGGCTCTATCCGTTGCAGAATGGTCCGTGACCTCGGCATCCACTTTTCTTTCGGCGACTTCACTCGGCATCTGGCTCTACCTTACTCTTGGCCGTGGCATGTTCTGGCATTTGCGGCCGTTCGACGACGATGCCATCGAACACCCCGCGCCTCCGCGGTGGCCCCGCGTAGTCGCCATCATTCCAGCCCGCAATGAAGCCGCCACCATCGGCGAAACGACCAGCGCGTTGATTCGACAGGACTATCCTGGCGAATTTTCCTTCATCGTAGTGGATGACCACAGCGAAGACGAGACTCCGCGAATCGCGCAACATTTCGCGAAACAGCACAACGCGGAATCGCGCGTGCAAATTCATCTGGCGTCACCACTGCCTCCCGGCTGGACTGGCAAGCTTTGGGCTCTTGATGAGGGCGTGCGCCATGTTGGGCCCCAAGTGCCCGAATTTTATTGGTTCACCGACGCTGACGTGGTGCACGCCCCTGACACACTGCGCCGCCTGGTCGCCCGCGCCGAACAAGACCGGCTCGACCTCGTCTCCCTGATGGTCCTGCTTCAAGCGAAAACTCTGCCGGAGCGCGCACTCATTCCGGCGTTCCTGTTTTTCTTCCTGAAACTCTACCTGCCTCGCTGGATAGCCGACCCAAACGCCCGCACCGCCGGCGCCGCAGGCGGCTGCATACTGCTCCGCCGCAGCGCGCTCGAGAAAATCGGCGGCCTCGCCGCAATCCGCAGCGAAGTAATTGACGATTGCTCCCTGGCCCGCGCCGTAAAGCGCGCCGGCGGCCCAATCTGGATGGGAGTCACGCGCGCTAGCCACAGCCTTCGCGCCTATGTGACCTTCGCGGAAATACGCGACATGATCGCGCGTACAGCCTTCACCCAACTTCGCTACTCCCCGTTGCTGCTCGCCGGAACCCTCGCCGGACTGCTCCTGACCTACGTCGCTCCCGTCGCGCTCATCTTCACACACCCAGCCACTGCGCGCATCCTCGCGCTCGCTGCATGGCTGCTGATGTCGCTGACTTTCTTGCCGACAGTTCGCTTCTATCGACTATCGCCGCTCTGGGCGCCGCTTCTCCCCCTCGCGGCGCTGTTCTACGCATATGCCACGTGGCTCTCCGCCGTGCGCTACTGGTTCAACCGCGGCGCTCAATGGAAAGGCCGCGCCCAAGCCCCGCGTCGGGTCTGACCTTGCACTTTTATCTTTTCGTCGAAATGCCTCCTGATTCCATGGTGTCGAGTTCCATCCTCCCCACGCCCGACATTCTCCGTGATCTCTGTGCTCCAATCTCCGTGTCCTCTGCGTTAATTCTTCTGTTTTTGACTTCCTACCCTTCCAAAAACCACTGTCCCCCCATTCAATGGATGAACCTTGCGTCGGACCCTTGCTAAGATACGCTTCGAGATCGATCGGTAGCGGAGGACGTCATGATTTCGGGCGCTCATATGATCATCTACAGCAAGGATGCTGAAGCCGACCGCACCTTCTTCCGCGATGTCCTGGGATTTCCATTCGTCGATGCCGGGCACGGCTGGCTGATCTTCGGCTTTCCTGCAGCGGAGGCCGCTTTTCATCCCGCAGACGAAGACGGCCGTCATGAACTCTATTTTATGTGCGAGGATCTGAAAGCGGAAATGTCGTCCCTGGCAAAAAAAGGTGTGCCATTATCGACCGTACACCAGGAACGATGGGGCTCCATCACCAAACTCCGGCTTCCAGGCGGCAGCGAGATCGGCCTCTACCAACCCAAGCACAAGACCGCGTTGCAGCTCAAAACGAAACCGACCCACTAGAGTCTGCGTGACAACGTCACAGCACCACTTCAGTTTACCCAGAGGTACGAAGGGCCGCGGCGTAACTGGGCCATTAATCTGGAGGCTTCGTCATGTCAACCGCATCTATCGTGAAGAGAATAAGTCCCATGCTGGCGGTCGCTAACATGGAGGAAACCATTCTCTTTTACCAGAGCGTGCTGGGTTTCACGCCAACCATGCAATCGTCGGAGTACTCCATCGTGGAACGCGACGGCCAGACCATCCATTTTCAAATGGCCGCATCCGAAGAGGTCATGGACTGTGTCCGCGGACATACCGAGATATATATCGAGGTATCGGACATTCGTTCTCTGTGGGAGCACGTCAAGCCTTTCAAGGGAAAATACAAAATCAGAGATCTGTTCGACAGGGAATACGGCATGACCGAGTTCCACATCGCCGACCCAAACGGCTGCCTCGTATTTGTGGGAGAGCCTTCCCGGAAATGAAAATCTATGGGCGCACCGATTCAAGTACGTCCGCGACCCATCTAGAAGCCACTCGACTGGAAATGGCTCATCACCGAACAAATAGCCCCGCCGCACCGAATTTGTTATAATAGCGGGGTCGGTTAGGTACAGGGCTATATCCCGTCCGCCAGCAACTGGTCAAGGGAATGGCACCGGAGGCCACCATGAGTGTTGTCCCGAACACGGGCGACGGCAAAGTCACTGTGCCCGCTCTCTTGCAGCGTAAATCTGCTGCGGATTCCTCATCACAAAAGATCATCTGTTTGACGGCCTACGACTATCCCACTGCGCGTCTGCTGGACGAGGCTGGCGTTGACGTCATCCTCGTCGGCGATTCGTTGGGAATGGTTGTGTTGGGATACGACACCACGCTGCCCGTCACCCTGGACGAGATGATTCATCACACCCGTGCGGTTCGTCGTGCAACCCGGCGCGCTCTGGTGGTGGCTGATATGCCGTATGGCAGCTACCACACCGATACCGCGGAATCCCTCCGCAACGCGGTGCGTTTCGTGAAAGAGGCGGGCGCCGAAGCCGTAAAGGTAGAGGGCGGCGAGCGTCGGCTGGAACTCATCGCACGGCTGACCGAAGCAGAGATACCAGTGATGGGGCACGTCGGGCTCACGCCGCAGTCCGTGAACGCACTGGGCGGCTACCGCGTGCAAGGCAAAACGCCGGATGCGGCGGAGCAACTGCTGCGCGATGCGCATGCGGTCGAAGCGGCGGGCGCGTTTGCGGTTGTGCTGGAAGCCGTGCCGCGCGAGTTGGCCGCGCAAATTACCCGCGAGCTGAACATTCCTACCATTGGAATTGGGGCGGGGCCCGGCTGCGACGGCCAGATCCTGGTGATCAATGATATGTTGGGGCTTACTTTCCATCCCGTGCCGAAATTTGCGCGGCAATATGCCAACGTCGGCGAGGTCATCTCCGGCGCGGTGCGCGCGTATTGCCAAGACGTGCGCAGCGGCAGTTTCCCGTCCGATGCGGAGTCTTATCATTCCGGCGAAGTCCTGAAGCAGCGGAAGCCGATTCACATCGACTGCTAAGGCCTTTGTAAACGTATCTCCACAATTCCAAGAACACGGTGACCCATGACGCCCGAAGAAATGAGCCTGCTGTACGATTTCAATGCCTGGGCGAATCATCGGACGATTGACGCGGTCGCGGCACTGACGCCCGAGCAGTTCATGAAACCTATGGGATCGAGCTTTTCTTCCGTGCGCGACACGCTCGCACACATCTGCGGAGCGGAGTGGGTTTGGTTGCAGAGGTTTCTTGGCACTTCGCCCTCGGCCATGCCCGACAATTCGCAGTTTGCGGACTTGGGCAGCTTGCGCGAGCACTGGGCGCCCATTGGATCGCAACTGTTGAAATTTGTTCGTGGGCTGACGCAAGACGATCTCAACCGCGTGCTGGAATACAAAACCATGAAATTCGGCGTGTACAAGAATCCGCTCTGGCAATCGATGCAACACGTCGTGAATCACGGCACGTACCATCGCGGTCAGGTCACTACCATGCTTCGTCAACACGGCGCGCAACCCATCCCCACCGACCTCATGCATTTTTACCGTGAGCGATCGGTAGCCGCGGGCGCCTGAGTCCGGGGCCCGAACTCCTTCTCCGTGGAAACCATCCGAACCATCGCCTGGATGAAAGAGCATGCGCGTCTAGCGCGTGCCGAAAACCGTATCATTGGCCTGATACCCACGATGGGCGCGCTCCACGAAGGACACTTAGCCCTGGTCAGGCGCGCAAAGCAGGAGTGCTCGCAAATCGTCACGTCCATTTTTGTAAATCCCAAACAATTTGGTCCGAAGGAAGACCTGGCAAGATATCCGCGAACCTTTGATGCAGATGCGGCAAAACTTGCCGCGGCTGGCGTCGATTCCATTTTCGCGCCAGAAGCGGCGGACGTTTACCCAGGCGGATTCCGAACGTATGTCAGCGTGGAAGGCCTGAGCGACCGGCTCGAAGGACGTTCGCGGCCAGGACATTTTCGCGGGGTAGCGACTGTCGTTCTAAAGCTGTTCGAGATCGTGCAACCCCACTTCGCCTACTTCGGGCGAAAAGACGCGCAGCAGGTGCGCATCATTTCGCAAATGGCGCACGATCTGAATCTCGACACCGGGATCGTCGTGTGTCCGATCGTTCGCGACAGCGATGGCCTGGCACTCTCTTCCCGCAATGCCTACCTCGATGCGGCTGAACGCCGCGCCGCGACAGTTCTACACCGCGCGTTGATCGCCATGCGCGACGAACTGGCCGCGGGCGTGCGCGACGCACTCCAACTGCAAACGGTGCTGCGCAAAGTGTTGCAAGCGGAGCCGCTCGCCGCCATCGATTACGCCGAAATCGTCGACGCCGACACCTTCGAGCCGGTCGTGCGCGTCGCGCGTCCATGCTACGTGGTTCTCGCCGTGTTCCTCGGCAAAACGCGCCTGATCGACAATCTGTACATCGAACCCGCGGCCACCGCCTCTGACGATCTGATCTTCCACACCTAACACCTTCGGCAACGGCGCGCACAAGATACGGACCTTGGGACCTGCTGCACGGCTACCTCGACGCGGCGGCTAAGACCTCGGCGGCGTGATTTTTCACCTTTACGTTGTCCCACATTTGCTCGATCTTGCCGTCGGCGCCAATCAGGAAGGTGCTCCTCACGATGCCCTGAAAGGAGCGGCCCATGAATTTCTTCATGCGCCAAACGCCGTAGGATTCGAGCATTTTGTGATCGGGGTCGCTGAGCAGCGGGAAATTGAGTTTTTGTTTCGCCCTGAATTTGGCGAGATCTTTTTCCGGGTCGCCGCTGGCGCCCAGGATCAGCACGCCGATTTTGTCGAAGTCCTTCTTTGCGTCGCGAAACTCGGACGCTTCGGTTGTTCAACCGGGTGTATTGGCTTTCGGGAAGAAAAAGAGGACGACACGTCTTCCGCGAAAATCCGCGAGCGATAGTGTGGCGCCTTCGTCGGTCTTTAGGCGGAAGTCGGGAGCTTTGTCGCCTACTTTCAGCATATGGGCTCCTCGAATTTGATCACGAAAACCAACGGCGCCCGCTTCGGAAAGCGGCCGCTACAGGTACGTGCCCAACGGCTGGTGCCTGGACAAGCTGGGGCACACCCTTCGAGCCTCAGGGTAAAGCATTGCTGTGCTCCTACAGAAGAGGTGATCTGGTTATATTTGTCTCGGACTGGTGCCATTACTTTACCTCTGACAGTAGCGTGCGCACGATGTCGTTTACGGCTTGTGGGTTCGCCTGGCCGCGGGTGGCGCGCATTACTTGGCCGACGAAAAATTTGAAAACGCCTTCGTTGCCGGACCGGAATTTTGCTACATTGTCCGGATTCTTTTCGATTACTTCGCGAGCGGCTTGTTCGATAGCAGAGGTATCGCTGATTTGTGAGAGCCCTTCGGCGGCGACGATTTCGGCGGCAGCGCGCCCGGTTTCAAACATGGTGGCGAATACTTTTTTCCCGATGGCGGCGGTGATCTGGCCGGAGTCGACCAGCTTCAGAAGGTCGGCGAGCGACGCCGGGCCGACCGGGCTGGCTTCGATCTCCTTACTGGAATCGTTCAGGCGGCGCAGCAGTTCGGTTTGCATCCAGTTGGCGGCGTTCTTTCCCGACGCGCCGGCTTTGCTCACCGCTTCAAAATAATCGGCTCTTGCTTGCGTGGAGGTCAGCACTTCGGCGTCGTACGCTGTGATGCCGTACGCGGTAACGAAGCGCGAGCGCTTGGCCTCCGGTAGCTCCGGGAGCGTGCCACGGATTTCTTCGCGCCAGGCGGCGCTTACGTGTACCGGGAGTAGATCGGGCTCCGGGAAATAGCGGTAGTCGTGGGCTTTTTCTTTCGAGCGCATCGATACCGTGTGGCCTTCGGCTTGATTCCACAAGCGCGTTTCTTGCGGGATGCGGCCGCCACTTTCAATCACGCCGATGTGGCGCTCGATTTCGTATTCCAGCGCTTTTTGCAGGAACCGGAAAGAGTTGAGATTTTTCACTTCGACTTTGGTGCCGAATTGCTCCGTGCCGCGCAGGCGCACACTTACGTTGGCGTCGCAGCGCAGCGATCCCTCTTCCATATTGCAATCGCTTACGCCGGTGTAGAGGAGGATCTGGCGCAGCGTTGTCAGGTACGCATAGGCTTCTTCTGGCGTGCGCATGTCCGGTTCGGAAACGATTTCGGCTAGCGGCGAGCCGCAGCGGTTGAAGTCGATGTAGGCTTTGGTCGCGGACTGCGCGAAGCCTTCGTGCAGATTTTTCGCGGCGTCTTCTTCGACGTGCAGGCGCGTGATACCGATGTGTTTTCTCGCGCCATCTACCTCCACCTCAACCCAACCACCCGTCGCCAGCGGCAGTTCGTATTGCGAGATCTGGTAGCCCTTCGGCAGGTCGGGATAAAAATAGTTTTTGCGGGCGAAGCGAGAATGCTCGTGCACGGTGCAGTTCAGCGCGAGCGAGGCGCGCGAGGCCATTTCGATCACGCGTTTGTTCAGAACCGGCAGCGTGCCGGGCAGGCCGAGGCACACGGGGCAGGTGTTCGCGTTGGGGGGGGCGCCAAAGCGCGTTGAGCAGGCGCAGAAGATCTTCGTGTTGGTCAGCAGTTGGACGTGGACTTCCAGGCCAATGACTGGCTCGTATTTTGCGAGCAGTTCGGGAGGGATGCTGGGCGTTTCTGAAACTAATCTCATCATAGAAGATCGGGAATTATAGCATCAGGCTATCGGGTGCCAATCGGTCGGCCTGGAGACCTGACTTAGACAAAAGCGCCCGCTTCCGAAAGCGGCCGCTACATTCGGAAAGAATGTGTTGTTGCTACCCCCGCCCCTGTTTTTTGTAAGTGTTCATTCTACAGCTAGTTAAAACTGCGTGTTTTGTTGCAGTTTTGCAAGTGTTCATTCTACAAGGCTTGCACGGTAACTCGTTATCGCCTAAACCCCGCCCTCTGAAAGGACAGAGGGCGGCTACAGGGTCGCGTCCATTGGAACTTGCCGGGGTGATCGGGTGAGCGCTTCCGCGGGGACTGGATTTGGGGTCGGCGTACACGGGAAAGAATAGCATGTGAATATCAATTGGTTAAGTATTATGCAGGGAATCGTCGAAAATCGGTTGTGAGCGGCGACAGGCGGGATTAAAGAATCGGCGGTGGTGGTCGAACCGTGTTCGCCGGCGCTCGGCGGAGTTGGGAAGCAAACCAGGCCTTCGCGTTTCCTTCTCGGATGTGCTCAGGATGACGGGCTTCGATGGGTCCCCAGCTGACCGCCGGCGGGTACTCGGCGATGCAAAAACGCCAGGAGTTAGGCGCCTGAGAGGACGGTTACTCGCGGCCGCCCTGAGGGGCTGGATTCGATCAAGAGGGGAGTTTGGAAGACTTGTTCGAGGAGTTCGCGCTGGTACACCACGGAGGGGGGACCAACACGGAGGGTCTTGCCGCGGTGGAGGAGGACGATCTGATCAGCGTACTGGGCGGCTAAGTTCAGTTCGTGGGTGACGACCACTACGGTGTAGCGGTTTTCCGCGGCCAGTTTGCGCAAGGTTTCTAACAGCCCTACTTGGGAGCCGATGTCTAGGTGGAGAGTTGGCTCGTCGAGCAGTAGGAGGAGGGGTTGCTGGGATAGAGCACGGGCCAGGATAACGCGCTGCTTTTCGCCTCCGGAGATTTGGTCCATCCAGCGCTCGCTCAGATGTTCCGCGCCAACCTGGGCCAGGGAGTTCCGGGCGATCGCGATGTCCTGCTTGGTCTCAAAACGTAGCGTGCGGCTGTAGGGATGGCGGCCCTGGAGGACAAATTCCCAGGCGCGGCTCGGGAAGAGCAGCGGGCTTTCCTGCTGGACCATGGCTATGCGTTGGGCGCGGACGCGGTGAGTGAGCGAGTGGGTCACGTAGCCGTTGAGTAGAACGCGGCCGGAGAGCGGCGGTTGGGAACCAGCGATTAGTTTTAGCAGCGTGGATTTGCCGCTGGCGTTGGGGCCCAGGATGGCTACGATTTCGCCAGGGCGGGCCTGGAAGCTGCTGGCTTCGAGGGTGAACAGCGGGGCTTGCGAGGGATTCGCGGAGTAGGCGTAACTAACCTGTTCGACGCTGAGACGGATGTCGGTGGCGCGGGAGTTGTCGGCGGAAGTGGATGGCGGAGACATTGATCTGGATGAGTCGCTCAGGCGATTTTGCGGCGCAAAAGGTACAGGAAAAGCGGTGCACCGGCCAGGGCGGTCATGGCGCCAACGGGAAGTTCGGAGGGAGCGACTACCGTGCGGGCCAGAGTGTCGGCGATGACTACGACGATTGCGCCACCAAGTGCGGACGTGGGGATGAGGATGCGATGGTCGGAGCCAAAGATGATGCGCATCACGTGAGGGACAAGCAGACCCACGTAGCCGATGGTGCCGCTTACGGAAACGGCCAGCCCGGTCAAGACAGACGCGGCAATGTACACAACTAAGCGGACCCGGCGGGCGTCTACGCCGAGATGCATGGCTTCCTTCTCGCCTGCCAGGAGCAGATTCAAATCGGAGGCGGTGGTGTAGATGACGGCGGTGGCGACCAGGAAGCCGATGCCCAGGACCCAGCGCAGGCTTGGCTGGATGGCGCCGGAGAGATCACCCATCAGCCAGAAAAACATGCCGCGCAGGTCGCCGCGGCCGGAGAGCGTGGTGATCAGGAACATGATGATGGCGGAGAGAAAGGAAGCGGAGACGATGCCGGACAGCAGTAGCGTGTTGCTATCGATCTGTCCCTCGCGGCGGCCGAGGAAATAGACCGCGGCAACGGTTGCGGCGGCTCCGAGGAACGCGCCCACCGGAGTGACGAGTGCGGCGAACGCCAGGGGAATCGCGAGGTAGGGCACGGCGATCAAGGTGAGGATGGCACCCAGGGAAGCGCCGCTGGAAACGCCCAGGACGAACGGGTCCGCCAGGGGATTGCGGAGCAGGGCTTGAAAGCTGGTCCCGGCTACGGCGAGGGACGCGCCAACTACGATGGCCAGGAGAATCCTGGGCAGGCGGATGTCGTACACGATCATGTTGTAGTTGCTGGAGAGTTCGCTGGTCTTGCGGAGGAGCACGTGAAGAAGGTCGAGGCCGAGGCCGTAGAGAGAGACGGGAACCGCGCCGAGCTTCAAGGCGACGACCACGACGACAAAGAGGATGACGGCGAGAACGCCACAACGCCAAATAACGCCTTGGAACGTTAGCGGGCGCATGCGGATTCCTCGTTGGTGAATATGGCCTTGGTCGTTTGCGTGGCGGACGGTTGGCGGCTCGTTGGGTTGCCGGCAGGGATGCCGGCGCTGCCAGGGCCGGCGTTCGTTGAGGGTTGCGGCGGTGGGACGAAGTTGAGCGGAGTCACGTTGTCTTTGTTGTTGTCCTTCTTGTCTTTGCGGTCGAGTTGATCGGGATTGGCGCCGGGCTGATCGATGAAGGCTTCGGGATGAAATTGTCTCGCTAAATCCTCGATGGCGGAAACGATGCGGGGCGCGGGGCGGTCGATGGCGTCGCTCGTTTTCGCGTAGCGGTGGTTGCGGACGGCGTCCAGAATGCGCCAGCCCGGCAAGTCGGTGAGGGCCTCGATGTTTAGCGGCGTGGTCTCCGTGTGGGTGTCGGGAAAGACTAGGAATTCCGGCTGGAGGCGCGCGACTTCTTCCAGGCTTACCTTCGGCCAGTTTTCGGAAGAATCCACGATGGAAACGCCGCCGGCGTATTGAATAGCATCGGCGACAAAGGTTTGCTTGCCGGCGGAAATGAGCGGCTGGGTCCAGACGACGAAGAGGACGGTGCGCCGGGGAAAGGGAGCTACGCGCTTCTGAATGCCAGCGAGAGCGTGCTCGAGATCCCTGGCGAGTGTTTTTCCGGCATCTGGGACGCCCATGATTTCCGCCAGATCCTGCGTCGAGGAGAGGATGGCTGCGACGGATTGCGGATCAATGGTGTAGGTGGGAATGCCGAGGTTGGCGAGGGAAATGACCGTGTCGAGGCGATTCAAACTTTTCGTTGCCAGCACCAGATCGGGGTGCAGATCGGCGATGGCTTCGAGGCTGGGGTTGATGGCGCCGCCGACTTTAGGTTTGTGCTGGGCGTCCGGGGGAAAGTCGCAGTAGTCGGTGTCGCCGACGAGGAGATCCTGCAGACCCAGTGCGTAGATGGTTTCGGTCAAGCCAGGAGCGAGGGAGACGATGCGGCGTGGAGTTTGCGGGATGCGGACGGTACGGCCGGCTTCGTCGGTGACTTCGCGGAGGGCTGGAGTGGCCAGAGGCGCTGGGGCTGGAGTTTGCGTTGGAGCCTGCGCTTGAGAGAGCGCGGCGCAAAGGAGGATCGCCGTCGAGGCACACGCGAGAATACTGAAATTTTTGGCGAGGGAACTTCGCAGCACGAATCTCCCCTGATTAAAGGCTGACTCTTAACCGGCGAACTTACGAACGATATCAGCGGCCAAGAAAATTTGCGCGGCGCATTTTCTTGCGGCTGCAAATCGAATACGAGTGTATGTTTCGTGTCGCAGGAGTGTCAACGAAAGTGCTCCGCTTGCCGCTCCGACGGCGGCCCAGCCCTATCAACGATTCTTCCAATTGGGCTTGCGTTTTTCGACCAGGGCGCGGAGGCCTTCCTGGGAATCTTCGAGGCGATAAAGCTGGTTGAGAAAAATGTCCATGGATTGCTTGAGGCCGTCTTTGATGGAGAGGCCCATGCCGCCGAGGACGGCTTTTTTTGCCATGCTGAGGACCGGGGCGGAATGCGCGGAAATGCGCGCGACCAGGTCTTCGACGGTATTTTCGAGCTGGGCTTCGGGGACGAGACGGTTCACCATGCCGAGTTCAAGGGCGCGCTCGGCGGTTACCGGCTCGCCGGTCAGGATGATTTCGAGGGCGGTCTTTGGGCCGACGAGATAGGGCAAGATCGTAGAGGCTAGCGGCGGAAAAACGCCGATGGTGATTTCGGGCTGGGCGAAGCGCGCTTTCGGCGAGGCGACGATGAGATCGCCGAACGCGGCCAGCTCGGCGCCGCCGCCGATGGCCGGCCCGTTCACGACGCAGATGACCGGCTTGCCGACTTCGAGCATGCTGGTGAAGACGGCGTGGAAGGCTTCGAGCATCTGGAAGACGCGCTGCGAAGTGTATTCTCCGATGTCGATGCCGCCGGAAAAGACTTTGCAGGCGGAGTCGAGGACCACGAGCTTGGCGTCTTCGGCGTTGCCAGCGAAGAGGATGCCGTCGGCAATCTCGCGGAGCATGGATTCGTCCAGGAGGTTGTGGTCGGGGCGGTTGAGGGTCATGCGGGCGACGCCTTTGTCGATGCGAAACTTTACGGATTCGAACTGGCTGGGGTGACGGCGCGCGGTTTGCGTGGTGAAATCGGTGGCGGCTACGGGCTCAATCATGTTGGGCCTCCGGAGATTGGATTGCTACGGCAGTTTCAGTGAGCGTTGGATTTGGCCAAAATCGATGCTAGCACAGGGTTCCCGAGCTGCCGGGGGCGGCGAATTGGGCGCGTGCGCAAACAGTTTGCGGGGATTCGTGGCAACATCGGATGCGATGGAGAGCGTGGGGCGATGAGTAACGATACGGTCATGGCGGCGCGCTTGGTGGACGCGACCGATCGGGAAGGATTTCCGCCCGAGGCGGCGTGGGGGAGCGCTTCGCCCGTGCGATTCAGCACGGATTGGCGAGGGTTGAACGCCGATGCGGAGCGTGAGACGGAGGTACGGCTGCTGTGGACTCCGGAACATTTGTATTTGAGGTTTGTGGCGAAGTACCGGAGCATCAGCGTCTTTTCGGACGCGGATGCGCGCGGCTGGCGCGATCAACTGTGGGACCGCGATGTTTGCGAGGTGTTTTTGCAGAGCGATCCTGGGCGCGCGGGGTACAAGGAGTTTGAAGTAGCGCCGAATGGATTTTGGATCGATCTGGATATTGCGCCGGGGGAAAAGCGGGATTTGCGGAGCGGGTTGCGGCGGCGCGTGGAGATAGATGATGCGCGAAAATCCTGGCGGGCGATGCTGGATTTGCCGATGAAGAGCTTGACGGCGCGGTTCGACGAGGGCGCGACCTGGCGGGTGAATTTCTTTCGGGTGGAGGGTGCCGTGGAACCACGCTTTTATTCGGCTTGGCAGCCTACGCGGACGCCGCAGCCTAATTTTCATGTGCCTGAGGCGTTTGGGAAGTTGGTTTTTGCGGGTGGCGAGTAACTGTGACTCGCCGATTCGCTTTTTTCATGGTTGCCTGGTTGTTCTTCATCCTCGGCGTTTGCGGATCCGCTTTTTTTGACGCGGAAGCTGGGCAGGTTCCGAACACCGACAATTCTCCCGTCGTCACGAAAGTGGAGCCGCCGAACTGGTGGATCGGGTTGACTCCGGAAGTGATGTTGCTGATTTCGGGGCGCGAGCTGGAGGCTACGAAAGTCGAATGCAATCTTGCGAGCTTGCTGGTGGAACGCACACAGGCTTCGGGCGGCGGCAAATATTTGTTTGTGTGGTTGAAATTTGGCGCGGAGACGAAATCCGGGACGGCGGTTTGCCGGATTACGAGTCCGGAAGGAGTTACATCGTTCGAATTGCCGATCGCTGCGCGGATGGAGACGATTCACCGGTTTCAGGGGCTTGCGCCGGGCGATGTGGTTTATCTGATCATGCCGGACCGGTTTGCGAATGGGGATCCGACGAATGACAAACCGGCGGAAGCGCAGGGTTCACATGACCGGTCGAAGGCGCGCGCGTATCACGGTGGGGATTTGCGCGGGGTGCGGGAGCACTTACCTTACTTGAAGGATTTGGGCGTGACGACGCTTTGGCTTACGCCAGTGGTGAAGAACGGGGCCGCGGAGGATTATCACGGTTATGGGGCCGTGGATTTGTATGCGGTCGATTCGCATTTGGGGACGCTGCGGGATTATCAGGACCTGGTTGCTGCGGCGCACCAGCAGCAGATGAAAATTTTGTTCGATATTGTGCCGAACCATGTGGGGCCTCGGCATCCTTGGGTGGCGAATCCGCCCCTGCCGGACTGGTTTCACGGAACGCCGCAACACCACACGAATTCTTCGGCGCCGCCGTATGGATCGTTTTATGGAGAGACGAAGGAGCAGACTTCGGGGCACGATCCTTTTGAGGTGTTGGTTGATCCTCACGCACCGCCGCGTTTGTGGCGCGATCTGACCGACGGATGGTTCTTCGGGATTTTGCCGGACATGAATACGGAAAATCCGATCGTGGCGCAATATTTGATGGAGAACGCGATCTGGTGGGCGGAGTCTTCGGGACTGGATGGGTACCGCATCGATACGTTTCCGTATGTGCCGCGGGCTTTTTGGTCGCGGTGGGGTGCGGGGTTGCGAAGGATTTATCCGCGGTTGACGACCATTGGCGAGGTGTTTCATCCGGACCCCAGTGTGACTTCATTTTTTGCGGGCGGGCAGAAGCGGTATGACGGAATTGATTCGGGTGTGACGACTGTTTTTGACTACCCGATGTATTTTGCTTTGCGCGATGTTCTGTTGCATGGCGCGCCCGTTGGGCGGCTTGCTGATATTTTGCGGAATGATTCCTTGTATGTGCGGCCCGATGAGCTGGTTACGTTTTTTTCGAATCACGACGTGCCGCGATTTGCGAGCGAGCGCGGGAGTTCGCCGGAGGATTTGAGACTGGCGTTCGGGTTGACGCTTACCTTGCGCGGGATTCCTCAGCTTTACTATGGGGACGAAATCGGGATGACGGGTGGCGGGGATCCTGATAACCGGCACGATTTTCCTGGCGGATGGACGGATGATCCGCGGAACGCGTTCATGGAGGCCGGACGAACGGCGGAACAGCAGACCTTGTTTGCTTACGTTCAGACGCTGCTGCGTTTGCGGCGGGAGCATCCGGCGGTGACTGGTGGGCGGCTGTGGCATCTGGCATCGGATGAGTCTGGTTATGTTTTTTTACGCGACGCGGAGGAGGAGCGGGTCGTGGTGGCGTTCAACAATTTAGGGAGGGCGCGGGAGTTTCGGGTTTCGCTGAGTGGCACGGCTGGGCAGGGATCGCAGGGAGTGAAGGTGCTCTTTGGCGACGGGGTCGCGGAGATTGCGGGGAATGACATTCGCGTTCGCGCGCCGGGTAAGTCGGTGTCGATATTTTTGTTGCGTTGAAGGCGACAGATGGCTGGCCGGGCTAAAGCCCGGCGCCTACATTCAGCGTTTACCAAGCACTTGCGAAATTTCGCTAGAATCCAGCGCAAGAGCTTATGAGCTTTGACCTCTATTTCTGCTGGCGTAAACCCGAGAGAATGAACTTCGAGAAAGTTAAGGCATGGGCCAAAGGAATTGAATATCTGACGCGAAAGAATGCTCAGCTTTGGTACTCGAATCCCAAGACTGGCGTCTATTTCAGTTTTGATTTCGAGGCAGAGGCTCCGGAGTCGCCGGAGGATGGTCCTGATATACCGAATGGCTATTTTGGTTCCGGTTTGTCGTTCAATTTGAACTACAACCGTCCCAGCTACTTTGCATTTGAGGCTATGCCTATGGTGGAGACGCTCGCTACTAAATTTGGACTGGGTGTAGTCAATCCGCAGGGAGATTTCGAGGGGCCCGAATCGGTAGTCGCCGCGAACAGCGAAGCGCTGACCCTGTCGTGGGTCCATCATAACCAACGGGCAATTCTTGTGATGATTGAGCAGCCCAATTTTTCAAGACCGTTGACCATGCCAGCTCCGGATTCTCTTTATCTCTGGCGATATGGAAAAGCCAAGGAGGATTTGGAGCGGACCTGTGGAGAAGGTGTCTTCGTACCTAGTTTGGTTCCTGTTCAAAGGAAAGGCGACACGAGGGTTGGCCGAGCCACCGTTTATACGGAAGGTCTTCCGACGATCATTCCTGAATGCGAATGGGTGTTTATAGTCAGACGAAGGAAGGCGTTCTTTCGCTCAAAGAAGGATGTCGCTGCCATAAGTGCCCAAACTTTCCGTGAAATGCTTACGGGTCACATCAAATCGTTTCACTGGAAAGACCCTAACGTGCAGATAATCGACGCAGAATCTGCCGGAAAAGCTGGCAAAATCATAAGTGCAATCGACCACACTTTACCTCGGTCGGAATTTGAAATTATCGGGACGGATTCCTACGTTGATATAGACCTCCCGTAAGTGCCTGGTAAGTCTTTCAGAAAGTCAGTTGGATGGTCCAGTTTTGTTGGGCGTTGGGAACGGTTGTGCTTACGGAGTGGGACTTGGGGTCGTATCGCCAGTCATGGGTGGCTTGTTGGCCGATGCGGAGCTCTTTGGGTTCGGCGGGGGCGCCGAAGATGGTTATGTGGGCGGTCTGCCACCACGGTTGGAAGCTGTTTTTCTCTGTTGTGGCGCTTACTGTGATTGAGCCTGGCACGACTTTGCACGTGTACGCGGTGCGGCGGAATTCGCCTCGTTGATAGGCGAAGGTGTGGCCGTCGTCTTCGTAGAGCGAGCCGTGACAATCGTCACCGGCGTAAACTTTTATTTTTAGCGGTCCGCTTGGTTTTTCTCCGGTGTCCTGCACGACTGGTTGCAAAGGGATGATTGCGCCGGCGCGAACGTAAAGAGGGAGTTCATCGAGCGCCGGGTGCAGCGTGATTTTTTCCGTGCTCGCGTGTTTCTGCGCGGTCCAATAGTCGTACCAATCTCCTGGCGGTAGTTGAATTTCTTCGGCGTCTACGGTTTCGGTGACTACCGGTGCGACGAATAAATCGCTGCCGAAGAGAAAATCGCGATTGTCGTTGTAGGAGCTTTCTTGTTGCGGGTAATCGAGGAAGATCGGGCGCATGAAGGGCAAGCCCGTGCGGGTCATGTCTTCGATCCCAGTGTAAATGTAGGGGAGGAGCTGGTAGCGGAGCTCGATGTAGCGGCGGCGGATGGCTTCCTGCTCGGGGCCGCTGGCCCAGGGTTCGTGGTCGGCGGTGCCTTTCGCGGCGTGGTCGCGATAGATGGGATTGAAGACTCCTAGTTCGTACCATCGCGTGAGTAGATCGGGAGGCGGCGAGCTGGCAAATCCGCCGATGTCGTCCCCAGCGAGCGCGTAGCCAGAGAGGCCAAGATTCAGGAGCATCGGCGTGCTCATTGAAATGTGATTCCAGGTGGCGCTGTTGTCGCCGGTCCAGGTGGCGGCGTAGCGTTGCGTGCCGGCGTAGGCTGCGCGGGTGAGAACGAAGGGGCGTTCGTCGCCTTGGAGTTTGCGCAGGCCTTCGTAGGTGGCGCGGGCGTTTTCCATGCCGAAAACGTTGTGGATGGCGCGATGGTCGGTCGTTGTGCCATCGTCCAGGCGGTGGACGGTGTCGAGCGGCATGGTCTTGTCGGCACGTTGAAAGACGGACGGCTCGTTCATGTCATTCCAAAAGCCGGCGACCCCCATCTTGACGAAGTCTTTGTAGAGGCCGCCCCACCAATCGCGCACGTGGGAAAGCGTGAAATCGGGGAAGACGCTGTCGCCGGGCCAGACCGGGCCGACGAAAATGGAGCCGTCGGGATTCTTGACGAAGACGTCCTGCTTGATTCCGGAATCGTATGGAATGTAGCCGTGGCCCAGGTCTTTCTTGATATGGAGGTCGGTGATGGCGATGGTATGGAAACCCTGGGCGCGGAAATCGGCGATCATTTGCTCGAAGTGCGGGAAATACTCGCGATTGATGGTAAACGGCGCATAGCCTTGCTGATAGTCGATATCGAAATAGATCACGTCGGCGGGAATCTTCTTTTCGCGAAAAAGGCGCACGACTTCACGAGCGCGCGCTTCGGGGTAGTAGCTGTAGCGGCACTGCTGGTAACCGAGGCTCCAGAGCGGAGGGAGAGAGGTGCGGCCGACCAGCGCGGTGTATTCCGCGATAACTTTCTTCGGATCGGGGCCGGCGAAGAAATAATAGTTCAGCTCGCCGCCTTCGGCGCCGAAGGAAAAATAGTCTGGCGATTCCTTGCCGAAATCGAAGCTGCTGCGGTAGGTATTGTCGAAAAACAGGCCGTACGCAACACCTTTGCGGAGGCCAATGAAAAATGGAATGGTCTTGTAGAGCGGGTCGGTCGATTCGCCCCAGCCGAAGGCGTCGGTATTCCAATTCAGGAAGGCGTGGTCGCGGTGATTCATGGGCCCCGCTTTGTCACCAAGGCCGTAATAATTTTCGTCTGGCGGCAATCTCTTCCAGATGCGGATGCGCTGGCCATTCCAGGCCATCGGCAAGGTCGGCTCGTCGGCGAGGATGACTCGGCCTTGCGCATCGGCGAAAGAGATGAGCAGAGGAGATTTGTGAATGGTGACGGTGACGCCGCCGGATGAAAGGCGGATGTCGTCTTTACCGTCTTCCATTTTTACCGGAGGGACATCGGGAGTTGCGATGACGGCCCACGATTTGTCGTTCGGGAAGGTGCCCTGAGGGGCTACGCGGACACGGATTACTCCGTCACGAAACGCAGTGACGCGCACTTTTGCGAATCCCGCGCTCAGTTCGACTCCATCCGGGAGTTTCTCGACATGCTGTACGGCGCCCAGGTGCTGCCAGCCCTCCGCGTGGGCAGGCCAGACCGAAACCACGATTGCGAACGAGGCGAGAGCCGTGACGCGAGCGAGTCCTGCGTTCACGGTAGTACTTGATGGCGCTGGTCCTCGCATTTTTTTATCCTGTGCGCACGGTACTGTGAGCGCGGGCGACGCGCTCGCTTACGCAGCCAGCCACTCTTCAAAGAAAGCGGAAGCTTTGGCTCCCTCGATGCGGCGGCGAACTGCGTCCATCACGCGGCACCGAGTGTTGTCGTCGCCATAAAAGGCCAACCAATACGGAAAATGCAGGTCAATCGACTCACGCGCGCAGTCGAGCTTGTATTCGCGCAATTTGAAGAAACCTTGTTGAAAGACGACCCGCTGGACCTTACCGGCCAGCATTTCTTCGGCGCGTTTCCCGGGGAGAGCCGAGGGCAAAACATTCCGCGTCTCCAACGCGACGAGGTGGGCATTATCGGGAACACCGGGAAATTCGAAGAGATCAAGAGAGCCGTCCACGGTATCCATCGCAAAGAAACGCGTGTGGGACGTGCGGCCGAGTTGATAACGGACGCGGTAGAGGGAGAACGGAACGTAAACTCCGGCAATGCGGCGCAGCGGACCGATGCGAAGGCGCCGGTAGAGTGCGCTGAGTCCGATGGACGCAAATTTCCGCAGCGCTTCGTCTTGCGAAACGTTGGGCTTCAGAGTCTGGATCGAGGTTGTCATATTTCGTGGAACAATGCTCACCTTTAGCGAAAGTAAATCCATAGACCCAGCACCGTCGCGATCAAAACATAGGTGAATGCGAGGTTCACGCGATGTTCCGTGCGCGTTTCTCTGGCGAGGTGCGCGCTCTTGACGTCGACGGTGTCAAGCTTCTCGTCCACTGTCGCGAACGTAAGCCCGGCGATTTTCTTGGGCTCCGGAGCCGGGAATAGCATGCTCACCCCGATCAGCACCAGCGCGCACACAATGAACATAACGATCGAGTAGTGGAGAAAATTAATGTCGATAAGCGCGCGGATCGTGGGTGACTGGTAGTGGGCAGTCTTGTCCAACACTTCGAGCACAAAGCGCACCGCGCCGAGAGCGAATCCGACCAGCAAGGATGAGATTGCTCCTTGTCCATTCAGGCGCGGCCATAAAATTCCAAATATGAAGCAGACCGAGATCGGCGGACTGATGTACGCCTGAACGCTCTGCAGATAAACCCACAACTGCGCGCTAAGCACGTGAATGAACGGAACCCAAAGCAGGCCAAGAAGGACCATCCCTCCCGTGGCGATGCGCCCAAAGGTTACGAGTTGCTTTTCGCTGGATGCGGGGCGGAGCTTTTTGTAGAAATCTAGCGTCACCATGGTCGAGGCGGAATTGAAGACGGAACTCATCGCACCCATGAGCGCGGCCAGCAGCGCGGCGATCATCAATCCGACGAAACCAGTCGGAAGAAGATTCACAACGGCAGTGGGGAAAGCGACGTCGCCGTTGGTGACCGAACCATTCACGATGGTAAAGAGCTGAGGATACAACGCGAACGCGATGATCCCGGGGACTACGAGAAGAAACACCGGAAGAATCTTCAGGAAGCCGGCAAAAATTGTGCCGGCCTTGGCGTGGCCCTCGTCTCGCGCCGAGAGGACACGTTGGACGATGACCTGGTCGGTACACCAATACCAAATTCCGAGGATCGGAGCGCCGAAGAAGATTCCGGTCCACGGGAAATCGGGGTCGGAGATCGGCTTAACCATGTGGAAGTAGCTTGCCGGCACCATTTCGCGCAAATGGGCAAGGCCGCCGACTTTGCCCAAACCGATGAAGGTCAGAGCGATGGCGCCGGCGAGCAAAATCAGAGTCTGCACCAGGTCGGTATAGATGACCGCCGCGAGGCCGCCCGCAATCGTGTAGATCCCGGTGGCAATAACCAGGATGATTGCGGCGGTCCACTGATTCCAGCCGACTACGCGTTCCAGCACGATTGCTGCGGCGTACAAGTGCACCGAAATTTTTGTGAAAATATAGGCGATGATGGAGATCGACGCCAGGTACATAGCGCAATTGCGATTGAATCGCCGCTCCAGAAATTCCGGCATGGTGAAAACGTTGGACCGCAGGTAAAACGGCACAAACACCCAGCCGAGCAGCAACAGGATGCAGGAAGCCTGCCACTCGAAATTTCCCGCGGCCAGGCCTGACGTCGCGCCCGAACCCGCGAGGCCGATGAAGTGTTCGGTGGAAATATTGGAGACGAAGAGTGAGGCGCCGATGGCAAACCAGCCGATTTTGCGCCCGGCGAGGAAGTAGTCTTCGGAGGTGCGTTCTTTCCGGGAAAAATAGAAGCCGATGCCGAACACCATGACGAAATAGATCGCAATGATGACCAGATCCACCGGCGCGAGCGTCCGGTGCGTCACCGTAATCCCCGATGCAAACAGCATCCGAACCCCTCTGACTTCTACTGATTACGGAAGATGGCCCACAAACTCGGCGGCGTGCATGCCGACGTGCCCCTGCTCATGATGCAACCGCGCCCGCGTTTGGCGCGAAACATCGTCGTGTGCTAACGCGATCTACTCTTGGCAAAATTGGTGCGGTAATCGTGCGCGGCGAAGTCTATACCAGCGGGAAAGAAGGCTCAATGGGCGTTTGCTGATAGCATAGAATGGTTTCCGCGTGGGCGGCGCCCTGCAAGCGATAGGGACGGACCATCACGCGATTAGCTCGGAGAACGGCGCATCCCGAACCCGAGCAAACGTTAGCCGGAGGAATGATGATCAGGTGGCTCGCACCATTTTTGTTTGGCTTGCTGTTTTGTGCCGCGGCGTTGATGGCCGGTGACAAGACAATTTACGATTTCACGCTGAATTCCATCGACGGGCAACCCGCGCCGCTGGCGGCGTACAAGGGGCACGTAGTGATGCTGGTCAATGTCGCCAGCCGCTGTGGTTTCACGCCGCAGTACACGGCGCTGGAAGTGATGTACGAGAAATACAAGGACCGCGGCTTCGTGATCGTGGGCATCCCGGCGAACAACTTCGGTTCGCAAGAGCCGGGCACGAATCAGGAAATCAAGACGTTCTGCTCATCGAAGTACAACGTCACGTTTCCGATGATGGCTAAGGTTTCGGTGAAGGGCGACGACAAGACCCCGCTCTATCAGTATTTGACCGACAAGGCGGCCAGCCCGAAGACCGGCGGAGAAATTCAGTGGAACTTCACGAAGTTTCTGGTCGGCGGCGACGGACAGATCGTCGCGCGTTTTGAGCCGAAAGTGACGCCGGACTCGCCGGAAGTGACCTCGGCGATCGAGAAGGCCCTGGCTGCGGAGAAGCACTAGGGGAATTGCGTTCGGTCGCGTCTCATTTTCTACGCGTCTCGTTTACGAAAAGGGGCGCAGCGATGGCAAAATTGCTGCGCCACGACTCCACCGTAAGCTCAACAAGCTCCTGCGAATGCCCATTCTCTCCCTCCAGAACGTTACCAAGGACTACTTGTCGGACGGCCAGCCCGTGCGTGCGCTCGATGGGCTCTCGCTGGAAGTATCCGGCGGCGAATTTGTGGCGCTGGTGGGAAGAAGCGGCTGCGGTAAATCGACGCTGCTTAACTTGGCAGGCGCGATGGACTTTCCGACTTCCGGCCAGGTGCTGCTCGACGGCGTGCCAACGTCTTCCTTAAAGGACGCCGAATTGACGCAGCTTCGACGTGCAAAGGTCGGCTTCATCTTTCAATCGTTTCAATTGCTGAATACCCTGACTGTTTTCGAGAACGTGGAGCTGCCTTTGCTGCTCGCGAGCAAACCCGATGCGCGCGCGGCCGCACGCGAACGGCTCGCATGGGTCGAGCTGGAGGGTCTCGGTGACCGCTACCCTCATCAACTCTCGGGTGGACAGATGCAGCGGGTAGGAATCGCACGCGCGCTGATCCATGGCCCCAGTCTTCTGCTGGCCGACGAGCCAACGGGAAATCTCGACACGTCGACGGGTAACGTAATCCTGGAGTTGCTCCGCCGCCTGGCGAGCGAGCACAACACGGCGACGATCATGGCGACGCATAGCGCGGAAGCCGCGGCACTCGCCGATGTCGTAGTGCGGCTGCAAGACGGAAAAATCCAGGAAATCCGCAGGCGCTGAAATGGCACGCCTTCTCCTTTTTTACCGCTTGATGGTCCGGCCACTTCTCGCGGAGCCGGTACGCACCGCGCTTACGGTTCTCGCCATCGCGCTGGGCGTCGCTGTCGTGCTGGCCATCGATCTCGCGGGGACGGCGGCTGCGGGGTCGTTCCGTTCGTCGATGGAGACTCTCTCCGGCGACAGCGATCTCGAAGTGATCGCCTCAGGTGGCGTCCCAGAAGGCGCCGCGGGCACGATCTCTGCGCTTCCCTATCCAGTACGGATTTCTGCGCGTGTCGAGGATTACGCCGTCGATGTGGACACGCAACATAGCTTTCCACTGCTGGGGCTGGACTTGATTGCGGAGGGCGTGGGCCACGAACACGCGGCATCAAGCTTTCACATGGAACGCCCGGAAGATGCGCTGAAATATCTCGGTCAGTACGACAGCGTTTGGGTCGGACAGAGTCTGGGCCACAAGGCAGGCGACCGCATCAAGTTGCTGATCAACGATCAGGTGCGCGAGTACACTGTTCGCGGCGTCTATCCGGATGCGAACGGGAACGCAGCGGGAATCGTGATGGACCTCGCAGCAGCGCAGGTTGCGCTGAGTCGTTTCGGGCGCGTTGACCGCATTCTTGTGAAAGTTCCGCCGCTGGCTTCATTGGAAGGGTGGCAGCAGCGTTTGCAGGGAGCACTCCCGAAAGGGGTTGACGTGCGTCCCGCGGGCACCGGCACGGATGAGAACCGCCGCATGCTGGCCGCTTTTCGCTGGAACTTGCGGCTGCTGAGTTACATCGCGCTCGTGGTCGGCGCGTTTCTGATCTACAACACGATTTCCGTGTCGGTGGTGCGCAGGCGTGCGGAAATTGGAATTGTCCGCGCGCTCGGCGCTAGCCGGGGCACGCTTCTGGTTGCGTTTCTCGGTGAGGCGGCGAGCTTCGGCCTGATCGGCGCGCTGCTGGGACTGCCGCTGGGCCGGTTGATGGCGAGCGGCGCGGTGAGATTGATGTCGGCTACGGTTGAGGCGCTGTATGTCAGCAGCAGGCCGGGATCGATCGAGCTGAATGCCGCCGCGGTGCTGACCGCAATGATCATTGGAATCGGAGTTTCGGTAGCGTCGGCGTATTCCCCAGCGCGCGAAGCGTCGCTCGTACCACCGGTCGAAGCGATGGCGCGCGGCAGGCGGGAATACAACGCGCGCGTGCACAAGACGCGCGATCTATGGATCGCGGTACTGCTCGGATTAGGCGCGGCGATAGCTTCGCGCGCTCCCGCCGTAGCAGGCAAACCGCTGTTTGGCTATCTCGCCACGTTGCTGCTGATCGTTGCGTCGGCGCTGGCGGTCCCTGCTTTAGTGGATGCCACCGCGCGTTCATTTTCACGGTTGCTTGGGAAAATCCTTGGCGTGGAAGCTGGCCTCGCCTCACGCAGCCTGTCCGCGTCGTTGCGGCGCACTTCGGTTTTAGTCGGTGCGCTCTCTACCGCGATCGCCATGATGACCGCCGTCGGCATCATGGTCGGAAGCTTTCGGCAGACGGTGCTTCTCTGGATGGGCGATCAGTTGCCGGCGGACTTGTACTTGCGTCCCGCAGGTGACCCGGCAGCCGATCGCCATCCCACGATTTCGCCGGAACTCGCCGACAAAATTGCAGGATTGCCCGGCGTGGCGGCCATCGACCGCTTGCGAGAATACGAAATCAGCTATGAGGGTATGCCCGCAGGGCTTGGCTCGGTTGAGTTGCGGGTGTTGCGCTCGTATCACAAGGCTGACTTTCTCTCTGGGCGTTCGACCTCTGACGTTCTTGCCGAACTTCACGACGCCGACGCCGTCATCGTCAGCGAGCCCTTTGCGAACAAACATCACGTAGGTAGGGGCGATTCCATTACGCTCATGCTCGGCGATGCGAAACCTATATTCCACGTCGCAGATGTGTTTTACGATTATTCGAGCGAACGCGGTGCGATCTTGATGGATCGCAAAACCGCGCTTCGCTACCTGCCCGATCCAGCTCCATCAAACCTAGCGATCTATATCGCTCCGGATGCACGGATTGAAATCGTGCGCGCGGAGATTGAACAAGCGTCTGACGGCCACCGGGTGTTGATTTTTTCGAATCGCGATTTGCGGCGCGAGGCCCTGCGCATCTTTGATCGCACCTTTGCGATCACCTACGCTCTGGAAGCCGTGGCGGTCATCGTCGCCGTGATGGGCGTCGCGGGCGCATTGCTGGCATTGGTCATCGACCGGCGGCGGGAATTGGGCCTGCTTCGTTTTCTGGGAGCAGCATCAGGGCAGGTGCGCAAACTAATTATGGTCGAGGCTGGTTTGCTCGGTCTACTCGCTACGTTCGCGGGTGTCGCTCTCGGCTTTGCGCTTTCGCTGATCCTCGTCTTCGTCATCAACAAGCAGTCCTTCGGTTGGACCATCCGTTTCCATTGGCCGGTCGCTATCCTTCTCAGTGCGTTGACCGTCGTCTACGCGGCCACGGTACTAGCGGGTTTGTATCCAGCGAATATTGCTGTGCGCCTCAATCCGATTGAGGTTGTGCATGAGGAATAGTTTGGCGTCTTTTGCCGCGGCCCTGCTGGTGTTACAACCCTCAACGCAGATACCGCCCGCGCAATACCGCATCGCCTTGCCCGGTTATCGCTACGAGTTTCCCCGCGATCACTTCGATCATCCGGATTTCCAGACGGAATGGTGGTACTACACCGGCAACGTGAAGTCAGCAGATGGGCATCGTTTCGGATTCGAGCTGACATTTTTCCGGCAGGCGGTAAATCGCGACGCCGCCAAAACAAACTCATGGGATGTCCGTGATCTCTATCTTGCCCATCTCGCTTTGAGTGACCTTGACGGCCACGCGTTTTATCACGCGGAGCGTACCAATCGTGCGGGACCCGGCCTTGCAGGAATCAGCGCGGCGGACGGCCGTATCTGGAATGGCAACTGGAGGGTTCAATGGGAGCATGACGTACAGAAAATGCAGGCGGTGGACGCGCGCTTCGAACTGCAATTCGATCTGCGTTCCGAAAAAGCTCCTGTAATTAACGGAGAAAATGGGGTTAGCCAAAAAGCCGAAGGGCCGGGCCGCGCTTCCCACTATATTTCGCTCACGCGGCTGACCGCAAATGGCCGTATCCACGTCGAGGGCAAAACATTTGAGGCAGCAGGGCTAGCCTGGATGGACCACGAATTTTTCAGTCATCAACTCGAGAGCAATCAAGTCGGATGGGACTGGTTCAGTGTTCAGCTGGACGACAAGACCGAACTTATGCTCTTTCGCATTCGGAGGCACGATGGCTCGACGGACCCCTACTCCGCCGGCACTTTCGTTGACGAGCAAGGCGCGAGCACGAATTTGCGGTCGAGCGACTTCACGTTAAAGCCTCTAGGGGAAACGTGGACAAGCGCCGCCACGAAAGCCGTGTATCCGATACGCTGGAAAATATCAGTTCCGCGATTTGGCATTGAGTTGGAAGCGAAAACGCCGCTGGCTTCACAGGAGCTGACGAGCCACACGCAAATTTCGCCGAGCTATTGGGAGGGCGCCGTTACGTTTGCGGGCCAGAAACGCGAACTGCCCCTTAGCGGCACGGGCTATCTGGAAATGACGGGCTATGATCGACCTTTCGAAATGGGCACGAACTGAAGTCTGGTTGGCCAGCAAGAGGGAAAAAACCGGAGCAAATTCCGATGAACTTGCTCCGGTAAATAGATGCTAAATGTACCTGCTTTAGTTTAGGCTTTACGCGCGCGTGCGCCGAACTAGTGTCCGCCCGCGGTACGCGTCTTTTCTCGAGTGGTAGTCTCGTCTGTTCCGTAAGTGCGCGAGAACTCATCCACCTGGCGCGCAGCGTCTTCCTTGGCGATCCCGTAGCGTTCCTGGATCTTGCCTACCAACTGGTCACGCTTCCCGGCGATCACCTGCAAATCATCGTCGGTCAACTTTCCCCACTTTTCCTTGACCTTGCCGCCGGCTTGCTTCCATTTTCCTTCTACTTGATCCCAATTCATGGAACCTCCTCGGTTCTTGGGTACTTCGCTACGCTCTCAGAAGACCACCGTTGGAGCGCCTGGGAAATACAGCAGATCACTGACAATGGCTTACAAAATTTCAGGAAATCAATCCCACAGGCTTGAATCTTATGAGCTGTTCGCTGGTAAGCACAAAACGATGACATTGCCGCAGTCGAGAGAGTGGCAATTCACGCGTAAGTGGTAGAAGCTGGGCCGCCCCGTCCTGCCACGACTTGCGAGGCCCCCCGGCCCTCGGTGATCTCGAAACTAAGCCTCAATAATGTTGTTACGCACGGCGTAACGCACCAACTCGCTCACCGAGTGACAATCCAAACGCCGCATGATATTGGCACGGTGGGTCTCAGCGGTTTTCACACTTAGGCCCAGCGCCACCGCGACTTCTTTGCTGCTCTTGCCCTCGGCGAGCAACTGCACGATCTCGCGCTGCCGCGGCGTCAGCCGGCTGCGTGGTTCTTCCGTCCTGTCGTCCGTTTTCTTGGGCTTCTTCTCCAGGTATCCATCGAGCACAATTTGCGCCACCTTCGCGGTGAAAAACGTCTTGTTGCTGCGCACGGCGTTGACGGCGGTAACCAGATCGCGGCTGGCATCCGACTTCAGCACATATCCGCGCGCCCCGGCATCCAAAACCTCTCGGATCAAGGGATCTGATTCGTGCATCGTCAAGATCAAGATCTTGGCGCGCGCGTCGTTCTTGATCATTTGCCGAGCCGCTTCCAACCCGTTTAGCGCGGGCATGCTGATGTCCAGCACGGTGACATCCGGCTTCATCGACTTGGCCTTCTCCACGGCCTCGCGCCCATCGCAGGCTTCAGCGGTCACCTGCCACCCCGGTTGCGCTTCCAGCAGGGAACGCAACCCCTTGCGCACTATTTCGTGGTCGTCCGCGACTAACAATCGTACGGGTTCCATGTTTACCTCCTTAGTTTTCCGGCCTGGATTTCGTGAAAGCTTCCACCGGTGCGGCCCTCTTTTGCGTCAAAGACAGCACCCCAATACATTAGAAGTAAGTTGTTTACGGTATGACGCCGCCCAAGCCCACACTGGTTGCGTTATTTTTCGTACCCCCAGGCGGGTGCATTCGGTGCGCCATTTCGCGTGGGTCCTGCGCCAAATCTCAAATCGCGGCAGGCAGGTGACTTAGAACCTCATCCAGTCCTAGTACGTCGCGCCGAAGCGCCTTCGCGCTCCGAACTTTTTACATTGTTCCGCCTATAATTAGCAGCCACAGTACGGTATGCACGCTGTTCTTCCCAGCCGACCACACCGCATTGCGCCGCTACACGATGGTTCTCCGGTCAGTAAGGTCTCTTCGGTATGGAGGTTGGGAACTCGCTTCTGTACAACTGAGGAGAATCGTGGCCCAAGTTCAAGCAATCAAGAACGTTGTTCGAAGCCCGATTCGGGCCCTTCGTCCAATTACTTTTGAAAAAAACTAGGAGGTTTCTGATGTTGCGCTGGGCATTAGGCTTTTTCATCGTTGCGCTGGTGGCCGCACTTCTGGGATTTACCGGCATCGCCGTGGCTGCGGCAGGAATCGCCAAGATCCTGTTTTATCTTTTCTTGATTTTGTTTTTGGTTACCTTGGTAGGACATCTGTTGCGCAGAACGTAGTTCAGATTTGTTGATGCGAAGTTCTCAGTGCTTTCGCGAAGCGCCGGACGCTTTCGTTAAGCACTAATGTTTGCTCGCGTCTAACGCTAGGAGGCGTGCATGAAGCCGCTCGGATTGATTTTAGTTGTCCTAGGAGTGTTAGCCCTTGTGTACCAGGGCTTCACCTACACAACGCAGAAGAAAGTGTTAGACGTCGGCCCAATTCAGGCCACCAAGCAAGAGCACCACACTGTGCCGCTCCCTCCGATTTTGGGCGCGTTGGCCTTGATCGGCGGTGTTATCATCCTGGTTTCGGACCGCAAGAGTTAGCTGGCAGTAGAGATTTTGTTCTCGATTTTAGGCCAAACGAAGACGAAAAAGGAGATGGTGGATGAAGCTGTTAAACGAGAAGTGTTTTGCAACATTGATGGTAGGCGCGTTTGCGCTGGCGGGCCTGGTGTTCGCACCAACGGCCTTGGCAAAAGCGAAGGATGACGACACCAAAGACAACGACCGCATCCAGAATGCAGGGACCGTCGTCCAGGAAATTCTCGACATTCCCGACGATGTCCCTCAAGACCTGCTCGACAAGGCGCGCTGCGTGATCGTGTATCCCTCTGTCGTCAAGGCGGCGTTCATTGTTGGCGGCAGCTACGGCCGCGGCGTGATGACCTGCCGCACGCACAAAGATTACACCGGCCCGTGGGGCGCTCCCACCATGATGGCTCTGGAAGGCGGCAGCGTTGGTCTCCAGATTGGCGGCCAGGCGACGGACTTCGTCATCCTGGTCATGAACAATCGCGGCGCGGATAGCGTCCTCCATAGCAAAGTGAAACTCGGCGGCGATGCTTCCGTCGCAGCTGGTCCGAAAGGCCGCGACGCTTCGGCCGAATCCGACGTTACCTTGCGAGCTGAAATGTTGAGCTATTCGCGGGCGCGCGGCGTATTCGCTGGCATTTCTCTCGAAGGCTCGACGGTCCGCCCCGACAACGACGCCAACAAGCGCATCTATGGCAAGGACATCACCGCTGAGGACATCATCACCGAATCGCGGCTGCATGCTCCTGAGTCTGCGCATCTCCTGCTCGCTCGTTTGCAGAAAGCCTCCCCGCACCGCAAGGAGTAAGCAACCCTCAAACTCAATCGAAACGTGAAGGGCGGAGAGAAATCTCCGCCCCTCTTTTTTTTGGAATTGGGTTCTTTTCTCCTGCCGCGATCCGGTGACGCAGATCCGCAGTGCCGGCACCGCGCCACTCTTCGTTTGTGAATCCAAACGAGCTCGCTGAGACGAGCGCTAATCGCTCTCTTGCAGGCCAATCTTGTCTTTCGAAGACTCAAAAGGTTTACTCGACGCTCCGGACAGGGTCTCCCATCCACGCCGTGACAAACTCCAGTAAATAAAATAGCCGGCCAGCGCCGCCACCGCGAGCAGCACGAAACCCGTGACCCATGCCTGCAGCACCAGTTCACCGATCCCGAACATGCAGCAATACACAAGCGTGCAGCCCATCACCCAATCGAAGGCATTGGCCTTGAAATCCCGCACTGGCTTGATTTCCGGAGCCAGCAGCGCGATGCGCTTCCATCCGTGAACAGTGGGATGAACGCGTCGATAAAACTTCAGCAACCGGTCATCGGATTCCGGTGGCGTCAGCAACGTGGTCGCGAGCCACACGACTGTGGTCGCCGCGGTGGTGATCAGCGCGGTCTTTGCAAACACCACAGCATTGTTCCCGGAAAACTCCAGACGCTGCAGAGACACAGACACCACAAACGCCGCGATCATCGCGGAAATCTCGCTCCAGGCGTTGACACGCCACCAGTACCACCGCAGCATCAACACGCCGCCGGTCCCTGCGCCCATCCCCAATAGCAGTTGCCACGCCGACTGAATCGATGTGATGTGCGCGGCGGTGTAGCCGCTCAGAATCACCAGCAGCACGATAAACATTTTGCTGACTCGCACGTAGTGCTTCTCGCTACCCTTACGCACGACGAACCGGCGGTAAAAATCATTGATGAAATACGAAGTCCCCCAGTTCAACTGGGTGCCCACCGTGGACATGAAGGCCGCCAAAAACGCTGCCACCATCAGTCCTCGTAGCGCCGGCGGCAGAAAATCGCGCAGCACCATCACGTAGCCCTTCTCCGGCTCGGCGGCAAATTCCGCGCTCGGATGAAGTCCTCCATGCGGCGAATACACGGCCACCGCTACCAAACCGGTCACGATCCACGGCCACGACCTCATCGCATAGTTCGCGATGTTGAACCACAGCGTCGCTCCCAACGAATTCTTCTCGTCCTTGGCGCTGAACATGCGCTGCGCCACGTACCCGCCGCCGCCGGGCTCGGCTCCCGGATACCAGCTCGCCCACCATTGCACTCCCAGATACAACACGAACGTGATCACCGGCAGCGTCCAGAGCGCGTCGGTAGTCCATCCCAAATGAAACGACGGAAAGAATGCCGTCACTGATCCCGTCGACTGCCCCGTTTGCCGCACGGCTTCATCCACATGCGAGAGCTGCAGCTTCAACAGCGTCATTCCGCCAATTTTTGAAACCGCTACCCAGGCGAGCACGATAATCATCGACATCTTTAAAATGAATTGGAACAGGTCGGTGACCAGCACGCCCCAAAGCCCACCGATAAATGTGTAGATTCCGGTGAACGGCACCAGCAGCAACACACAGATCAACAATCCCGTGTGGGCAGGCTCGCCAAACGTGTAATGAAACAAAGTGTGCCCACCGATCCTGATTTCCAGCACGCGCCCCTGCGCGATCGCATCTCCCAGCAGCACGGTCGTGATGCTGATCATCGCCTTGATGACCCATCCCAGGATCAGGCAATTCATCAATCCACCCAGATAGATCGCTCGAAAACCGCGCAAAAACGCCGCTGGCTTTCCCTCGTAACGCAGTTCTACGAACTCCACATCGGTCAGAATCCCCGCACGCCGCCAATACCGCGCGAAAAAGAAAACCGTCATCATCCCGGACAAACATTGCGACCACCAGATCCAGTTGCCGGAAATACCGTTTTTCGCCACGACTCCGGTCACAAACAAGGGCGTATCGGCGGCAAAGGTAGTCGCCACCATCGAGGTGCCTGCCAGCCACCACGATACATTCCGACCCGACACAAAAAACTCCTCGGTGCTTCCCGAGGAGCGCCGCCGGTAATACAAGCTGATCAACAAATTCAGGAGCAGGTACGCGGCAATCACAATCCAATCGGTCGTGTTGAGAACCATCTTTAGGTGTCCACCCCCAAAACCACGTTGACCCGGAAGTTTAGACCCAATACTGTATTTCGCGCTGACAAATTCTTAGGCTGGAGCCTGATGCAGAAGCCTATGTAGCCGCGGGACTTAGTCCCGCGACTGCGCAGCGCCAGAAGAGAAACTGTCATCCTGAGCGGAGCGAAGGACATCAACCGATCCGGGTCGCCGACTCGCCATGAACAGGCAACCCCCGTCGGCAGCTTCTTCGAGCCGCTAACCGCTGGAATTATATGTTTAAATCGGTTTAAACTAGAAGCTGGGAAAAATCACGCACATGCTCCTCGTCCTAAGATCCAGCCAGGAAGAACTCGGCCGCGAAGCCGCCAGAATCGTCGCCAACGCCGTCCGCAGAAACCCAGTGTTGCGCCTGGGCCTCGCTACCGGCGGCACCACGCTGGGAATGTACAACGAGTTGGTGCGCTTGCATCGCGAAGAGGCTCTCGATTTATCCGGCGTCGCCACTTTCAACTTAGATGAGTACCTCGGCCTCTCCGCCACCCACCCGCAGAGTTTCCACCACTTCATGCAGCAGAATTTCTTCGCTCGCGTGAATATTCCCGCGGCGAGCATTCACATTCCGGATGGCACCATCGCCCGGGACTACGATCGTTATTGCTGCTCGTACGAACAAGCCATCCGGGATGCCGGAGGCATCGACCTGCAAATCCTGGGCATCGGCCGAAACGGTCACATTGGTTTCAACGAGCCAACCTCCAGCCTCGGCTCTCGCACGCGCGTGAAAGTTCTGAGCAAAGAGACCATCGACGACAACCGTAAATTCTTCGAGGAAGGCGAAAAAGTCCCCGAATGCGCCATCACCATGGGCATCGGCACAATCCTCGAAGCCAAGCGCATACTTCTCCTGGCCAGCGGCCCCTCAAAAGCCACGGCCATCGCGCAAGCCATCGAAGGACCGGTCACCGCCAGCGTCACCGCCTCCGCCTTGCAACTCCACCCCGACGTAACTTTCATCGTCGACCAGCAAGCCGGAGCCCAACTGAAGCACCACGACTATTACCGCCGCGTCCTGGAAATGACCGCCATCCTGACCCCCGATCGCCTCTAATCGCTCGTCGCAGCATGAGCCCCTGTACGGGCGCAGCACTGCTGCGCCCCAAGCGCCCAGGCGACCCATCCGTAGCCATTGACCCGTTAAGCTGCCTCAACCGCAAGTCCATCCGCCTCGCCCATTCCCCGCGCCTGAGCTAAAATCCCAACTACCGCCCGAGTCGCGCGGCAATCTCCTTTCTTAAGGATCTCCGTGCCAGAATCACGCATCATCGGGACCTCCGTTCCGCGCAAAGAAGGCCGCGAGAAAGTTACCGGGCGCGCCCGCTACGTGGACGATCTCTCGTTTCCCGGCATGCTCTACGGCACAACAGTCCGCTCTTCCAAGCCGCGCGGCCGCATCCGCGCCATCCATTTCGGCCCCGCCGTTCCCTGGACTGAATTCACCATCGTCACTGCGAAAGACATCCCGGGCAAAAACTGCATTGCCCTCCTCATCGAAGATCAACCCTGCCTCGCCGATGAATTCGTCAATCACCCTGAAGAAGCGATCGTCCTCCTGGCGCATCCCGACAAATATCTGCTGGAAGAAGCGCGCCGCGCGGTCCGCATCGAAATCGAATCCCTTCCGGCAGTCTTCACCATTGAAGATTCCCTGGCGCGCAAACAAGTGATCTGGGGCGAAGACAACATCTTCAAATCGTTCCACGTGGAAAAAGGCGATGTTGACGCCGCCTGGGGTGCCGCCGAGTTCCTCGTCGAAGGCGACTACGAGACCGGCGCGCAAGAACAGCTTTACATTGAACCGCAAGGCATGATCGCACAGGCCAATCCGACCGACGGCGTCACCGTCTGGGGATCGCTGCAGTGTCCCTACTACGTGCACAAAGCGTTGGTCCGCCTTTTCGGCCTACAGAGAGACCGCATCCGCGTCGTGCAAACCGAAACCGGCGGCGGCTTCGGCGGCAAGGAAGAATATCCTTCCATGCTTGCCGGCCACGCCGCATTGCTCGCGTGGAAGTCCGGCAAGCCCATCAAGATGATCTACGACCGCGCGGAGGACATGGTTGCCACAACAAAACGCCACCCGTCGCGCACGCATCATAAAACCGCGGTCACCCGGGACGGCAAACTCCTGGCTATGGAAATCGACTTCACCGTCGACGGCGGCGCCTATCTCACGCTTTCACCGGTCGTTCTCTCCCGCGGCACCATTCACGCAGCAGGTCCTTATAACTGCCCCAACGTGCGAATTCGCAGCCGCGCTGTCGCCACCAATATGCCGCCGCACGGCGCCTTCCGGGGTTTTGGCGCTCCGCAAAGCGTTTTCGCGCTCGAACGCCATCTCGACCGCGTCGCCGAAGTCGTCGGGCTTCCGCCGGAAGAATTGCGACGGCGCAATTTCATCCACGAAGGCCAGACGCTGGCAGTCCATCAAGTCATTCGCGAAACGGTACAGATGGATCGCCTCATGGATCGAGCACTGGAACTCAGCGGCTATCACGCCAAGCGGCAGCGCTTCCAAGAAGAGAATCCTCCCAACATCATTAAGCGCGGCATCGGCTTTGCCGCCTTCTTGCATGGCGCCGGCTTCACCGGATCGGGCGAAGAATATCTTGCGTCCGAAGCGGCCCTCGATCTCACGCCGGAAGGCCGCGTGCGTGTTTTCGCCGGCAGCACCGAGATGGGCCAGGGCACCAACACGGTTTTCGCGCAAATCGTCGCCGAAACTCTCGGGCTCGGCATCGATCGCATCGAGATCATGCAGCCCGACACCGCCATGGTTCCAAACAGCGGGCCGACCGTAGCTTCGCGCACCACCATGATCGTCGGGAAACTCGTCGAATCCGCTGCGCACGCGGTGCAGAAATCACTCTTCGACGGCGGGTTTCTGCGACCTGGATATAACGCCGATGACTTCGCGTCCGCATGCGACAAGTACATCGCCAAATTCGGCCCACTGCAATCGCTCATCAAATACGAACATCCCGCTGATCTCCACTGGGACGATGCAACTTATACCGGCGACGCGTATGGCGCGTATGCGTGGGCCATCTACGTCGCCGAAGTTTCCGTCGACACGCGTACCGCGGAGGTTCGCGTCGAAGACTTCGTCGCCGTGCAGGAAGTCGGCAAGGTCATCAATCCGGTTCTGGCCGCCGGACAAATCGAAGGCGGCGTGGCGCAGGGCATCGGATTCGCACTCTATGAAAATGTCGTCTGGCAGGAAGGTCGCATGAGCAATGGACAGATGACGAACTACATCATGCCTACTTCCATGGACGTTCCACCGATCCGCGTTTTCTTCGAGGAGATCCCTTACGCTCGCGGACCTGCAGGCGCAAAAGGTATAGGCGAGCTGCCGCTGGACGGCACGGCTCCCGCAATTGCAAATGCCATTGCAAACGCGACAGGCACGAATGTGACCCGCATTCCGGTCACACCGGAAGTCCTCCTCGAAATGCTGGAGGGCGTGCATGCCTGACTCCCGCGAGCCTGACGCTCACGCACGCGCGCGCAAGATTCGCGTGCACTGCGAAATCAACGGCCGCGCGACGACCCTCGAAACCTACCCCATGGCGCGCTTGCTCGATGTCTTGCGCGAGCAGCCAGGCCTCACCGGCACGAAAGAAGGCTGCGGCGAAGGCGAATGCGGTGCCTGCGCAGTCGAACTCGATGGCGCGCTGGTGAACAGTTGCCTCGTCCCGGCGATGCAGGCCGTCGGCGCGAAAATTCGCACCATCGAAGGAGTCGCGGGCGGCAATTCCCCTCTCCGTGGTGAACCTCTCCATGACGGCCAGTTGAGCGCCATCCAACAAGCATTCTTGACGCATGGTGGTGCACAGTGCGGCATCTGCACACCCGGCATGATTCTCGCGGCTACAAATCTTCTCGAACGCAACCCGCAACCATCCGACGCCCAGATTCGCGAAGGTCTCGCCGGAAATCTTTGTCGTTGCACGGGCTACACGAAAATTTTCGAGTCTGTCGTCGCCGCCTGCCGTGCTACCCGACCCCACGCGGAGCCGCGCCGTTGAGGTCGTATGTTCCCGCGTATGAATTGCAAGCTCCGCGCGATCTGTCAGACGTGCTGGAACGCATGACGCGGGAACCCGCGGTTTGGAAGCCGTTTGCCGGGGGCACTGATCTGATGGTTCTGCTTGAGGCGGGCAAGCTTCCGCATCGCCGGTTTCTTAGTATCTGGAAATTGGCGGAGCTACGCGGAATCGAAGAGACGCCTACGTATGTGACCTTAGGCGCGTTGACGACCTATACCGACCTTCGCCGTAATGAGGTTCTCGCCCGGGAATTTCCCTTGCTGTGCCGCGCCGCAGCCGAAACCGGCAGCGTTGCAACGCAGAACCGCGGCACGCTGGGCGGAAATATTGCCAACGCGTCGCCGGCCGCAGATTCGCCCCCCGCGCTGCTCGTCTACGAGGCGGCACTGGAGCTAGTCTCGGCGGGTGGCTCACGATGGGTTCCATACCACGGGTTCTGGACTGGCTACAAACAAACCGGGCTGCGAGCCGATGAGTTGATTTGCCGCATTCGGCTTCCACGCGCTACACATGGATGGCGGCAGTACTATCGCAAAGTAGGAACGCGCCGTGCCCAAGCCATATCAAAAGTATGTTTTGCGGCCGCCGCGCGAATCGATGCAGGGCGGATTGCGGATGCCCGCATAGTTCTCGGCAGCGTCGCGCCAACGGTTTTGCGCGCCATCGAAACGGAAAAAGCGTTGCGCGGTGAGAAGCTGACTCCAGCAAGCCTGCGAGCTGCGCAAGAAGTTCTTGCGCTGGAAATCGCGCCCATCGACGACATGCGCTCGACCGCGCGCTATCGCCGCCGCGTGGCGCTGAATCTCCTGGCCGAATTTTGCGAAATGCTATCTGCTTAGCGAACTCGACGATGCCGACACTCTCTAATGATTCCTCCGGCCTCCCGGACGACGCGGATCTAGTTGTTCGCGGCCGCCGGGTACTCACGTCAGGAGGCCAGCGGCGTGCGTCGATTCATATCCGCCAAGGGCTCATCACGAACATCTCCGACTTCGACGACATTCCCAATGACTGGCCGGTGGTTGAGGCCGGCGAATCCGTGGTGATGCCCGGGCTGGTCGACACGCATGTCCATATCAACGAGCCCGGCCGCACCGAGTGGGAAGGCTTCTGGACCGCGACGCAAGCCGCGGCGGCGGGTGGGGTCACGACACTTATCGATATGCCGCTGAACAGCATCCCGGCAACAACCACCGCGGATGCCTATCGTGAAAAAGTCGCTATGGCGGCAGGCGGGCTGTGGGTCGATGTCGGATTCTGGGGTGGCGTGGTGCCCGGCAACGCGTCGGAACTCCATCCTTTGTGGGATGCGGGCGTATTCGGCTTCAAGTGCTTTCTGGTCCCCAGCGGCGTACCGGAATTTGCGCATGTCACGGAGCCCGATCTGCGCGTGGCTCTGCCGGAATTGGCGGCGCTCGGCGCACCTCTGCTCGCTCATGCGGAATTGCCGGGACCCATTGACGCAGCACTGCAAAGCGCGGTAGTGGGAAGTTCGCCTCGGAAATATGCGACGTGGCTGGCTTCCCGGCCGCGCGAATCCGAGGAACAGGCGATTTCGCTGCTTGTGCTTCTGAGCCGCGAGTTCAAAGCGCGTGTTCACGTCGTGCACCTGTCGTCCTCCGATGCGATCGTGGTGTTGGCGCGCGCCAAGCACGGTCTGACCAACGTCACTGCGGAAACCTGCCCTCACTATCTGACCTTCGCCTCCGAAGAGATCGCGGACGGCGCCACCGAACTTAAGTGCGCTCCGCCGATCCGCGAGCGCGAAAATCGCGAACGGCTGTGGGCTGCCCTGGGCGCCGGAACCATCGACCTGATCGCGTCCGACCACTCGCCGTGCCCGTCTGAAATGAAGGTGCGCGAAGAAGGAGATTTTTTTCGGGCCTGGGGCGGGATCGCCTCGCTTCAAGTCAGCCTGCCCGTGGCATGGACGGCAGCGCGTTCGCGCAGCTATGCTCTGACGCAAGTCGTTCGGTGGATGTGCGAAGGTCCAGCACGTCTGGCCGGCCTTCAGGGAAAAAAAGGAGCGATTGCCGTGGGCTGTGACGCCGACCTGGTTCTTTTCAACCCAGACGCGAAGTTTCGCGTCGATCCTGAACGCCTTTATCACCGGCATAAGCTGACTCCGTATGCGGGACGCGAACTGGCAGGCGTGGTAGAGGCGACATTCGTTCGCGGGCACAAAGTTTTTGAACGCGGGGCACTTGCGGCGGCACCCACAGGACGCGTGCTCCGCCGAGGCAGGGAATGAGCGATCCCGGACCACAATTCCTGCAATTGGCGGATCTGGCCGCTGAGCGACTAGGCGGCAAAGTGCTCCTGGCCAACGATGAATTCTTTGCGCCCAAGGGGAATTTGCTGAAGGAGTCGAAGCCGGTCTTCCTCGAAGGAAAATACACGGCGCGCGGAAAATGGATGGACGGTTGGGAGACGCGGCGACGGCGCACTCCCGGTTACGACTGGTGCATCCTCAGGCTGGGCTTGCCTGGCGTGATTCGCGGCGTCGTGGTCGATACCAGCTTCTTCACAGGAAACTTTCCGGAACAGTTTTCGCTGGAAGCGTGCGATCTGGGAAGCGCGCCCTACAAGAATGAGATGAAGAGACTCAAGGATCCGGGCATGAGGTGGGTCGAAGCCTTGCCGCGGACGCCGTTGAAAGGCGCTTCCGAAAATCGGTTCGCGATCGGAAACGACAATCGCTTCACTCACGTGCGGCTGAAGATTTATCCGGATGGCGGCGTAGCACGGTTGCGTCTGTACGGCGAAGCCGTTCGTGACGCGGCACGGACGTCGCGGGCGGAGATCAATCTCGCCGGGGTGGAGAACGGCGGGAGCGCGGTCACTTCGAGCGATCAATTTTATGGCTCGCCGCGAAATCTCCTGATGCCGTACCGCGCGAAGAATATGGGCGACGGGTGGGAGACGAAGCGGCGGCGCGGGCCAGGACACGATTGGGTGATTCTGAAATTGGGAGTGCCTGGCACAATCCAGCGCGTTGAAGTCGATACGGCGCACTTCAAGGGGAATTACCCCGATCGCTGTTCGCTTGAAGCGATTAACTCGGCGATGAACCCCGGGGAAGATTTCCTTGCGGAGCACCATGTGTGGAAGGAACTGCTGCCGGTAACCAAGCTCAAGGCAAACTACCGGCACGTGTTGAGCAAACTAAACGATGTCGGCACGGTTACACATGTGCGGTTTAATATTTATCCGGACGGCGGTGTCAGCCGTCTCCAGCTGTTTGGGCAAGCACTACGTGCCGAAGGGCGTGCCCACGGCATCGAGCAATTCAATCGTGCCCTGCCCAGGCGGGCGCGCGCGATGCTGCTGGATTGTTGCGGCTCGCAGGCTTGGGTCGAACAAATGCTGAAGCACACGCCATTTCCCGATATAGCGAACGCGCTGGATACGGCCGACCAGGTTTGGGGGGAACTTGGCCGAGAGGATTGGCTCGAAGCTTTCCGGCACCATCCAGCTATTGGGGCGAAGCGTGGAAAGAGGGTGCAGTCGGCGACGGCGCGCCGCTGGTCCAAAGGCGAACAGGCGATGGCGCAGGCTGCCGACTCCGCGACGCTGCTGGAACTGGCCGAAGCGAACGAAAAATATCGGGCAAAGTTCGGACATGTGTTTCTGATCTTCGCGACCGGAAAGTCCAGCACGGACATTCTGAAAAATCTACAGTGGCGTTTGCCCAACGACCACGAACAGGAATTGCGCATCGCGGCGGAAGAGCAGCGTAAGATCACGCGATTGCGTCTGGAGAAATTATTCACATCATGAGCGACACATCGACGAGCGAAAAGCCCACGAGCCAAATCACCACGCACGTCTTGGATGTCTCCATCGGAAGGCCCGCTGCCGGCGTGCCGGTGGTTCTCGACGTCGAGGATGTAGGAACCGGCTGGAAACAATTGGGGCGCGGCCAGACCGACAAGGATGGGCGGCTGCGAGATCTGCTTGCAGCTGGAGCGTTGGTGGAAGGCACGTACCGGTTGACGTTTGATACCCACACTTATTTCGCGGACCGGAAAATCGCGGAGTTCTATCCGCAGGTGAGCGTAGTCTTCAGCGTGCGAGAGTCCGGCGAAAATTATCACATTCCGTTGCTGTTGAGTCCTTTTGGATATTCCACGTATCGCGGGAGCTGACGCATGGCGATTCACCTCGGCGAAAACAGTTACGGTAAATCGCGCGTGCGGCTGCTGCGCGTGGCGCGGCAGGAGGGGCGGCACGACATCCGGGAACTGACGGTGGCGATCCGGTTTGAAGGCGACTTCGAGGCTGCGCACACGAAAGGCGACAACCGCAAGATCTTGCCAACGGATACGATGAAAAATACGGTGTACGCGCTGGCTCGGCAGCACGCGATCGAAACTCCGGAAGAATTTGGATTGCACCTGATGGAGCACTTCGTGACGTACAACGAGCAAGTGTCGCGAGTGCATATCGAAATCGCGGAGAGCTTGTGGGCGCGATTGCCGCACGGCGGGAAACCGCATGCGACGGCATTTACCCGCGCGGGAGGCGAAAAACGAACCGCGGCGCTGATTGGAACGCAGGAAGGAACCACGATTCGCTCGGGCATCGAGGACCTGGTGGTGTTGAAGACAACGAACTCCGCGTTCGAGGATTTTTTGCGCGATCCGTTCACAACGTTGAAAGAGGACCGCAATCGAATTCTGGCGACGTCGATTCGGGCGGACTGGCTGTACCCGGGCGAGGAAGAGGAGTTTGGGCCGGTGTGGCACGGCGTGCGCCAGATGTTGCTGGAGACGTTCGCGGAGCACAAGAGCTTGTCGCTGCAACACACGCTGTACGCGATGGGCGAAGCGGTGCTGAACAATTTCGAGAATGTGCGCGAGATTCATCTGTCGCTACCGAACAAGCACTTCAACCTGGTCGACCTGGATCCGCTGGGAATGGACAATCCCGCCGAAGTGTTCCTCCCCGTCGACGAACCCCACGGATTGATTGAGGCGACCCTGCGCAAGTGAGTGGAGTGGCTGCCACAGGACCCCTCCCCCGGTTTTTCGTAAGTGTTCATTTTGAAGTGGTTTAACCTATTTAGAATCAACACTTGTATAAGTGCGGATTCTAAGGGACTTAGCCTGTGGGGCAGGATGGCTATGCCATGCCTGATAAAGGATGGAGTTACGGTTTGAGGGTTACGGCAGGGGAGTCGGGCGAACCAGGAGGTGCCTTTCGTCCCCCTTGAATTGCTCGAGAAATGTAATCGATCAGATATGGAAGGCGGCTCCAACGATGCGATTACAGGCTTCCTGCCTGGCGAATCATGCCGCCGTCGATGAAGAAGGTGCTGCCGGTGCAGTAGGCAGCGTCGTCGGACGCTAGAAAAACGGCGAGAGCGGCAACCTCTTCGGGTTTTCCCCACCGCCCGAGCGGGATTTCCGCCATCAGGGCCGCTTCCAATTTCGGATTGGCTTCGATGTCGGCGTCGATGGGCGTGAAAATTGCACCAGGGGCGATGTTGTTCACCGTGATCTTGTGGGGCGCGAGTTCCACGGCGATAGTGCGCATCAACATGCGAAGGCCGCCTTTTGCGGCGCAGTACGGGGCGTTGGTGGGCATAGGCAAGTCTTCGTGAATCGAAGAAATATTGACGATACGGCCGCCGGTGGCTTGGCGAATCATGGCTTTGGCGGCGGCTTGCGCGCAGAGAAAGGGGCCGGTGAGGTCTACGGCGATGACTTTTTGCCAGAGTTCGAAAGGAAATTCGGGAAACGGATACTTATACTCAAGGCCGGCGTTATTCACGAGGATGTCGAGCTTGCCGAAGGAGTCGATGGCTTTTTGGATGAGCTGGCTCACCTGGCCGGCATTTGAGACGTCCGCGGCGACGGCTGTGACTTTACCTCCCGCGGTTTGGATCGCCCGGACGGCGGCATTCGCAAGCGTGGGGTCACCGACATAGTCGATCACGACCGATGCGCCTTCGGCTGCCATCGCTGTGGCGATCGCTTTGCCGATGCCGGTGGCCGCGCCGGTGACGATGGCAACTTTGTTTTGGAGTTTCATGATTTTCCACTCCGCTTGATTTGGGTTCTGGGACTTGGATTATCTCTCGTCTCTGGCGAAATAGCATTTACGTTTTGTTAATTGAGGGACGGCGAAGCGGTTGGGTGGGAGAGGACTCGGACGAGCCCCGGCGCCTACATTTTTACGGCGAAGGCTACGTATACGCCGCCTGAAGGGGAGCGGGGGTCTTTGCCGCCGCCTGCTGCGATGACTACGTATTGCCGGCCGTTTACCTGATAGGTGGCGGGGGTGGCGTTGCCGGCGAAGGGAAGCTTGGTTTCCCAAAGGAGTTTGCCGGTGGATTTGTCAAAAGCGCGGAATTTTTTGTCGTAATTGGTGGCGCCAATGAAGAGGAGGCCGCCGGCGGTGACGATCGGGCCGCCATAATTTTCGCTGCCGGTGTTGGTCATGCCTTTGGCGGCCAGCTCAGGGTATTCACCTAGATTGATTTTCCAGACGTACTCGCCGGTGTTGAGGTTGATGGCGTTGAGAGTTCCCCATGGCGGCGCTATGGCGGGGTAGCCGTCAGGGTCGAGGAATCTGCGATAGCCGGTGAAACGGTAATCCATTCCGGGAGGTGGCGGCAGGGAGCCGGCTACCTCTTTGCTCTCGGCGCCGGTGAGAAAATCGACGAGACCCTGGAGCTGTTCGGCAGATAGGTTTGGAAAGCCGTTCATACGGCCCTTCCCATTTTTGATGGTTGTGGTGATTTGGCCAGGCGAGAGATGCCCGCCGACGTTAACCAGCGAGGGGAATGCGGGTGGCGAGCCCTGCAATTTTTCACCGTGGCAGATGGCGCATTGGCTGAGGTATGTGGCTTTGGGAGAATTTTCGCCGGTGTTTTTCGCGAGGGCGGCGAGCCATGCCATTTCGTTGGAGTTTACGTAGAGGATGCCGGTATCCGGGTCTACCGCCGGGCCGCCCCATTCGGCACCGCCATCAAAGCCAGGAAAGATGATGGTGTCGAAGCCAACGCTGAAGGGAACGAATTGGCCTTCACTGCGGGATTTTTTGAATTGCTCTACTGCCCAGGTGTGCACTTCTGGCGTGCGATTGGTCAACATGTCGGCAGTGAGCCGCTGGCGTGCGTAAGGAGCGGGATTGGCGGGAAGAGGCTGCTCGGCTGCGCTGACTTCGCCGGGGATCGTGCTGGGAGGATACTTGCGATTTGTGATGGGAAAGAGCGGAGTGCCGGTGGAGCGATCGAAGAGATAGACGAAACCTTGCTTGGTGGTTTGCGCCACCGCGTCGATTTTTTTGGCGTCATGTTGAACGGTGACCAGTACCGGAGCGGAGGGAAAATCGCGGTCCCAGATGTCGTGGTGGACGCCCTGGAAATGCCAGAGTCTCTTGCCCGTTTCGGCGTCGATGGCGATGAGGCAGTTTGCGAAGAGATCGTCGCCGAGGCGATTGGCGCCGTAAAAATCGAACGCGGCGGAGCCTGTCGGGACATAGACGATGCCGCGATCCGCGTCGACGGCCATACCGGCCCAATTGTTGGCGGCACCGGCGTATTTCCAGGCGTCCTTGGGCCAGGTGTCGTATCCGAATTCGCCGGGTTGCGGAACGGTGCGAAATGTCCAACGGAGTTTGCCGGTGCGCGCGTCGAAGGCGCGAATGTCGCCCGGAGGGGCAGGAAGCGTTTCGGGATTGCGACCGCCGACGATGAACATATCCTTATATATGACAGGCGGGCTGGTAAGGGAGACGAAGGGCTCTGGGTCGTTACGGCTGAGATTTTCGCGGAGGTCGATGCGGCCATCTTTGCCGAACGTTGGGATCGGTTTGCCGGTGGCGGCGTCCAACGCGTAAACGAAGTGCATTACGCCCACGAGGATGCGCTTCTCATTTTCGCTCGACCAGAAGGCGAGCCCGCGGTTGGGTTGCGTGCCTATGATGCCGGAATCGAATTTCCAGAGCAGCTTGCCGGTGGCGCCTTCCAGGGCGAAAACTTTTTGGGTTGGTGTGATTCCGTAGAGGACACCGTCGACGATGATGGGGCTGGTCTGCAGCCCGCCAGATTCTTGCGTGTCGAAAGACCAGGCTACCTCGAGCTGTGTGACGTTTGCGCGGGTGATTTGCACGAGTGGCGAATAGTGCGCGTTGCCAGGAGCGCCGCCGTTAGCGGGCCAGTCTTGCCCTGTACCGTGTAGATTTTGTGGCGAGCCCGCGAGGAATGGAGGCGCAACTATAAACGAACACACCGCTGACACAGCTACGATACGCAGGCTTCGAGATTTCATGGCGCAAGTCTAACTTGGAGACGAAGCGACATGAAGGAGTTTGTCCAGAGAAGTTACTGCGAAACCTGAGGACGGATTTGCCGTAGGAGGGAACGCGTTCAGCTGGACTTCTTGCGCGGCGGTACTTTAGCGCCCTTCTTACGCGCTTCCGAAAGGCCAATGGCGATCGCTTGTTTCCTGCTCTTGACGGTGCCGCCTTTGCCGCCCTTGCCTGATTTCAATGTTCCACGCTTTCTGCGGCGCATCGCGCTGCGGACCGTTTTAGCGGCCGCCTTTCCATATCTAGCCATCGTTATCTCCTTTTCCGTGAACAACCCCAGGAACAGGTCCCGCCGCGATCGGCGTCCAGGGGCTCGCCGCCAAAACCTGCAAACCTAGTAGCACGATACCTCTGGATTCGCGAATCTTCGTTAGAAACCTTGCCGTAGAAGAACAATAGAAAGTCTGTAGGCAACCTTAGTCGCGCCGGAAAACGAATCCAAACCAAGCTCGGAATCGCCAGCGCGCAGTCGGCCTATTCTGACTTTCCCGTGTAGCTAATTCGCCAAATCGACTTCGAACCGTCATCGGTTACCAGCAGCGTACCATCGGGAGCGACAGTGACGCCAACCGGCCGCCCCCAAACATGCCCGTTATCCACGACGAATCCCGTCATGAAGTCCTGGTATTCGCCGGTGGCATGACCAGATTTATCGAGCGGCACGTGAATCAACTCATATCCGACACGGACCGACCTGTTCCAGGAGCCATGTTCCGCGGCGAAAATGTCGCCCTGATACTCGGCCGGGAATTGCTTGCCTGCGTAGAAAGTCAGTTGAAGGGAGGCATTATGAGGATTAAGTATCACATCCGGTGTGATGACTTTACTCTTCAGCTCGGGATGCTTTCCTTCGTGACGTGGATCCTGATGTTCGCCCATGTACCACCATGGCCAACCGTAGAAGCCGCCCTCCTGCACATGAGTAATGTAATCGGGAACCAGATTGTCGCCCAGGCCGTCTCGTTCATTGACGGAACACCATAACTGACTTGTTTTTGGTTGGATCGCCAGGCCAACGCAATTCCGGATGCCATAGGCGTACACGCGCATGGCTGAACCATCGGGATTGAATTCGAGAACGTCGGCGCGATTCTTCTCTTCAGGCGTGGTATCCGGGTCGTTGATATTGGAGGCTGAGCCAACCGAAACAAACATCTTCTTGCCATCGGGCGTGAACTGAATGTCTCTCGTCCAATGACCATCGCCGCTCGGTAAATCTGCGATGTGCTCGGAGGCACCGCGGGCTTTCAAGTCTCCATTTTTGTACGGAAATCGTACGACCGAATCGGTATTGCCCACATAAATCCACTGCGGATCGGGTCCTGGCGGATAGAAATTAATTCCGAATGGTCGTTTCAATCCGGTGGCGAATGTACCGGTCAGTTCTGGCTTACTCGCCGCGGTGATTCCGCGGAAGACGAGGATTTCACCAGTCTTACTTTCAGCAACGAAAGAATCCCCGTTTGGCGCAGTACGGATCAGGCGAGGCTGATCGAGCCCGCTGGCGTACAGCTCGACTTTGAAGCCAGCGGGAACCTGTGGCCAAGCGTTCTCGGGTCGCGGCGCAAGCTGAGGGCTGTTGCCTGCTGAAGTCGTTGAGAGTGGAGCGGGCAAATCTGCAAGCGTTATTTTGCGAAGCGTGCCTGGCTTCTCAAAACGGTAGTCCGTAAACGGAGCCTTTGGCGGTGGCGCGTTCATACCGACGGAGACCGCTTCGTCTGACGAAAGGGGTACCCGGGGGGAACCCGGCTTGGAAGCGCCAAGAACTCGAAGATAGTTGACGATCTGCCAGCGCTGCTCTTCCGGCAAAGATACCCACGAGGGCATCCCGTTGTTCACGTCACCCTTGGTGATATACCAGAAGAGTTCGCCGTCGCTGGCTCCTTGTGCCTTCCCGCTGGCCAAGGAAGGTATGTTTCCTGAACCGTCTCCGCTTGGGCCGTGACACGCTACGCAACGGAGTTGAAAGGCCGACTTGCCATCCGGCGATTGTTGGCCTTGGTAAGGGTTCTTCTCCGTCTTGGCGGAAGCCGGAGCGTTGTGGAAACTGGGAGTCTGAGCCACCGCGGCCATACTCAGAAGGAGAAATAAGGCCGCAAATGTGGCGAATACGTCGTTGCGAGGGTGTTTGGTCTTTTTCACGACAGTTTCAACCTCCAATCGTTTCCTGCGCTCGATGAAGTGCCGCCTGATCCTGCATTCATCCCGCAGGCAGCGAAGTGACCGCTTTAGCAATTTGCATCGTATCGATAGTCCCTATCCTCATGCAAGATAGCCGCTGAGAACTGCCGAAATCTAACGGATGCGTTCGGCTTAAATCATGAACATGCAACGATGATTCATGGAGAATTTCTCTTAGCTCATTTACAATGGCCGCGAAAGTTAGGTTCTAGCCGTTCGAACGTGGGGAGAGCAAAATGAAATCGTGGATCGCAATTCTAACATTGACTTTCGGCAGCGTAGTATTTGCACAGCAAACGCAGCCACCCCCCGCGCCTGTTCCAACAAAGCCCAGGTTGACGCTAACGACGGACGCATTTGAAGACGGTGGCATCATTCCGAACAGGTTCACGATGGCCGCTGAAGGAACTCCGGTGTCTCCGAAGTTGACATGGACCTATGTGCCGGACGGAACGGCGAGTTTTGCGCTTATCCTGCATGACCCAGACACTTCGCTGATGAAAAAGACCGATGAGGTCCTGCACTGGATGATCTTTAATATTCCCGGAACGGCAAATGGGCTTCCCGAGGGAGTGCCAGCGCAGCCTCAGCTTCCGGATGGATCCATTCAAGCTCTAAACCAAAGCAAGAAAGTGGGCTACATGGGCATGGGAGCGGCTGCGGTTGGTCCGTATCATCACTACACGTTCGAACTTTTCGCTTTGGACACAAAGCTAACTCTTGGTGCGGACGCAACCCAGATCGATGTAATGAAGGCGATGGACGGACACATTCTGATGAAAGGCGTGCTGGTTGGTCGTTTCCATCGGCCATAGGTTGACAGAGCGTTGACTTCCAAGGGTAATGTTCCACTCGGGGGACGGGAAACACGTGGACTTGGACAAAGATGGCCGACACTTAAACACATCGTCCAGGATCGTGGAGTTGACGGCGATACCTGTGGGGCGTGGTTCCCACGGATCGCAGGAATGCGCGCCGCATCGAATCCGTACTGCCGAATCCGCAGGCGGCAGCGATTTGTTTGAGGCCTTGGTCCGTTCTCTCCAGCTGCCGGCGCACAGCTTCGGCTCGCATTTGCAAAACATAGTGGGACGGCGTTTTTCCGAACTCGCGGGTGAACACGCGCTCGAAATTCCGAACGCTCATTGCGATTCGGTCTGCCAGCTTCTGTACGGACAGATTGTTATGAAGGTTTTCCGCAATCCAAACCTGAAGCTCATGAATCGCTTTCATCTCCGATGCCTGCGCCGACAAGGAAGCGCTTAGCTGAGCTTGTCCGCTTGGGCGGCGTAAAAACAAAACAAGCTCGCGCGCTATTTCGTGCGAAATTCTACCTCCGCAATCCTCCTCCACCCACGCAAGCGCCAGGTCGATTCCGGCGGAGATTCCGGCCGAGGTGTAGACGTTTCCATCTTTCACCCAGATCGGATCGAACTCCACCTTGACCTGAGGATAGCGGCGTGCCAATTCGCGTCCGAATTTCCAGTGCGTGGTCGCCCTCTTCCCGTTCAGCAGACCCGCCTCGGCCAATAGAAATGACCCAACGCACACCGATCCCAATCGACGAACCACCGGCACAATCTTTCTCATCCATGCGAAAAGAACCTGGTCGCGTGCCGAACGTGTTCCCAGTCCGCAGACGAGGAGAACCGAGTCAAATTTCCCTTTAACATCCTGGAAGTGCCCTTGCGCGGCGAAAGAAAGTAGTCCTCCTTCGCCCTGAACTCTCAGCTCCCTTGCATTCGTCACAATCTCGACTTCGTACACGGTCTTGCGAACCAGGCGATTCGCGGCACTAAAGACTTGGATTGGGCCAACGAGATCAAGTTCATCGATAGGAGGCACTACCACAACGACGATTCGCTTTCGCTTGAGGCGCGCATTTCCACGCTGGCCCGTGGTTGAGCTGGTATTCGACATCTGCGTGTCAAATATGCAATGGGAAACGATCCCCGGCAAGTAGAGGACGCTATTTTGGCGGAAAACGTCTGACTTCTGTCGACAGACGGCGGTTCATGTTCATTAGAATCCAGGCTTTGAGACGGGCGTTTCCGATCGCGAGGATGCAGCAGGGTTTCGTACGCCGAAAAGTGCCGGAAACATGAGGTCAATATTGCATCGTTTTTTCAGGACAAGCTCCGCGGCCGAACGACCTGCGATTTTGGCCGCCGCAGCCTGCGTCAACGGTGTGTGCCGCTTAAGGCCGTCCCTTGCTCCTGCGCGTGTCTTTCGCACGCTGCTGTTCTTCCTGCTTCTCCTCGTTCCCATGCCCAATCGGGCGATTCCTCGTGGGGTACGCGTGCCCTTCCGCACCGTGGAATCCATGATTCTCATCGAAGGTAAAATTGACGAAAAGCGCATCACCTTTCTGCTCGACACAGGCTCCAACCACACCATCGTCAGCGTGAGATTCTACGGCAACGTGCTGTTGGCACTGCGCCCCGCCCAGCGCGACCACGGTGCCGCCGGCTGGATGGGCGAGTCCATCCGCCTGCCGGTGGACCTTTCCCTCGCCGACCACATCTGGGCTGGCCAATGCGTCACCATGATGAATCTGGATGAACTTCAGAAAGTTCTGGGGATACATTTCGACGGCCTGCTCGGCCAAGACATTCTCCGTGAATTTCGCTCCGTCCGCATCGACTATAGCGCCCACGTCATCGAGCTTGAGTATTAGCAGAGCGCCTCATGATGCGAACGGAAAGTTTCCTCCCCGCTGACACCAATTCCAGAGCAATCGAGGTCCTTGATGCGACCTTCGAACGATGCGAAAGCCGTCCGTCACGCAGATAGAGAGGAAGAGCAGGTGAAAACATTCTTGAAAGACATCCATCGCAGCCTACGAACGCTGGTGAAACGGCCCGCTTTTTTCGCGGTGGCCGTGCTCACGCTGGCGTTGGGAATTGGTGTAAACACGGCGCTATTTAGTGTGGTCGATGCTGTCCTCTTACGGCAACTCCCGTTCAGGAACGCTGACCGCACTTTTTGGATTACTGAGGTTCGGCCGGAACGCAGTGACGCTCCATTTTCGCTTCCAGACTTCCTGGACTATCGCGACCACACGGACTCTCTGGACTCAATCTCTGCCGTAGGATCCTGGAGCGCCAACCTCACTGGGCGAGGAGACGCCGAACAGCTGGTTGGTACACGGATTTCCGCAAATCTTTTCGAAACCCTGGGGGTCGACGCCGCTTTCGGCCGAACGCTAGAACCGGAGGACGACCGGCCGGGGAGTCCGAACGTGGTCGTAATGGCCTATGCACTATGGCAGAGGCGATTTGGCGGGGATGCCGGCCTCATCGGCAAGTCCCTCGATCTGAACGGTGCGAGTTACACGCTAGTCGGCATTCTGTCGCAGAATTTTATCTTTCCCATTGCTGACGCAGAGCTTGCAGTGCCGCTTGTTCCGGATGCAGACCCCTGGCGTCTCAATCGAGACAGCGTGAACTTTCTCAGGCTCGTGGGGCGGACTCGGCCAGGCACGAAATCCGGGCGCGCTCAAGCGGAGATGAATGCGCTGGCCCGCAAACTCCGCGAGCAGTTTCCCGCGTCGAACGCGCGGAAATTGGGTGTGAAATTGACACCGATACGCGATCAAATTACCGGTGGTTACCGCCGCGCGCTTTGGGTGCTTCTGGGAGCGGTGGCGTTTGTCCTCCTGATCGCATGCGCCAATCTGGCGAACTTGAACTTGGTGCGCGCGTCTGCGCGTCAAAGGGAAATGTCGATTCGCTCCGCGCTCGGCGCAACGCGGCCGCAAGTCGTCAAACAGCTTCTGTTGGAAAGCACCTTGCTGGCGGCCGCCGGAGGCATCGTGGGCGCATTCCTGGCGCGCTTTGGTGTACGAGCGCTAGTTGCGCTGAGTCCTTCGAGCATCCCGCGAGCGGGAGAAATCGGGCTGGACGGCTCGGTACTCGCTTTCACCGCTCTAATCTCGCTGGCGGCCGCGATAGGGACTGGGTTGGCACCTGCGTTGTCGATCTCGCGAGGTGACTTGGCGCAGCAGTTGAACGAAGGATCGCGAGGGTCCACCGAGGGTGGCCGAGGCAAGGCACTACGGACCGGGCTGGTCGTCGTCGAGGTCGCGCTCTCACTCATTCTTCTGGCGGGCGCAGGTGTTCTGTTGAAGAGCTTCTCCAAGGTGCAGGCCGTTGAAACCGGTTTCGATCCACACGGAGTTCTAGCCGTCCGCTTGTCACTTCCGAAAGCTGGTTACCCCAATCTGGCAGGCGCAACCCGGTTCTACGATGCGCTGCTTCCGCGTGTTCAAACGCTTCCTGGAGTATCGGCCTCGGCCGTAATCAATGTGCTGCCATTGAGCGGTGTGGTCTCGTCGATCCCCTTTACCGTAGTAGGACGCGCGTTTTCGAAGGAGCAAATTCCCGACGCACAATACCGCAACGTGAGTCCGATGTATCTGAAGGCGATGCGAATTCCTCTCTTGGCCGGCCGCGAATTCAATGAGAGTGATACGGATCGCACACAGCTGGTCTGCCTTATCAACGATACTTTAGCCAAGCGCTACTGGCCCGCAGGTGACGCCGTCGGTGCTCACGTGATGCTCGATGACAACGACTCCAAACCGCGGGAGGCCGAAATAGTCGGGATAATTCACGATGTGAAGGACAGAGGACTCGAAGCCTCGCCAAGTTTCGACATCTACATACCCTTTCGGCAAACGCATGAAGATGAGGTCGTATGGCTTCGGGAGAGTCAGTATTGGATATTGCGAACCGATGGTGACCCACTGGCTCTAGCCAACGCCTTTCGGGAGCAAGTCCGCAGCGTCGACAGCGATGTAGCGGCTTCGAATGTCCGCTCGATGGATCAATATCTTTCACTCACGATCGCGCCTCGGCGTTTCAATCTGCAGTTGCTGTCCGTCTTTGCGTTGGCAGCGCTCGCTCTGGCACTCGCAGGAATTTACGGCGTCATCTCCTTCTCCGTAAATCAGCGCGCGCATGAGATAGGCGTCCGGATGGCAATGGGAGCGCGGCACAGCCACGTGTTGAGGATGGTCATCGCAGATGGAATCAAACCGGTCCTCGCGGGACTAGCGCTTGGTATCCTCTGCGTATTCGGGTTAAGCAAGATGTTAGCGAGTTTGGTGTATGCAGTCAGCGCTTCGGACCCCGCCACGTTGGCAGCCGTTACGCTGATGTTTGGCGGCGTGGCGCTCGCCGCACTGTACCTCCCGGCTCGCCGTGCGACCAAGGTCGATCCGCTCGTTATCCTTCGGACGGACTAGATGGGTCGGCCGCCCGGAAGTTGGGCGGATTGGTACCGTGAAGGGGCACGGCGAAGCCACTCCTCGAATTGGCGGGGACCTTGCTGAGGAGACCGAACAGATTAACCCCGGCGGAGTGAGGGATGATTGCCGCACATGTTTCTTATCGGAATGATTGCGACTTCTGCCAGCTCTCGCACAGCGCCGCCGCAGCCGCGCACGTCATGGGAGAGCTGGCGGACGGAACAGGGGGTACCTTCTACCACAATAGCAACGACCTCGAAGCTGGGTTCAGGACCCTCATCTCCGGTGCTGATTACACGTATCTTCTTGCCTTCTCCACAGCAAACACAAAACGGGGCGCTCATCACAGCTTGAAAGTCAAAGTGAATGAGGCCGGCCTGACGGTTCAGGCTCGACGCGGTTACTCCACTCCAGGATCGGAAAAGCACAAGAAGTAGAGTTCTCCACCGGACAAGTCCGAGCTACTACCTAAATTTCTGGTAACTCGATTTACCACCCAAGTGCGTTTCCCTTATTTGTTCTATCCAGTGTGGTCAGTGCGCGCGGCAAGCAGCTTTGTCGCATTGGCATGATAAACCTGTTTCAAAGTCTCACCGCTAAGCCCGAATCCATTTAGGCTCCAGTGGTAGTCGAACTGCTCGATTTCATAAAAGTGCTCGTCCAGCGATTCAAGGATTCTGAACGTGACACGGTACATCGGCTTCTCAAAACCCATATCGGTCCCATAGACAAGTCGTTCGGCATACTTTTCATAAAACTTCGAAGCGAATCGCGGGATGGGCGCCGTCTCAGCGTAACGGGCAGAAATGTCGGCATACAGATTAGGATTGCGTTCGAACATCTCGCCCAGGCGCGCCAAATCGTAGTCCAGGTTGGCGAAGTGGCACGCGATGAACGTCGTCCTCCGGTGCCTCGCGAGTGTACGGTCAAGAATGTCGATCATGCCGGACAGGCTCACGATGTTCGGCTTATTGTCGAGTCGCCAGTGGTAGGCGTTCATGAGGCCGTCGTTTGTCTTGTCCATCCTCTGGTACATCCAGATGGGGTCGGCGACATGGAGGCTGATAGGCATGCCAAGTTCGGCGCATCTCTCCAAAAGCGCATCCATGCGCGTGTCGTTCGGATGCATTCCGAGTGCTTTGGACTTGCCTGAGACTAGTCCGTCCCCCTTGTCGTGGATTTCACCCACGCCGCGCGCACCCACTTGCCGGCAGCGCTCCAGTTCCTTGACGGCAGCAGGGCCGAATCCCGGCATGTTGTAGCCCGACAGATCCAAACCACACCACATCTCAAAGCGATCCGGATACTTCGAATACTTACGGTAGATATCATCAAACTCCGTGCCGATAGCCATGGTGAGGATGACGGTTTTCTGAATGCCAACTTCATCCATGTTCTTGATCCATTCCTCAATCTGCTGCGCAGTCTTGGCGTACGGGTGAGAGTGCATGTCGATGATGGGGTATTTGGCCTTGTCGATCGCCGTGACGGGAATTTTGTAGATCGATTCCGGACGGTAGTCTTTGAGGAGAATTGTCTCTGGTGAACGTAGCTCCTTCGTTTGGGAAGCTTCTCCGGGATGCACAGGGTTCGTGTCTTGCATCGGGATCGGAGTCGACTCGGCTGCAGCTGGAAACCAGGCAGCCAGCCCAACCAGGTTTGCCCATTTCAGAAATAATCTTCGATTCACTTCATTTTTCGTCCGCATATAGTTGGACTCATGCAACCCTTTACAATCTAACGAGATCCTTGATCCCTCTAGTTTATGGCTACTGCCGCCAATCGTGAGCAGGTCTCCGCAATTATAGTCGGCTATCCGAAAATACTGGCGAACAGTGAACCACCAAACCGCTTAAGTCCTGAAAAATGCGCCTACCGGACAGGTGAAATTCCGGCACGACAAATCGGGAGTTGACTGCAGCTAATCCCTCTCCAGCATAAATACAACGTACGCTACAAGCAGGTAGGAAGCTGCCCAAGCGGGCACAAACAATCTCCATCCGCCCTTACCAAATGCACTGAGAAATACGCTCACCACAAGAACACCGAAGGAAATGCGACCAGCGAACTTCCAAATTCCCGGCGCTGGCATCATGCCGTGTGGACTACCTCCGTTGTGAAACCAAGAAAAGAAAAAGACCAATTCCAATAGGGAAGAGCAAACGGCGAGAACCAACGCTGTTTTGCCGCAGTAATCTCTCCACTTCGGAATCTGTGTTTCAGCCGAAGTAACGCCGTGAGCGTGTCCAAGCAAGCCAGAGGAGTGAACATGGCAAAAGGAAAAGCACCAATGTGACGATGAACACGGCGGTAACCTCTGTTAACAGGAAGTATATAGGTTCGTGCTCTTCGTCAAGTGTTGCGGTAGGGACGACCATCGCTGATCGCCCCCCGCACAGAACCGTACGAGCGGCTTTCCCGCATACGGCTCCCACCTTGGAGGAGTGACGAGGAGGGTTGCTCCTCGTACACCGCTCCATCCCT
>Ga0210399_10000010_pt1 | contig 145416 bp, 136 predicted proteins | sample IncBWC14MmetaG_FD_150865 | JGI IMG/M metagenome (GOLD analysis project Ga0210399, IMG submission 150865) | Forest soil microbial communities from Barre Woods Harvard Forest LTER site, Petersham, Massachusetts, United States - Inc-BW-C-14-M | ecosystem: Environmental > Terrestrial > Soil >...
GATCTAATCAACACGCGGGTCGGTAAGAGGTTGACCCGACAGATATAATCAGAGATTTTCACAACGGATCAGAACCGGCCCATGAATTATGAGTCCGCTGCTCTAACCGCTGAGCTACGGGCCCCACGGGAGTTAATGTCCTGATTTTATATCTATTTGAGAGAGTTAAGTGAAGATTCAAGAGCGTCAAAAAATTCTCACCGTATTGAGTTTCTAGCAGTTCTTGGCCCCATCACGACCTGAGTCTCACTCCTCCGCTAGCGCTCTGATCGGGGCTTCCGAGCCCGGGCTTGGGAAAATCCCGCTCAGAGCTTGTGTTTTCCGAATACCTTCCCTCAGATTTTGGCATGAACCCTAGGAAATCTGAAAGACAACAAATGCTCCACTCAGGCGCGGGCGTTGGGTTTATACTCGCGTCGCCGCGAGAGCAAAATTGAAATTGCGGCCGGCAGGAGACGGAACATGAAGAAAAGAAAACTCTTGGGCCTCGCGCTCACACTCTTGCTGGCATCGCCAAACAGGAACTCCTGTCAAAGCGCCATCCCGGAGCCGTCCCAGGCCAACGAGAAAGCTCCCGCCAAACTCTACGGTTGTTCCGAGTCCGACATTAAACACTACACCGCTCGCCGCGCGACAGGCCCTATCCGCGCTGATGGACTGCTCGACGAGCCTGACTGGCAGAAAGCGGAAAAGTCACCCCGCTTCGTGGATATGGCCACTGGCGAGCCCGCCATTTACGGAACGCAAGCCGCCGTACTCTGGGACGACCAGAATCTCTACATCGCTTTCTGGATCGAGGAGCCATTGGTTCAGGCCAAGCTCACCGAGAAAAACTCTCTGATCTTCAACGAGAATGACGCCGAAGTGTTCATCGACGGCGGTGATACCTACTACGAATTCGAAACCAACGCTCGCGGCACGACCTATCAGATGTTCTACATCTGGCGCGACGCGTATCACAAAGGCGGACGCTTTGACGTGCCGGAGTTCGATATTGTCAATAACAATGCCATGACTTTCGGCGGCGACTACGATCGCCAGGCATCAACCTTCTGGAAAGGGACGAATCCGCGCGGGCTTCGATGGGCGTTCTTCGGCTGGGGCTACCCTGGGCTCGAGAGCGCCACGCACGTCGACGGCACACTCAACGACAACTCCGACATCGACAAGGGTTGGACCGTGGAGCTGTTGTTTCCTTGGAAGGGCGCCAAGTGGCTGGCTGGTGATCGGCCTTTCCCTCCCAAGGAGGGCGCCGTGTGGAAGATTTTCTTCGGCCGTTTTGAGTTGCTGCGAGTGGCCGGCGCTGAAGTCCAGCCACATCCGGGCTGGTCGTTGAACCGCCATGGCGTCTACGACACTCACCTTCCACAGTGCTGGACAGCGGTGCATTTTTCGAGCCGCCCAGTGCGATAGACCTCACGGCACAAACCCAAGCGGTCTCATCGGTCGCGAGCATTCCATCAGACGGCGGACTTGGGGCGGTGAGGGTTTCCTAGGTACTTTCAATTCATTGAGACGCCGCGAGCCCAGACGTTCGTGATTTGCAGGCCTTCATCCAGCAGAACGATGTCGGCGTCAGCACCGGTGCGCAACGCGCCCTTCTTGAACTCGAGGCCGAGCAGCTTCGCGGGATTCGCGGTGAGCATGCGCACCGCATCGGCAAGTGGAATCCCTAAGGCGACGATATTACGCAACGCGCGATCCAGAGTCAGCGTGCTGCCCGCGAGTTTTCCTTCGGCGTTACGGCACACGCCGTTCGCCACGGTCACTTCCAGTTTGCCCAGCATGTACTTGCCGTCGGGCATGCCAGTTGCGGAAACGCCGTCGCTGACCAGAATCACGCAACCCGCGCCCTTCGCTTGCAGCAGTAATCGCATGGCGGCTTCCTCGACGTGAACGCCGTCGGCGATGAGTTCAGCCGTGACCTCGGGAGTCGTAAGAACAGCACCTATAACGCCACTGTCGCGGTGAGAGAAGGGCCGCATCGCGTTGTAGACGTGCACGGCGTGACGCACTCCTCGCGCGATGGCCGCACGCGCCTGTTCGTAGGTCGCATCCGTGTGGCCCATCGCGACCACCAATCCCGCATTACGTGCCGCTTCGATGCATGGCGCCGCTCCCAGTAGCTCCGGAGCGATCGTGAGAATGCGCGCGTTTCCGGAAGCCGACTGCAAAAACCTGTCCAGCATCTCAGCCGAGGGTAGCTGAATCCATTCCTTCGGATGCACACCACGGCGTGCCGGGCTGATAAACGGGCCTTCATAGTGGATGCCAAGAACTTCGGCCCGCGGCTCGTCAGTCTGGTGCTGCATACAAATGAAGTGCGCGACGCCTTCCACGGCGCGGCAAATATCGTCAGGACTGGCGGTCACCGTCGTGGCCACGAAGGAAGTTGTGCCATGCCGAGCGATGATACGCGCGACCTGCGCCATCGCTTCGTCGGTGCCTTCCATGACGTCCCGGCCGCCGGCGCCGTGGATGTGCACGTCCACGAATCCGGGTATCGCGGTGTGCTGCGTAGCGTTGATTTCCTGTGCCCCGGCCGGCAAACTAATGCCTTCACGCGGCCCGATCGCTTCAATCACGTCGTCGCGGATCAGAATTCCCGCATCCGGAATTTCAGCTGCCGGGGTAATCGCTCGTGCGGTGTGCAGCAGAGTTGTGCTCATAAGCAGGACAACATCGTAGCGGAAATAGCCGACAAAAGAAAAAGGGAGGGTTCTCTGGAACCCTCCCCGGGGTGTGCTCTCTCAAGTGTTACAGCGAACCGTAAATTTACTGACCCGACGGCGAAGCGCTCGCGGAGGCTGTGCCCGCCGACTTCGGCACGCTCAAATAGCCGGACGCCGTTGTCTTCGAGACTTTATTGACTACGAGTTCCAGTGCCGCGTGGCTTCCGCCAGTGTAGAAAAAGATCGGCTCGTTCACCGAGCGATTCTTCTTCTCAAAGCTCTTATCGTCCGCGAGCACGTTGATGGTGTACTGGTTCTTCTTGGTATTGGTGTCCTTCAGCTCGACCTGGATCGATCCCACGCGTTCCGCGCCGGACTTCCGCGTCACGGTGAACTCGAAATAGTCCCGCTGACCCATACGGCGCAACTGATCGATTTCATCATGGTTGCGCGCGATCAGAGTGCCCATCTCGCTACGCGCCATCTGAATGCTGTTTTTCGTGGCGTCAAGGTCGGTCTTTACGCCGCTGACGTCGCCGTTCAGTTTATTAACATCGTCGGTGTTCGCTTTCGTGGCCAGTTGCGAGTTCACAGAACTCTCGAGGCCGCTCAGTTTCTTGTCCACGGCAACCGTCGTCGCCTTGGTTTGTTTGCGCGCAGAGATTAACTGCGTCTGCGTAAGATTCAGCTTATCGGTGACCACCTTCAAGTCGCTCTGCAGTTGCTGGTTGATCTCGTCTTCCTTAGCAAGCCGCTGGGACAACGCGTCGGTGGATTGCCTTACCGATGCTTCCGTCGTCTGCTGAATGCTGTTCGCGTGGTTGAGAGCGCTCAAGCCCACCCCAAGGCCGAGCACCGACACGCCGCCCAATACTGCAACTGCCAACCCGACCCAACGCGGCGCCCCCGCGTTCGTGTGATAAATCGGTTCTTGAAAATCGCTCATAGACTTTCTCCCCTTTTGCTTAATCCGTGGTACCTACCTGGAGAGGAGCATCTCCTACACCAAACACCCTAGTTGTTGTGGAAAACCAAGTAATTCCAATCGCCAAAGTGGGTTGCGGCGGATTCGGGGCAACGTTCTAGCTATGTCTGTAAGTACTAGTACTAGTAAAGATTACCGCCCCGAACTTAGTCCGGTAAATTTTGCTGAGGAAGACACGATGGAGTGATAGTACGTATGGCAAGACTCAAGAAACGGAAAAAAGACTGTGCATTTATTGCGCACAGCCTCAAAGCATTGTTTCGGAAGGACTTAATTTAGCTCGTCTATGCGGCCGAGCGCGCCACGTCCGCTTCGGGCGTCCGTGCTAGGCCGAAATAGCGGTCCAACGTGGTGTTGGCGGCATCGAAAACAAGGTGGCAGTCATGGCACTCGCCCAGATGCCGCTCAATTTCGCTTTCCACAGAAGGCGAAAGTTTCCGTTCTAAGTACCAACAAATCAAATGAATAGTATCCCTACAGCTCATAATTCCCCGTCTCTGGACGTCCCCGGTCGTGCTCCCCTGACGCCGTTTATCGGTGCATTTCGTCTACCAAAGGCCTGTCCGAAGGGACAGTCTGTTAATACCATTCGAGTCAGCCACTTAGGGTTTGAGTAGCGACACCGCGTCCGCGTTACACGAATTTCCTTTGGAATCTTTACACGTTGGATGGGCAAATTGTGCAAAATGCCAAGCTTAAATCGTTTAACTCTGCGGCACGATGGTCATCTGACGGAGCGCGGCAATGCGGTCCTCCAGCGGAGGATGAGTGCTGAATAGGGAAGCCCAGCCTCCGCCACCAATCAGTGGCTTGACGATGCAGAGCGCCGCCGTCGTGGGCGCAAGCGCGGTCGTTGGAATCCGCTGATTGTAAGCGCCCAGCTTTTGGAGCGCGCTGATCAAGCCGTACGGCTGACCGACCATGCGAGCGCCGGTCTCGTCGGCGGAATACTCGCGCGTCCGGGAAAGAAACAACTGGAGCATCAAGGCTGCAAAGGGCGCCAGGATCATCATGGCAATGGCGGCGAACCCGCCTCCCTCGCGTTCATCGTCCCGATCGCCCCCGTAACCGCCGAATATCATGCCCCACTGGGCCATATGCGCTAGATAGGTTATCGCTCCAGCGATCGTTGCGGCGATCGAGGTCGTCAGGATGTCGTAGTTGCGAACGTGCGAAAGTTCGTGCGCGATCACGCCTTCCAGTTCCTCGTCGTTCATCAACTCCAGCAAGCCCTGGGTTACCGCCACCGAGGCGTGCTGAGGGTTGCGACCCGTGGCGAAGGCATTCGGCGCTTCTTCCGGAATTACATACAACTTTGGCACCGGCAAACTCGCTTTAGCCGCCAGGCGTTCCATTACGGCGTAGAGCCGCGGCAGTTGTTCGCGGGTTACTGGCTGCGCGCCGCTGGTTTTCAACGCAATCTTGTCCGAGAAAAAATACGATACGGCGTTCATTACTACGGCGAACGCCAGAGCAATCTTCATGCCCGCGGGACCCGCGAGCGCATCTCCCGCGACCACCAAGAGCACGCTCAACAGGATCAGTAGAATGCCGGTTCGAAAAATCTTCATAAATTCACCACAATTCTGTCCGCCTCCTAAATTCAGCGCAAAAAGCCTGGAAGTCAGAACGCGGTGCGCCAAGCAGGCCGCCGCCGACAGCGCGAGCGGCGGCCCAGGCGCTACCGCATTACCGCCGCCGCGGCCGGCTTTGTCTTGGTGACACGCTCGAAGCGCATCACGTCCTTCTGCACATCACGGTCCACGCGAACCAGATCGCCTGGCAACACCTTACCTTCCAGGATCTGCATCGCTAGCGGGTCCTGGATCATTCGCTGGATGGTGCGCCGCAGCGGCCGGGCGCCATACGCTGGATCGTAGCCTTCGCGGACCAGCAGCTCCTTGGCCGTGGGAGTCAGTTCCAGCTTGATCTGGCGCTCCGCGAGCCGCTTTTCCACACCGCGCAGCAGCAAATCCACGATGCGCTCCAATTGTTCCTCGCCGAGCGGATTGAAGATCACGATCTCGTCGATACGGTTGATGAATTCCGGACGAAACGCCGCCCGCAGCGCATCGAGTGCTTCCTTTCGCGCGCGCTCCGGATTGGTCTTCGACAACTCAAAAATCGCCGTCGATCCGACGTTGCTGGTCATCACCAGTACTGTGTTGCGAAAATCGACGGTGCGCCCCTTGCCGTCCGTCAGACGCCCATCTTCCAGAATTTGCAGCAGCACGTTGAACACGTCTGGATTCGCCTTTTCGATTTCGTCGAACAGGACGACCGAATACGGATGCCGCCGCACTTGCTCGGTGAGCTGGCCGCCCTCTTCGTAGCCGACGTAGCCTGGCGGCGCGCCGATCAGGCGCGAGACGCTGTGCTTTTCCATGTATTCGGACATGTCAATCCGGATCATCAGCTTCTCGTCATCAAAGAGAAATTCCGCCAGCGCCCGAGCCAGTTCGGTTTTGCCGACACCCGTTGGCCCAAGAAAAATGAACGACCCGATTGGCCGCTTAGTATCCGACAAGCCGGCACGGCTGCGACGCACGGCGTTCGCCACGCGCTCGAGCGCGTCTTCTTGCCCGACCACCCGCTGCCTCAACCGCTCTTCCATATGCACGAGTTTTTGCGCTTCGCCTTCGAGCAAGCGGCCCACCGGTATTCCGGTCCACTTGCTGACGAGTTTCGCGATGTCTTCTTCGTCGACTTCCTCCTTGAGCATCGGCGCGCCTCCTTGAACAGCCGCGAAACGCTCTTCGGCTTGCTTCAGATCGCGCTCGGCCGCGGCGATGCGGCCGTAGCGAATCTCCGCGACCTTAGCTAGTTCGCCCGCGCGTTCGTATCGTTGTTCTTCCGCGCGTAGCTGCTCGATCTGCTCTTTCAGTTTGCGAATTTTGCCGATGGCGTCCTTCTCCGCCTGCCAGCGTGCTTTGCGTCCGCTGGAATCCTCGCGAAGCTTCACCAGCTCTTTTTCAATCTGCTGGCGGCGGTCTTTCGAGTGCGGATCCTTCTCTTTCAACAAGGCCTGGCGTTCGATTTCCAGCTGCATGATGCGCCGCTCAATCTCATCGATTTCTTCCGGCAGAGAATCGATCTGCATGCGCAGGCTAGCCGCGGCTTCGTCGATCAGGTCGATGGCCTTGTCTGGCAGGAAACGATCGGAGATATAGCGATGGGAAAGTGTGGCGGCCGCCAGAATCGCGGCGTCTTTGATGCGCACACCGTGGTGCACTTCGTAGCGCTCTTTCAAGCCGCGCAGAATCGAGATGGTATCTTCGACAGTAGGCTCGTTGACCAAGACCGGCTGGAACCGGCGCTCCAGCGCGGGATCTTTCTCGATATATTTCTTATATTCGTTCAGCGTGGTGGCGCCGATGGCACGCAGTTCGCCTCGCGCGAGAGCCGGCTTCAGAATGTTCGAGGCATCCATCGACCCTTCCGCGGCGCCCGCGCCGACCAGAGTATGCAGCTCATCGATGAACAGAATGATCTGCCCCTCCGCCTCCGACACCTCCTTTACCACCGCTTTCAAACGCTCTTCAAATTCGCCGCGATACTTCGCGCCCGCCACCAGTGCCGACAAATCCAGGGCCACCAGCTTTTTCGTCTTCAGCACGTCCGGAACGTCACCGGAAATGATTCTTTGCGCCAGTCCCTCGACAATCGCCGTCTTTCCTACGCCAGGCTCGCCAATCAACACCGGATTGTTCTTGGTGCGCCGCGCTAAAATCTGCATCACGCGCCGGATTTCTTCATCGCGTCCGATCACCGGGTCGAGCTTCGATCTACGCGCCAGTTCCGTTAGGTCACGCGCGTACTTCTCCAAGGCTGCATAAGTCGCTTCCGGATTCTGCGAGGTCACCCTCTGGTTGCCGCGCAAGCCCGTGAGCGCCTGCAGAATTGCTTCGTGCGAGGCACCCTGCCGCTTCAGCAATTGCCCCGCGGGATCGCGATCCTGTCCCGCGATCGCCAGGAACATATGCTCCGTGGAGACGTACTCGTCCTTGAAGTTTTCGGCTTCCTTAAAAGCACGCTCGAGGACATCATTTAGCGCGCGACTCATGTTCTGTTGCGCGTAGCCGGTCACTTTCGGCAGCCGCCCCATCTCTCGTTCGAGATCCTGCGACAACATTTCGCTGCGGATCCCAAGTCGCGCCAGCAGCGGCGACACCACTCCGTCCGCCTGCGCGACCAGCGCGGCCAGCAAATGCGCCGGTTCGATCTGTTGATTTTCGTGGCTCGCAGCAACTTCCTGCGCGCTTTGCAGCGCCTCTTGAGCCTTCACTGTCAGTTTTTCAAATCGCACCATGATATTTTCCTTGTTTCACAATCCGCTGGAGGCGGAGCGATCAACGCCAAACTAAACTCCATCGGCCATATACGCCTCTGACGCCTCCAGGGTTATCTCTTACCGAGACGGCTGGACATCCCGCTTCTTGAAGAAACGGGGCTGGCAGACTCGCCAGCCCCGCTATCGTTGCACAACCATGTTAAGAGCCGCTGACTTACTTCGCGCCTGCCGCTGCGGCAGCCGCGACCGCCGGGGTGCCGACGTTCACTTTGATCTGCTTGGGTTTGGCTTCCTCACGCTTCGGAACGACCAGCGTCAAGACGCCATTTTGATAGTCGGCCTTGATGCCATCCGGATTCACGGTATTGGCCAGCGAAAAGCTGCGACTGAACGATCCGTACGCGCGCTCAACACGCAGGTAGTTGTCCTCGCTTACCTGCTTCTCGAACTTTCGTTCCCCACGAATACTCAGGATGTTGTTCTCCACCCGGATGTCGAGGTTCTTGGGATCGATATCAGGTAAGTCTGTCTTAACTACCAACTCGTGTTCGTTCTCATAGATGTCCACCGCCGGCGCCCAAGCCGTCAGGTTGGATTCCTGGCCGGTCCGCTCGAAAGCGTCATTAAATAAGCGACTGATCTGGTCCTGCAAAGTGGAAGTACCGCGAAAATTTGTAAGCGTTCTCATGTTCTGCAACCTCCATCAGATTCAATATATGTGACTACGACACAATAATAAAATATTAGCGTCTCATTGTCAACATAGATTCCTAGCTGACTACTTTTCCTGTAAACCGCAGACAATACACTGTTTGCATCTATGGCTGGATTACAGTCCGGTAGGCCAAGGGGAGGGATCCCTGGCTTCGGTCTCGATTCTCGCGATTGCTGCTAAACTGGAAAGGATGCGTCTCGACGAACTCGACTACCACCTCCCTTCCAGTCAAATCGCGCAGCGCCCCTTGGAATCGCGGGACGCCTCGCGCCTTCTTTCGCTGAGATGCGACACCGGTGAAATTGGAGATCGCCTTTTTGCACAGCTTCCCACTCTCCTCAGCGGGGACGAGCTATTGGTGCTGAACAATACGCGGGTGATCCCCGCTCGCCTGTTCGGGCGGCGCGCCGGCATACACTCCCAACGGCCATCGAGACCGACTCGGTCCGAGCATCTGACCGGGAAGATTGAAGTGCTTCTGACACGCCAGATTGCCCGGGACCAGTGGGAAGCATTGGTACGTCCCGGTCGAAAATTACCGAAAGGCGAGCGCGTGTTGTTTGGAAAAGGCGAGCTTGAAGCAGAAATTCTTTCGCGCGGGGCGTTCGGGCTGCGGACGCTGCACTTCGTTTCGAGGGACGGGCATACCGTAGACCAGCACGTCAAGCGATTGGGGCACATTCCACTGCCGCCCTACATTGATCGCGCCGACGAAGCCGCGGACCGCGACCGTTACCAGACGGTCTTCGCGAAGCAGCCGGGCGCCATCGCAGCACCGACGGCCGGTTTGCATTTCACGCCAGAAATTCTGAAGCGGATTCAGCAGCGCGGGGCGGAGATCTGCGAACTCACTCTCGACGTGGGCTTGGGAACGTTTCAGCCGATTCACGCTGAGACACTCGAAGACCATGCTATGCACGCGGAGACGTACGAGATCCCAGAGCAGACGGCGGATCGAATCCAAAATGCTCGCGCCGCCGGCCGGCCGATTCTGGCGGTTGGAACTACCGTTGTCCGCGCATTGGAAGCTGCGGCCTTGCGGGCTTCGGAATCGCGCTCGTCTCGACTTGTGCTTGCGGGAAAAGCGGAAGCGCGTCTGTTTATTTTTCCTGGCTTTCGTTTCCGTGTGGTTGACGCGCTGCTCACGAATTTTCATCTGCCACGCTCGACGCTGCTGGCACTGGTGTGCGCATTTGCGGGACGCGAGCGCGTGCTCGCCGCTTACCGTCACGCGGTCGAGGCGGGCTATCGATTTTATAGTTATGGGGACTGCATGTTGCTAAGCAAGAGCAAGTAAAGACTAAGAGAAGAAGACGGAGTAAGTCTTCCGGACTCTATGCGCAATGCAAACCGGTCCGTGGTGGCGGCTGGGGTAGTGGACACTGAAACAGGCGGGAGTTCCTGTGTTACCTGGAGGTGTTACCTGGAGGCTACTTGCGCAGCCTCCAGGTATTCACGGAACACCGCTAAGGCACGTGATTGTTACTCGTTGAAGACGAAGACGCGCTTTTGACCTGAAAAGCGCACTTCGGTGACTTGGCCTTTATCGTTCAAGAGAACCGCGTCATAGAGTGACTTCGAATCGCGGTCTTCCCATCGGCCTTCGCTTTGCGCGACAACTTGGCTGCCCTTTTGCACGGTGGCTTTGGTGCCGTCAATCAGCAAGCGGTATTCACCTGCTTGCAAATCGGCTTGGCCAACTTTTGCAGCCGAGCCGATATTGATTACCTTGCTGATCGGCTTCGCGAAGACGGGTACTGCCAGCGCAACCACCGCAAGCAGCGTAATGCTCCGAAGAAATGATTGGGATTTCATGCGTGTCAATTCCTTTCCGTCAAGATCGAGTCAGCCGCAGACCACCTGCAGCAAGACAGACAGAGTTGACACGCGGGCACAGGGACGAGTAGATTTCCCCGAACGACACTTTCTCTTCCTGGACTAACGGCCGGAAAGAATGCGTGTCACGGCCCCGCGGCTGCCACCGCGGGGTTTTTGTTGAAGTTCTCTGACTGACCTACGGCAGCCCTGCATTCCGGCTGCACCCGTATAGACGAACCGCACTGGGTGAATGTTTCGTTGTTCGCATGAATTTTTTTGATTTTATTGTCACGTATGTGTCATCAGACGGTGTTCGCTACTGGAACGCTGTGACGTTTCTTGCCCAGAATTTTATAGAATTTAGAACTTCCGGAGACAATTTGGTCGCACCCCGGGCTATTCCTGGTCATCTTAACAACCGTGTGCAATCCCGCCGTGCATCGGCGCGTGTGTTCATTTATACTCAGTCACTCTTTTTGGATACCCTGGATGCGAATTCTCGTTCTTAGCGATATTCACGCTAATTCAACGGCGTTGACTGCGGCCCTGGAAATGGCCAAGGATCGCTGGGATCATATTGCCTGCCTGGGTGATGTCGTCGGCTACGGCCCCGATCCGAACGAAGTCACCTCAAGAATCCGCGAGTTGGGCGCGCGAACAATTCGTGGCAACCATGACAAGGCCGCAACCGATTTGATGGAGACGGCCGACTTCAATCCTGTTGCCAAGGCCGCCGTGGACTGGACGCGCTCTCAACTTTCTCCTGAAAATCTCAAATGGATTTCCGAGCTTCCTTCTGGACCTTTGGAAACCGATGGCGTGGTGCTGGTTCACGGCGCGTTTCAAGATGAAGATGAATATGTGTTCACACCCGCGCAAGCGCTCGAGGGCCTCCTCGATTCCACGGCCGCGGTCACATTTTTTGGTCACACGCATCATCAGGGCGGCTTCTCTTACGAAAATATGAACTCGCATCTGGAGGTGCTGAGCATTCACCCGCGCACCTCGGAATCTTTCGCTCCTTTGCGGATCGAACCCAAGCGCCGCTATTTACTCAATCCCGGGTCGATTGGGCAACCGCGCGATGGCGATCCGCGCGCGGGTTTCGCTATCGCTGATCTCGAGCACCAGGTCGTTGAATTCTGGCGGGTCCCGTACGATATTGCCGAGGTTCAAGCGCGCATGCGCGCCGCCCGGCTGCCCGAGCCACTCGTACAGCGCCTCGTAGTAGGCCGCTAGACTGGAACCCAGCAATACTGCAACTTACCCCAAGCATCGCGAAACGTGCGAAACTTCCGTCGTGAGTTCATGCACGAAGAGCCTCAAATCGAGATTCCCGACCCCTCACAGCCGGATCGAGGGCGCTTCAACTTCGCGCTGATGCTGGCGGCTGCGGCCCTTCTGGTGGCAGTCGGTGCGCTGTTTTTCTTGCCTGGCCGTCAATCGCCACCCGGCGCAGCGCCTTCAGGTGCGCATTTCGCTTTCGGGACCGCGGAGCAGGCCTACGCATCCAGAATGCGCATCGAAAATATCGTATTGAGTCGCGCCGAGAACTTTCTGCATCAGGAGATCACCACGCTCAACGGTGAACTTGTCAACGGCGGCGACCGCGCGCTTCGCGGCGTGGAAGTCACCATCGAATTTTCGGACGAGCTCAATCAGATCGCTTTGCGCGAAGCCCGCCCGATTTTGACGCCGCGATCACCCTCGCTCGGTGCCGGCGAACGACGCGGCTTCGAGGTTTCCTTCGAGCACATTCCTGCCTCCTGGAATATGCAACAACCCGCCGTCCGCATCAGCGGCCTCCAATTCTAAGCGAACCATGCAGGAGCCCTGCGTTAGCCAAGCTACAAATTCCGAATAATTGATGATTGGGTATCTAACTCATTCACAATAATAATATGGAACTTACTGCCCATCTCGAAGCCCAGCTGCGCGAGCTATCCGCTTCGGAATCGATCGAAGTTCGCGAAAACGGCGCGCGAGTAGCTACCTTCCGCGTTTTGTCCCCGGGGAACTTCGCGGCGCGCCTGCAAAACCGCTTCTACGTCTTTGGTCGGAGCAGTACAACCTCACGCGCCGGGTACTAGCCATCGCCGACCATTCCGACCAGCGTCTCGCTCTTGCCGTTGAGCGCTTCGGCCATCTCCAGCCGGGCCGTCTTGAATTCGTCCGCGTCGATGTTACGCGCTCCGACATGGATATTTCGCGTGAAGAATTTTGCGCACGGCTACGCCGCATCCTCGCCGAGCAGTTCCCCGACGAGGTCGTGGAGTCGCTCACGATTGCTTCCGACCTTGAGCACTCCCTTTCGGGAATTTACGCTCGGGGAATTCAAAAGAATGGCTCATCGCTCCGGGCGATCCTCGCGGTGCCCAGCGGTGCGTCGTCCGCGCCTGTCGAAAACAGTTTGACGTTTGGCCTGCTGTGGCTCGATCACGCAAAGGAGACGGTTCGCCGCGGCTGCATCGCCCACCACGCACGCGGTTTGCATCCGCAACTTAATCTCGAGATCTACGAGTTCGACCCACGCCAGGAAACGTTCTCGCGCATCGATCCAGGCTCCGGCGGCAATCTCGATAGTTGGCTGGCGCCTCGCCGCGAGACTCAGGCTCTTCTCGATCAGGCCAAAGCCAGCATCGACCCGATCGTAGCACTGTTTCCCCAGGCGATCACCGTTCATCCTGTCGTGAGGTCTGGTGAGGTATTCCTGCGCTTCCGCGGCTTGGCGTTTGCGTGTTGGGACGACGGAAGGATATTTTTCGGTGTCGTTGACCCGCGCCGGAAATTGACTTCTGCTTCGGAGTCCGCGCTGCAGCAACTCCTGCACGACCTGGAATCGCACCGTCATCCGGAGGCCACCGACACGCGACACTCCCTCTATCGCCAGCAATCCGAACGCTGGCTCGAATCAATAGTGCGGAGCGATGTCACCCGCGTCGATGCAGCTCTCGATTCCCGTTTCGCCTACGCACAGGTTTTCGCCAATACTTTCAGCGAACGGGGCATACGGGATTTGCTCACCGTCACGCGCGGAGGGCGTCTAGCGATTCTGGAGTTGAAAGCCACCGAACACATCCACCTTCCGCTGCAGGCCGCGAATTATTGGCTTCGCATTCACCGTCACTTGCAGCAGGGTGATTTCTCGCGGTACAGATATTTCACCGGAATCGAGTTGCAGTCCGCGGCCCCGATCGTCTACTTGGTCGCACCATCCCTGCGCTTTCATTCCACTACCGACGCATTGCTGCGCCATCTGTCGCCGGAGATGGAAGTTGCTCGCGTAGGTCTCGCAGAGAGTTGGCGCCGCGATCTTCGCGTCGTTATGCGGCAGTAACAATTCGCGCTTCTGGACTCTTGCACGGCCGATCTTTTGCATTTCCATTTTTTCTTTCAGAATTGACAATTTTTATGCTTGCCAAACACCGGGGAGAGGTACAATGCGTCGTCCCTGAACGCAGAGGATACTGTGAACTTTTCGGCCATCATTCGTCGTACAGGCGAAGTTTCCATCGTGGATCTCACCGGGCAATTGACTTCGTTCGCCAGCGGCGCCCTGCGCGACACCGTAGGCAGGCTCATGAGGCAGGGGCGGAAGAAAATCGTGTTGAATGTTCATGGGTTGCTCTATCTCGACAGCTCCGGCGTAGGCGAGCTGGTCAACTGCTACATGAGCGTGATCAAGCACGGCGGCGAGATGAAGGTCGTGGGACTGACGCCGAAGATTGAAGAAATCCTCAAAATCACTCAACTCTATCGCATCTTCCAAGAATTTCACGACGAAGAAACCGCGCTTCAAAGCTTCCCCGATAATCGAAAAAAGGAAAGCGCCTGAAGAAGTGCGCGAAGCGAACCAGCGGTTCGCAGCCTCTCATTGTTCGAGCTTCTTCTTTTTACGGAAAAATACGGTCGAAAAATCGACTCTAAAAGGAGAGAAGCAGCTAAGGTTTTGGCCTTAACTGCTTCCCGGGGTGTGTCCTCGAAGTGGTTAGTTATTATTATAGATGCGTTCCGCTTAAAAAGGTTTCCTTTTTCGATAAATTTTATTTAACTTGACGCCATCCGCAAAATTGCTAATAAAACAGGTACTTACGCCACCGCTCATCTCGATGGCCGATTAAACGCATGAGTTGCCGCGAAGTATGTAAAGTGAACGGCCGCGGCCGTCGTGCCAATTTGAACCCGGCCTCTTCCGGCGTCCGGTCCCCCTTGCTGTTATTGCAGTTGTAGCAGCAAGCCACCAGATTTTCCCAGGAAGAACGCCCGCCCCTGGAGCGTGGCACCACGTGATCCAATGTAAGCTCGGATCCGGGAAACACACGGCCGCAAAACTGGCAGGTATTCCGATCGCGCAGCAGGATGTTCTTCCTCGAAAGCGCCCGGCTCTGCTGCGGGATATGCCGATATGCCAGCAGGCGAATCACGGAAGGAACCCGGTGCGCGTGCGCCGATGAATGCACTTCCGCGTTGTGCAGTTCTTCCGCCTGGGCGACGCCCTTTAGCATCAACACCATGGCCCGCCGCACCGCCGTTACGTTGATCGGCTCGTAGGTCGCGTTGAGCACCAACACCGGCTCCTGCATCAGTGATGCGCGCCGCAGCGGAAGCGAATTGTGGATTCTACTGCCTGCGGGACCCTCGGAACCGGGCACAGCGGCTCCAGACGCTTGGGGGGTATGGTGCCCCCGGGATTCGACCGGTTCTAGCCGTCGTGCGCTCATCGCGCTCCCTTAAGGGTACTACAACTCGTCCAAGACCCCTACTGGATGTCTTACAGCCCGTGCGACCGTGAGGCCAATCACCGATTGAGCCCCCGCTTGACGCAGCGCCCTCGCGCAGGCATCCAGCGTCGCTCCAGTAGTCATTACATCATCTACCAGTAAGACGCGTAAATTGTCAACTTGGCTGCCTCGGCGTGTGGCAAAAGCGCCACGTACGCCCTCCCAGCGTTCGGAGTGGCTGAGTATGTGCTTGTCGGGTCTGGGTTTAGTACGCATCAGCAAGACGGAACGGTAGGGAAGCCCCAGCCGCCGTGCCAGAGGCCGCGCGATGAGGTCGGCCTGGTTGTGACCGCGCTCGCGCTCTCTTTGACGGTGGAGCGGCACCGGAACCACGACGTCGGCACCCAGGTCATCACGCTTTGCGACCGTCGCGAACCAGCCCCCCCCAGTGGCTCGATCCGTTCAAACTTGAGTATCACGATGGCGCGAATCAGCCGGCCCTCATAGGCGGCGTAGCTCCGCGCTCGCTCAAAGGCATAGGTTCGCCCCTGACACCCGATGCAGCCTCGAGGTTCCCGGTAATCCGCATCCGCCAGAATCGCCTCCGACCCACGCTGGTCGGAATCGGGAACCGCGAACGGGGTTACAACCGGAGAACCGCAAATCTCGCAGACCTCTGGCGGCAAAACCGCAAACGACGACAGACATTCATCGCAAATCGGCACCCGGCTGGCACGCGTTAGCAACTGTTCGCACAAACGACAGCCCGCTGGAGAAACCACGCTAACAAGCGCATCACTCGCGATCCCGAGCCACGCGCCTAAATGTTTACTGAATTGGCCGTACGACACCATGCCAGCCCAGCCTACACTTACGCATTCGATAAACAAAACTAAAAATAACGCAGCAGTAATTACAATCGCGAGCTACGATGGTCGCGCGGAGAGAATGTCTGGATGCGCCGAAGCCGTGCCCGTGCAACACTGGTCGCCGACGGAGATCTACGCCGCGAACATTTCGAGTCGTATTTCCTGGAGAGGAAAACGCGGGGCTGGCCGCCCCGCGATACCGCGACTACAGCAGTCCCTGCTCGATCTTTTCCTGGCAAGTAATACAGTGCTTGGCCCAAGGCACCGCTTCCAGCCTCTTCTGCTGCATCTCTTCCTGGCAGTTCGCGCATTGCCCGTACTCGTTGGCCTTGATGCGCTTCAGCGCCTCGTCAATCATGTTCAAGATCGTGCGATCGGTGTTGGTCATGCCGAAGAGGAACTCTTTCGTGTACGAGTTTGCCGCTTTGTCGGCGAGATCCACCGTCGGATCATCGTCCGCTTGCCGGCCTTCTTCTTCGGTGCGCGCGATGGTCTTCATCAATTCTTCGCGGCGCGTCGTTAACTTCTTCTTGTAGTACTCGAGTCTTTTCTTATCCATATGGGAGTCCCGCCCCTCAGTGAACTTTTTGGGGCTGTCTAAAAACTCCATAGTGTAGGCTGACCCCTCAGCACTGTCAAGATTGTCACCCGTATCGAAGTGCTTGCTCATAACGTATCCTCCGAGGGGGATTTGATGTAGGCAAGCGCCCAAACGATTCAGGCTGGTCGTTCGAACGGGAGAGCAGTGTCAGCGCCCCAGTTAAGATTTTCGAGGCGACCATCGGCAGACTCTTCCTCGACGCGGGCGAACCCTTGCGGAAAGCAACCAGCGGCTGTGGAAGACTTTTATCCTACGATGCGATACGCGAACTGAACGATTCAGGGGATGAGCGCGGGTCCGATCATGCCCAAAGACTGTTGACTGGCCGCTGACGGAGCCGCCGGGCGCGGCTAGCCCTGGCACGAGTCAAGCTATGGTTTGCCTTTCGCGGCCGCTTTGTCTTTCGCGACAGTGTCTTCGGGCTCGGCTTCAACCGTGACTTCCACCTGGGCGCCGGGCTTCAGTTGCACCTCATTCCCTTTGTCGTCTTTCAGCGTGTTTTCAATGCGGATCTCGCGATAAAGTTCATCGGCTCCGTCAACGGCGATTTCCGCCTTTTCGGGCAGGTCCGGATGAACAGGCTTGATGATTTTTTTTACGGTTCCGGGCATGGTTGTGTTGGGTTTTTCTGTCATAACTTCGTTTCTCTCCACACCTAGAGATCGACACCGGGCTCTGAAACTCAAGTATCGTAGCACTGATTGAATAGGCAGAGCGAACTGCAGTAATCGGACTCCTTGTGACTCAACCATTTGACGTCGTGATTTTAGGCGGAGGAGCAGCGGGGCTGATGTGTGCCGTCGAGGCAGGGCGGCGCGGGTCACGGGTAGCGGTGTTGGAGCGTGCGGAGAAGGCTGGGAAGAAGATCCTGATCTCCGGCGGCGGGAGGTGCAACTTCACGAATTTGCACTGTAGTCCCCTGAATTTCTTGTCGGACAACCCGGATTTCTGCAGGTCAGCGCTGGCACGGTACACCCCCGATGACTTTCTGGGGCTGATAGCCAAACACAACATTCCTTATCACGAGAAGCGGCCCTATCCGGAAGCAGCGCCCGGGCAACTCTTCTGCGACCGGTCCGCCACGGATATCTTGGGGATGTTGCTGGAGGAATGCGCTGCAGTGGGGGTGCGGATTTTTCTGAACACGCGCGTAGGGGAGATCGCGCACAACAGCGGCTTTGTAGTGCGCGCCACGCACGACGGACAGGAGGTCGAGTTTGCGGGCGGCACGCTGGTCATTGCCACTGGCGGTCTATCGATTCCCAAAATGGGAGCGACCCCATTTGGCTACCAGGTCGCAAGGCAATTCGGGCACTCCATTGTCCCTTGTCGGCCCGGATTGGTGCCCTTGGTCTTGGGCCGCGACGATGCCCGAGGATATTGCGACTTAGCGGGAGTATCGACCGTCGTGACGGCATCCTGCGGCGGTGCAAGTTTTCGAGAAAAGATGTTGTTTACGCACCGAGGATTGAGCGGCCCGGCTATCCTGCAGGCTTCCTCGTATTGGAACTGGAAGGGGAGCGCGGCTGTGGCAGTCGATCTAGCCCCGGGTCAAGATTGGACGGCGCCGCTTAGGAATGGAGCCGGCCGCCGGGATGTGGTCGCGGCCCGCGGAGCACTGCGCAAGATTTTGCCGCAGCGTTTGGCGGACCGATGGGTCGAACGGCATCCGCAGGAGGATTGGACGAACCGATCGCTCGAGTTGATGGAGGAGAGCGTTCACGGGTGGGAGATTCGCCCCGTCGGAACGGAAGGATATGAAAAAGCCGAGGTTACCGCGGGAGGAGTAAATACGGCGGAGCTGTCCAGCAAGACGATGGAAAGCAAGAAAGTGCCAGGTCTGTTTTTCATTGGCGAAGTCGTCGATGTGACCGGTTGGTTGGGCGGCTTCAATTTTCAATGGGCTTGGGCTTCAGGGGCGGCCGCCGGAAGAGCAATTTAGAAAATGGCGTTCGCTTGAATCACGTTCAACATTGGTCCTATGCTGCTTGCGTGTCTTACGAATTGAGCTTCACTAAGTCCGTACGAGTTGCCGATCCTGAGTACGAGCATATCCAAACGGGACAGGAAGATTGGGGCTGGCTCCCGTGGTTCCGTCGAGGAAGAGTGAATCTCGGAATCGACATATGTTGTGACAAGCCTGAGCTGACGGCGTTTCGCATCCTGCTAACTTCGCGACGTAAGTGATTGCCTTTCTCTGGTTTGCGTGCAGGCAAATCGGAACTCGAAGAGTTGCGTGAACTTGTCTATACGCACCTGACCAGTTGGGCTGGAAGCGTCGAAGTGAAAGCCGGACCGGGAACGTAACGAGCCCGTCCGAAACAATTGGTATCCACTAAACGGCAGTATGGTAGGAGCCGTCGGGAGCGACGTATGCATACGCCATGCGAGGGGTATTGAATGCGAAGCCGGGGTTTCCGTCGCGGTCCAGGAGGATCAGTCCAGCAGTGGCTTGAGTGCGTTTGGCGAACAGCGCAATCGTCTCTTGCGCTGCCTGCATCGACGAACACTCGCCGCGGAGCAGATCGACGGCGGCTTTAGCCATCACCACTTTCATGATGGCTTCGCCGTAGCCGGTTGAGGACACGCCCCCTGCTTCAGAGTCGGCGTAGCAGCCGCAGCCGATCAGCGGAGAGTCACCGATGCGGCCGGGAAGTTTACAACAGGTGCCGCCGGTTGAAGTCGCGGCGAACAGAGTGCCGCGCGAATCCATTGCGACGGCGCCGACGGTACCTTGTTCGTGGCCGCGATGATTGGCGGCCGCGTGCTGGTCCTTCTTGCATTGTTGCCAGGCTTCCCACTCGGCTTCGGCGATCAGTTCCTTGGGATCGCAAAGCGCGATACCGTGTGATTTGCCATAGCGCTCAGCGCCTTCGCTGACGAGCATCATATGCGGGCAAGTCTCGAGGATTTTGCGAGCGAGCCGGACAGGATTGCGTATTCGTTGGAGCGCAGCAGCGGAACCTGCGCGGAGCGTGGCACCGTCCATGACGATCGCGTCGCATTCGACGCGGCCATCCAGATTCAGGTGCGAGCCGTAGCCTGCGTCGAACACCGGATCGTTTTCGAGAACGACGATAGCGGCTTCGATGGCGTCGAGCGCAGAGCCGCCCGCAGATAGGATCGACCATCCAGCAGCTAAAGCGCGCTGGCAACCCGACTGGCAGGCTTCGACGGCGTCGTCGGGGATGTCCCATGCGCCGCCGTGAACGATTAGCGAGGGCTTCATCGGGTTAGGAGAATGGCAAAGGGCCGTCGATTTGTCCAGACGAGCGGAAGAGAAGAAAATGCAAGAGTTAACACCCAGATCGCAAAAATGGAGGGGCACAGCGCAATTTGGATCGTGTGGCAGAAATCAGTAATTGCCACGCCGAAACGTCTAGATCAAGAAATCGAGGATGACCAGGAGGGGCCCGAGAACGAGAAGCGATGCGCCGTAGATGTAGCGACTACGCGGGATGCAGCTCAAGGTGCGGACCATTTCCGTGGGGATCACCTTCAGCCGTGATTCCGGGCGCGGACTGTAGAAGGGACCTACTGGCGTATAGCGAGACATGTGGCGGCGGTAGGCTCGGACTTCGTCATGAACCCAGATATAAATGTCATCCCTGCCGCGCCACATCAGCATAGCGCCCGCGACGAAAGCGAGATAGCCGAGAAGCGTTAACAAACCCAGGTCTGGACCTGCACCCCAACTCATCATCCCTCACAATAAGAACAGCTGCGTACGCCAGCGTACCATAGCGCTAAGCATCCAAACGTAGGACGCCTTGACTCGACCACCGGTTACTCCTGATTTCGCAGCGGACGATCAACAGTCGGCCTGACACTAACTCATCGTCAGGGCACATCCGTCGAAGCGGGGGGTGCTTCGCGGTTGTGACCGCTACACGTCTTCGTGAATCGTGACCAGACGCACGACTTCAAATTCCTTCTGGCCGGCAGGCGTCACCACCTGAATCTCGTCTCCTACTTTCTTGTTCAGCAAAGCTTTGCCGATCGGAGAAGTAGTGGAAATGAGACCCTTTTCCACGTCAGCTTCTTCGGTACTGACAAGCTTGTATTCCACCTTAATGTCTTTCTGCGTGTCCAGCACAATGATGCGCGACCCATACCCTGCGCGATCCTTGGGAATATTCGTGAGATTCAGCATGCCTAGATCGCCCATGCGTCTCTTGAGCTGGCCGATGCGCGCGTTCACAAAGCCCTGGCGCTCTTTGGCGAATTTGTACTCGGCGTTCTCAGAGAGGTCGCCGTGGGCGCGGGCTACGGCAATCTCCTTGGGGAGTTCAACGTTAAGCTCGTGCTCGAGGGCCGTGATTTCGTCCTGAAGCTTCTGCTTGATCTGCTTGAGTGGGTCGGACATGGTCGTCGGTCACTATCTACGAATATTCGGGTATCGCGCTGTCTCCTGGAACAGCGGGCCTGAGGCCACTCATTATAGATGCTGAGGAATTGCCTCTACAAGCGGGCTTTACAAGTACGCATCACTTTCCATGGGCGCGCCATCTAAACGCAGTCAGGCATCGGTCGCCATGCGGGCCGCCGGTGTTGGAAAGAGATTGGGGAGGGCCCATGGAAGGCAAGGTTCTTGGGCGGTCGGGCGGTGATGCGATATCCGGTGGGGGAGCTGCCACGGGCGGCGACATTCCCATGAGGCCCTTTGGACGCCACGACCAGCAAGTCTCGGCATTGGGGTTCGGGGGACATCATCTGGGAGACGCCGAGGACGAACAGACGGCGATTCGCATAGTGCAGGAAGCGGTGGATAGCGGCATCACGTTCTTTGACAACTGCTGGGAATATCACCGCGGAAAGACCGAAGACTGGATGGGCAAAGGCCTGAAGGGGCGCCGGGACAAAGCCTTCTTGATGACTAAGGTCTGCACGCACGGCCGGGAAGCCATGATTGCGACGCGCATGTTGGAGCAGTCGTTGCGGCGACTGCAGACCGATCATTTGGATTTGTGGCAGGTACATGGCGTCGGCTGGGAAAATGACCCGGAGTTGTTCATTCGGCCCAATGGCGCGGCGGAAGCTCTGCGAAACGCAAAAGAACAAGGCAAGGTGAGGTTCCTGGGATTTACCGGGCATAAGGATCCCGCAGTGCATTTGAAAATGATCGAGACCGGATTTCCCTTCGACGCTGTGCAAATGCCGCTGAATGCGTTCGACGCGCATTTTCTCAGCTTTGCGGAACAAGTGCTGCCGGAACTTAATCGCCGGGGCATCGCGGCGTTGGGCATGAAGCCGCTGAGCGGGCATGGCGAGCCGATCGTGCAAGGCGAACTGAGCGCCGAGGAAGCCCTGCGCTACGCCATGAGTTTGCCGGTTGCCACAACCATTACGGGCATCGACAAGTTGGAAGTCCTGCGGCAGAACGTCAAGATCGCGCGCGGATTTAAGCCGATGACGACGGCGGAGATGCAAGCGCTACGGGAGCGCACGCGGCTGTCGGCGGGAGACGGGCGGTACGAGCTCTACAAGGTATCGCTGAGATTCGACAATCCGGAAGCGCGCATGGCGCATGGATTTCCCCTGGACCTGCAAAGTGTCGAGGTCAAGGAAATGGTGAAGGCCACGGAAAATACTGGGTTTCCTTTTCCAGACGTGAAGCAGCAACAGCAGTAGTGAGCATAAGAAATTGGGGACACCAACATGGCGGATGAAGAGAGACTCACGCGGAGGATTTTTGTGAAAGGGACCGCGGCGGCACTAACGGCTTCTTTGATTGTGAAACCATCGTTCGGTGCGAGCAACGCTGGTTCATTGGAAGAGAAAGGTCCGGGCGATGGCGAACAGGTTCCCCGCCGGCCGCTCGGAAAAACGGGTGTGCAGATTTCCGCACTCGGAGTCGGCGGCTATCATCTCGGATCGATCAAGAACGAGAAGGAATCGAACGAGCTGGTGGCACGAGCCCTGGATGCAGGAATCGATTTCTTTGATTGCGCCTGGGAATATCACGACGGGATTAGCGAAGAACGCCTGGGAGCTGCGTTGAAAGGTAGGCGTGATAAGGCGTTTCTGATGACCAAGGTTTGCACGCACGGCCGATCCAAAGACGTGGCCATGAAACAGCTCGAGGAATCCCTGCGTCGGCTACAGACCGATCATCTTGACCTGTGGCAAATCCATGAAGTGGTCTATTACAACGATCCCGACCTCATTTTTGCTCCGAACGGCGCGGCGGAAGCCTTACTGGCGGCGAAGCAGCAGGGCAAAGTGCGATTCATCGGCTTCACCGGACATAAGAATCCGGCGATTCACTTAAAGATGTTGTCGCACGATTTCCCCTTCGACGCGGTGCAAATGCCGCTGAACGCCCTAGACGCAACGTTCAAGAGCTTCGAGCAGCAAGTGCTGCCGGAGGCGATCAAGCGCGGGATCGCAGTGTTAGGAATGAAAAGCCTGGGCGGCAGCGGCGAGATTGCGTCCCACGGAGCGCTTACCGCCCAGGACGGTCTGCGATATGCGATGAGCTTGCCGGTGGCCACGACGGTCAGCGGGATGGACTCACTCGGAGTGCTGGAGCAAAACCTTCAGGTTGCTCGTGGATTCAAACCGTTGACGACAGAGGCGATGCAGAGTCTGCGCGAGAGTGCGCGCATGTTCGCTGCCGACGGGCGCTACGAATTGTTCAAAACCACCACGAAATATGACGGAAAGGTTGGGCGAGAGCAGCATCATTACCCCCCGACAGAGAAGTTGCCGGTGTAGGTAGCACAGGTACTCTTGCCCGTGCACGGCCGCCACCCCGGCAAGAATTTTGCCGAGGGCAAAGCCCAACCAGACCTAGAGAGTCCGTCCTCGATTTTGCAACTAATTTCGGGTTTCGGCTCGCCCGAGCACAGGCAAGAGTGGCAGTGCTACCTATCGACCTTAACTTCGACGGTTTGCGATTTGGTGTTGCTGGCGGCGTCCGAGACCGTCAGCGTGTACGTTGTTGTTTTTGTCGGAGTGACATCGACACAACGGGAGTACGAGGGCCACACAGGATTGGGCTGAGGCTCGAGCTTAACCGTTTTGGCGTTGGCCACTCCGTAGCAAAGTTGGACCGTCTCACCGCGATGCACCGCGCTCGGGCTAGCGTAGAAGCTTTGAATGTCGAGTTCCTTGCCGCCGAATTGGTCGAGAGCGGCGCGATCATTCTCTCGCTGCTTCTCACTTCTTGCTTCCGCGCTTTGCCGATCGATGCGTTGATTTTCCTGCCAGCGGGAGAACAGAATCCAACCGACGACTAGGGCGACGATCGCCAAACCGAAAGAAGAATACAGCAAAGGATTTTTGAAGCCGGATTTCGTTTGTGGTTCGGGAGGCAGCGCAGGTTTGCCTGCGGCTTGCGGTTCTATCAGCATGTCCATTAGACGATCTCCGGCCTCGCTCGGTTCCGGGTTGTATTTGTCCAATGGGCAGAATCTCGGGCTGACGCCGGACGGAGCAATCCCCGCTCCCGCAACGAACCCTGTGCCCATCAACAAGCACGCTCGCGTAGGGCGGCGGGGTCAAGGATTTAGCGGAATGTTGAGTTGGGCGGCCAGCTCGACCGGGTTGAATGGGCTGCACGCAAAGTAGCGATCCCCGACTTTCAGCGTGGGGACCTTGCGCTTGCCGCGGTTCGCTTTCAACACGATGGCTTCCGCGTTTTCGTCTTTTTCAATGTTGATTTCGTTGTAGATGATGCCGCGTTGCTTCAAGAAGGATTTCGCACGGTAGCAGTCGGGGCACCACGTTGTGGTGTACATCGTCACGGTTCTTTGCATCAGGCCCTGGGAAAAAACATGGTGGAGTTATTCGCCGGAAACCCGGACGCTATGCCCTTTCCGCGCGACCTGAATGCGAATCAACGAGCGTTGCAGCGCTACCGCCGCACGGCCCCAATCGATGTTGGGGTCGCTCGCGGCTGCGGCCAAGCGCTGTTCGGCGCGCTTCTTGGCTTCTTCCGCGCGCGGGATATCGATTTCTTCCGGACGCTCGGCGGTTTCGGCGAGCACCGTGACGCGGTCGCCCAAAACTTCCGCAAAGCCACTGATCACTGCGACTGGCACCGATCCACTGGAATCCTTTGCCTGATAACTCAGCTCGCCGATTCCCAGCTCGGTGATCAGCGGCGCGTGGCCGGGCAGAACGCCGAGCTGACCTTCCGCGCCCGGCAGAGTGACCTCCACGACAGCCTCGCGAAGCAGTTGCCGCTCCGGTGTGACGATGATCAGCTCGATGGAATCGGGAAGCATAGTTCGTTAGCGGTTTAGGCGCTCGTCTTCATCTTTTCGGCTTTTTCCAAAGCCTCTTCGATCGTGCCGACCATGTAGAAGGCTTGTTCCGGTACGTCGTCGTATTTGCCCTCGACGATTTCCTTGAAGCTGCGCACGGTGTCCTCAATCTTGACGTATTTTCCTTCGAGGCCAGTGAACTGCGCCGCCACGAACATGGGCTGCGACAAGAAGCGCTCGATCTTGCGGGCGCGGGCCACGGTGCGCTTGTCTTCGTCCGACAACTCTTCGATACCGAGAATGGCGATAATGTCCTGCAGGTCCTTGTAGCGCTGCAAGATCGATTTCACGCCACGGGCCACCGCGTAGTGCTCGGCGCCGACGATGCGCGGATCGAGAATGCGCGAGAAGCTGGCCAGCGGATCGACAGCGGGATAAATGCCGCGCTCGACGATCTGGCGACTGAGGTTCGTGGTCGCGTCCAAGTGCGCGAACGTCGCGGCGGGAGCGGGGTCGGTGTAATCGTCGGCGGGAACGTAGACCGCTTGCACCGAGGTGATCGAGCCGGATTTTGTCGAGGTAATGCGTTCCTCGAGTTCGCCGATTTCGGTGTTGAGGTTCGGCTGGTAGCCGACGGCGCTCGGCATGCGGCCCAGGAGCGCGGAAACTTCCGCGCCAGCTTGGACGAAACGGAAAATATTGTCGATGAACAGAAGGACATCGAGGTGCTCTTCGTCGCGGAAATATTCCGCGACAGTCAGGCCCGTCAGGCCGACCCGGAGGCGCGAACCGGGCGGCTCGGTCATCTGGCCGTAAATCAAAGCGGCGCGCGATTTTTCGGAATTGCCGGGGACGATAACGCCGCTCTCCGACATTTCCAGCCACAGGTCGTTGCCTTCGCGGGTGCGTTCTCCCACACCGGCGAAAACGGAAACGCCGCCGTGCTTCATGGCTACGTTGTGAATCAATTCCATAATGAGCACGGTCTTACCGACGCCCGCGCCACCGAACAGACCGATCTTGCCCCCTTTGAGGTAAGGCTCAATCAGGTCTACCACCTTGATTCCGGTCTCGAACATTTCAAGAGTGGTTGATTGCTCGTCCAGACTCGGAGCGGCGCGGTGAATCGGATACTGTTTGTCGCTGACAACCGGTCCAAGCTGATCGACCGGTTTGCCCAGAACGTTCATCACGCGACCCAGCGTGGCCCGGCCGACGGGTACGGTGATGCCCCCGCCCGTGTCAAACGCCTTCATACCGCGAACCATTCCTTCGGTGGGTTCCATGGCAACGGCGCGCACGCGGCCTTCGCCGAGATGCTGCTGCACCTCGACGATCACGTCGAGCGGTTCGGGAATGTTGTAGCCTTCGCTGGTGATGCGAACGGCGTTGTAGATGGCCGGCAGGTGACCGGCCTCAAATTGAATGTCGAGCACGGGTCCAATAACCTGGACGACGTGCCCCACCGCTGCGACTTTCTCTGCCATGCGTTCTCCTATTTGCCGTAATTCGCGCCGCTGACAATTTCGATGATTTCGGTAGTGATGGCCGACTGGCGTACTTTGTTCATGCGCAGTGTCAGAGCCTCGATGACTTCGCCGGCGTTTTTGGTGGCGGCTTCCATGGCGGTCATGCGCGCTGCATATTCGGACGCGGATGATTCCAACATGGCGCGGAGGATTTGGGTCTCCACGTAGCGCGGCAGTAGCTTGCCAAGGATATGCTCCGGCGGTTGCTCGTAGATGTAATCGATTTGCACGCTGCTCTGATCGCTTGCGCTTTTGGCGCCGTCGCCGTGAGAATTCACTTTTGCTTCGTCTGCCTCTTCCATCTTTTCGATCGGCAACAGCTTCTCGACGGTGAGATTGGTTGCCATGACGCTCTTGAACTCGCTGAAAATGATATAGACAGCGTCGATTTCACCTTTGGCATAGAGTTCGGTCGCCAAATTGGCAATTTCTTTCGCGGTCTTGAACTCCACTCGGGCGAGAACGTTTACGAATTCGCCGGCAAAGACGAAACCCGCTTTTTTCAGCGAGTCGCGCCCCTTTTTGCCGACCGGAACGGTCACGACCTTCTTTGCCTTGTTGGCGCGGAAGAACTCATTGGCTTTGCGCAAAATATTGGCGTTAAATGCCCCCGCTAATCCCCGTTCGCCCGTCATCACAATCGCCAAAACATTCTTTTCTTCACGCTTCTCCATCAGCGGATGCGTGACATCTTGAATTCGCGACATGATTGAGCGAAGCAGCCGGGCAAGTTCCCTGGCGTAAGGACGCGCCGCCAGCGCGGCTTCTTGCGCGCGGCGCAGCCGGGCTGCGGCGACAAACTTCATCGCGCGTGTGATTTGCTGGCTGCTCTTCACCGAGCGGATGCGGCGCCGGAAATCGAGGAGTGTGGCCATAGTCGTTTCGTTACGCGCTTACTTCGCGGCCGCCTCCACGATCGAGGCCGTGAAGCGCTCCTTGAACTCCCCGACGACCTTCTTGATTTCGGCTCGGATGCTGTCGTCGAGAGCTTTCTTCTCGACAATCGTTTTCAGGATCGACGGAGCGCTCGTTTCCACGAATTGCAGCATTTCCTTCTCGAACCGGCGCACTTCGTTGACTGGCACACTATCGAGCAAGCCGCTGGTGGCCACGAAGATGCTAAGCACCTGCTTTTCCACCGGCAGCGGAGCGTATTGATCCTGCTTCAGGACTTCCGTCAAGCGCTGGCCTCGGCCGAGCTGCGCCTGCGTCGCCTTATCGAGTTGGTCGGAACCGAATTGCGCGAAGGCCGCGAGATCGCGATATTGCGCCATGTCCAAGCGGAGAGAGCCTGCCACCTGACGCATCGCCTTGATTTGCGCGTTTCCGCCGACGCGGCTCACAGAAATGCCAACGTTGATGGCCGGACGAATGCCCGCGTTGAAGAGGTCGGCTTCGAGATAGATCTGGCCGTCGGTGATGGAAATGACGTTGGTCGGAATATATGCCGAGACGTCACCCGCTTGCGTTTCAATGACGGGCAACGACGTGAGCGAGCCCCCGCCGAGCTTGTCGTTCAGCTTCGCGGCGCGTTCCAGCAAACGCGAGTGGAGATAGAACACGTCGCCGGGGAAGGCTTCGCGGCCTGGCGGGCGGCGCAGCAAGAGCGAAATTTCTCGATAGGCCTGCGCGTGTTTCGAAAGATCGTCGTAGAACGTAATGGCGTGGCGCTTGGTGTCGCGGAAATATTCGCCCATGGCGCATGCCGCGTAGGGCGCAATGTATTGCACCGAAGCAGGCTCGGATGCGGACGACGCTACAATGATGGTGTAATCCATCGCGCCAGCGTCCGTTAAAACCTTCACGACCTGCGCGATGGTCGAACGCTTCTGCCCGATCGCGCAATAAATGCAGATTAGGTCGCCGCCTTTTTGGTTGATGATGGTGTCGAGAATGACGGCGGTCTTTCCGGTTTGCCGGTCGCCGATGATTAACTCGCGCTGGCCTCGGCCGATCGGAATCATGGAATCGATGGCCTTGATGCCGGTCTGCACCGGCTCGCGCACCGGTTGGCGGTCGAGCACGCCAGGTGCGATTTTTTCCAGCGGATTGCGCTGCTTCGATTGGATGGGGCCTTTGCCGTCGAGCGGTACGCCCAGCGGGCTGACTACGCGGCCGATGAGCCCTTCGCCGACCGGCACGGACATGATGGTGTTGGTGCGCTTGACAGTGTCGCCTTCCTCGAGCTCGAAGGATTCGCCGAGCAGCACCGCGCCGACCTCTTCCTCTTCCAGGTTGAGCGCGATGCCGTAAACGTCGTGCGGAAAAGCCAGCATCTCGCCGGCCATGACCTTGTCCAGGCCATGAATGCGCGCAATACCGTCGCCGACGCTGATGATCGACCCCACTTCGTCGACCGCAACAGTCTGCTCGTAGTTTGCAATCTGCTCGCGCAGTATTTTGCTGATTTCGTCTGCCTTGATATTCGCCATTCGCGCTCCGATGCTGTTCTCGTACTGTCTGCCGTCCGACGTTGCCCGCGCTGCGGGCTCTGCATTCACCGGTCTAAAGCCGGCCCTACAATCTTGCTATTCTGCCGCGAGCCGTGCGCGCATTTCGTCCAGCCGGTGGCGCAGCGAGCCGTCGTAGATGGCGTCGCCGATGCGCACTACCGCGCCGCCGAGCAATGCCGGCTCCAGCGAATATTTTGCCTCGACGCGTTTGCCGGTCAGGCGCTCGAGGGTGAACGCGAACTCCGCCTTCTGTGCCGCATTCAGTTCGATCGCGGTGGAAATTTCCGCTTCGGCGATGCCCTGGCGCTGGCGCACAACTTCCTGAAACGCCGAGACAATTTCCGGAAGAATGTGCGCGCGGCCATGGTCCACGATCAGAAATACGAAATTGCGAATGATCTTGCTGGCGCCCATGCGGGCCACCAGTTTTTCAATCACGCCGTGCTTGGCGTCGCGATCGACCGCTGGACTCGCCAGGAAATTGCGTAACTCGGCGGATTCGGCGTACGCCGCGCCGAAATCGGCAAGCTGCTTCAGGGCCGGCTCAGCCGCGCCCTGCGCCAACGCGATATCCGCAAGCGCGTTGGCATATTGGTGGCTGGCGGACTTCAATTCGGCCTCCCCGCAAGCCCCTTGACGAAGGCGCTGACCAGCGCTTCCTGACCCTGCGGCGTGAGCAGTTTCGCGAGCAGCGATTCGGCTCCGTCCACCGCCAGATTTGCCGCGATGGCTTTCAGTTCGAGGCGCGCGGCGCGCTCGGCGGCTTCGACTTCCGCGGTGGCTGCAATGCCGATCTTTTGGGCATCCATCTGGGTTACGTTGCGGATGCGCTCCGCTTCTGTCTGACCTTCGCGCTGCGCCGTGGCGCGGAGTTGCGCCACTTCGTTTTCCAGGTGTGCCAGTTTTTCCTCGGCCTCCCGGAGTTGGCGATCAGCCTCGGCTTTCGCGGCGGTGGCTTTCGTAATGGCGGAGCTGATGGTGTCGGCGTTTCCGCGGAATTTTGGCGGCAAAACTTTGCCGAAGAGCCAGAACAGACCCCCGGCGACCAATACGAAGTTGATCCACTTGAAAATTTCGTTGGTGCGTTCCTGAGCGGCGTTGCCACCTTCTTCCGCGGCATGGACACTCAACACCACAAATAGAAGCACAAACAGTAAGGTCGCAAAAATTGGAAGCCGGCGAGTCATTGAGCTCCTCTTGCGGGGCTGCTGGGAGGCCTCTGCTGTGGAATTTCCACAACGCGGTGCGCTATTTCCGCGGAGAGCTGCGCGATGCTGGTTTCGATGTCACGGCGGGCCGCGTCAAGCTCCTTCGCAACACGCTCTTTCGCCTTGGCGACTTCGGCCGCGCCCTTCCTTCGCGCTTCTTTCAGCAGCTCGGCGCGCTCATCAAGCAGTCTCTTGCGCGCAGCTTCCTGCTCAATGTAAACCTTGGCGCGCGCTTGCGTCAGAGCTTCCTGGTACTGCTTGATTTTTTCCGCAGCGGCGGCCTCCGCTGCTTCCGCGGCTTTGCGTGCTCCGGCGGTTCGCGCTTCGCGCTCGGCCATTACTCGAAGTAGCGGCTTGAAGAAGAGTGCCCGCAGAACGCCGTAGAAAACGAGCAGGATCAGGACTGTAGGCACAGCCTGAAGGAATAGTTCGCCAAGTTGGTGAACAATCTCTTGCATTTAGCTTGTTTCGCCTGAACCTCAGGATTGACGGCCGCGCCGTGCGCTCGACCCGGGATGAGCGCTCCGGTGGGCCATGAAGCGCCCGCATGGACAATAATTTTATAGCACCCGGCGCGCCGCGCCGTCAATTCGGCGCGCACGAATAGATTGGGCTATTCGGCACAGCGCAACCCCTGCGCGGTAACGTACGCAGTGCAAAAAACGGTGCCTCGAGTTCAGATCGCCTACTGTTTGGGGGAAGGCGCGGAAGCGGGGGCCGGAGCGGTGTTAGCCGCCGCTGCCGGAAGGGCGGCGGATTGATCGTAGACGTAACGGATGATCAATGGCGTGTTGCTGCGGCCCGTGGTCATGTGCAACGTCTCATAAAGCTGTGTGCCATCATAAGATAACTCGTATGTGCGGCTCATTTTGCCGCCGCGCGGGTTCTTCTCGTCGGTCACCAGCCTTTTGTCGTCCCAATGCGCCGCAATTTCCTGGTAATTGGCGTCTTTTGATTTTTGCGGCTTGCGACCGTCGGTGAAGAGTGCTCGCTTCCGCTGTTGGCCGTCAAAGAGGTCGACCTCGGCATCTTTCTTGGCTTCCCCGACGGTTAGCGTATTTGGCGGACTCAACAGCTCCTGCATACGCTGGCGGTCTTCGTCGCTCTCTCCTTGTGAGTTCGGTCGGTGGCCTCCGTATCCCCCGCCACCGCCTCCAGGGTATCCACCACCAGGATAGCCCCCTCCCATCCGGCGATTACCGCCGTAGCCTCCATTGTCTTGGCTGCCTCGAGCTTCCTGCATCTTTTTGCGCGGATCGTCACTATCATCTTGATTGAGCTTCCACACCCCAAAAATCGAGGTCCGCGGTTGCACGGGCGCCTTTTGCACTTGCGGCCGGGGAGGGGGCGGCGGCGCGTCCTGGGACTGAGCCTGCGGCAGTGGTCCCGGTGCCGCTTGCGCCCAGGTGAAGGCCGGGGCCGCTAAGCAGGATGCTCCCAAAAGAGCGCACGTCACCAAAATTTGCGATTTGCGTGAATTGTCGATCATTGCCGTTCGGGCATACCTCACACACTTGTTTCCCAAGAGAACCGCCGGAAGTTCCCCGCAGACTGGATTTGGGGGACGCAAGCTGGAACGCGCACACTCCATCGGTCGCTTCACCCTCACTTAGAGGGGCTCACGCGAGAAAAGTTTGCCTGTTTTGCAAACGACGCGACCCGTGCGATGCGACGAGCCCGCACGCTCAGGAAGTAGGGCGCGATGGCGCCAAGCTGGAAAGCGACCTAACAAAAAGTGTCAGCGTACCAGTGCGGACAACCAGCGATTTAGATCGGTAGCTCGCGAGAGAAGCGCCAAGGCGCCGAGCTTCTTGAAGGCCAAAGCACGCTGCCGGTAACCGTGCGCGCCTACCGGCAAAATGGCGAGGAAGGGTACGTGCGCATCCCGCGCCGCCAGCGCGTCATCAATATTGTCGCCCACATAGAGGGCCGTCGCCGGATCGCGCTTTCCCAGTATTTTCAGCAATCCCTCAGGGTGCGGCTTCCCATGGGTTACGTCATCCATGGTAATGATCTTGCGAAAGTGGAAGGTATGCGGCCAAGTGTCGAACGTGAATGCAAATTCCCGCCGCGTCCTTCCGGTGAAAAGATTCAATTCGAAACGCTCGGCCCAACGCTCGATCTGCTGCGGCGTGACCATAAATTTCTCGTTGCGCACGTTGCCTGCCTTGCCATCCGTGCCCCAATAGAACTTCTCAAACGCGGCGCGTGCCTCGTTGTACGTGGTCGGCCGTCCTAACGAGGTAACCCAGTTGGCGGTCATGCGCCAGTCGTCGTTGTGCGCAGGCTTGCTCTTCCATTTGTGCAAATCCGCATAGGTGACCCGCTTGCCGCTGAGATGGCGAACCGTTTCGAGCGCGGATCGCCAGTATGTTCCCCGAACGTCGATAAGCACGCCGTCTATGTCGAAGATCAGAATCGCAGGCTGTAAACGTTTGGCGGCGTTGCTTTTTCGTGGGGTCATCGTCAACAGGGAACGCCAAAGCTACTCCTCGCGCTTGAGCGAATCCGAGCATTGAGTGTCGCCGGACTCCGCGCGCATCGTCAAGCGCCGCACTCCACCGTTCTTCATTTCCGTTGTCAGGCAATCTCGACCGTTTTAGCTGGCGCCGAACGTCGCGCCAAGTAACCCTCCAGAATCTCATCCAGTTCTTGCGGACGGATCGGCTTGGTGAGGTAGCCGTCCATGCCCGCGGCCAAGCACTGCTCGCGGTCACCCTTCATGGCGTGCGCGGTCAGGGCAATGATCGGTTGGTGCAGCCCACTGCTCTTCTCCCTCTCCCGAATCGCCACGGTGGCCTCGAATCCATCCATCTCCGGCATTTGCACGTCCATGAAAATCAGATCGAACTTCTCCTTTTCCAAAGCGATCAGCACTTCTCGACCGTTCCCGGCCACCGCCACGCGATGCCCTCGCTTCTCCAACAATCTCACCGCCAGCCGCTGCTTCACGGCATTGTCTTCCGCGAGCAGCACACGCAAGTAAGCCGACGGATCGCGAGCGTCGTGCAGCGAAAATCCCGTAATCAGCGGGATCGCGCCATCGCTCTCACGTGCTCCCAGTACCCGCGCGACGGCCTCGCGCAATTCCGATTGCCGGATGGGCTTCAGCAGATACGCGGAAACCCCCAGTTCCAGACATCGCGCTGCGTCTCCGCGGTGACCCGCGGAAGTAAGCATCATGATTGTAGCGGTGGCCAATCCCGGCCGGTGGCGGATATGCTCGATCAACGGGAACCCGTCCATCTTCGGCATGTGCATGTCCGTCAAGATCAGCCCGAATGGCTCCTTCGCGTCACGCGCTGCGGACAATTGTTCCAAAGCCTCCTTCCCGCCCTCGACCGACGTGGTCTTCATCTCCCAGCGCCCAAGCATTCCCTCGAGGATGCGTCTGTTGGTCCGATTGTCGTCCACCACCAGAACTCTGACGCCACGTAATATCTCCGGCGGCGCAATGGTTCCTATTTTGCTCTCAGGTGTACTTGCCGCTCCCAGCCGCGCCGTGAAGTGAAACTGGCTGCCCTGGCCCTCTTCGCTTTCCACCCAGATTTTCCCGCCCATCATCTGCGCCAGTCGCGTGGAAATGGTCAATCCGAGCCCGGTTCCACCGTACTTCCTGGTGGTGGACGAGTCCGCTTGCGAAAACGGAGCGAAAATCGGCTCCCGTTTTTCCTTGTGGATTCCGATCCCGGTGTCGGATACGGTAAAAGTGCAAGACGCCATCCGTCGCGTCGCGGCTCTCCATTTGCACCTTTACGGCGACCTCGCCTTGCTGTGTGAATTTGATCGCGTTGCTCACCAGGTTCATAACCACCTGCCGCAGCCGCGTCGAATCTCCACACACGATCTCGGGTACCTCTGGCGCCACCTCACACAGCAACTCCAGGCCTTTTTCGTCCGCGCGTATCGCCACGGTTTTTAACGTGGATTCCAGCGAGTCGTGCAGATTGAAATCGACTGCATCCAGGTCGATCTTGCCTGCCTCGATTTGCGAGAAATCCAGAATGTCGTTGATCACCGTCAACAGCGAATCCGATGAAGCCTTCAGCTCCCGGTTGCCCACGCTCGCAGCGCGTTGCTACAATGCTCTCGCACGAGCCATGGTTGAAGCGGACGCACTTTCGCGCAACGCCGCGATAGTCGACAACCGGTATCCGCGCCCGCATTCCCTAACGCACCATTCTTCACTGGTAAGCTTGGCCCGGCCGACCGCGCCACAGCAGCGACCCGCGCACGCAGACCCGCAGCACCGCGCGACACGAAATCCTCTGGCGCGCGTCGACTGAAAAACGGTTATCGCGCATCGAACGCGGGCTAGGAACGGAAAATCAGGAGAGCACCATGGCCGCATACAGCGGAGTGGATTACATCGATTTCGATTCACAACTCAACGACGAAGAAAAACTCGTCCGCCAAACCTCGCGGCAGTTCGTCGAAAATGAAGTCATTCCCATCATCGAAAAGCACAGCCGCGAAGGCACCTTCCCGTATCACCTCGTGCCGCAGCTGGGCGAACTAGGTTTCTTCGGCGCGAATCTGCACGGCTACGGCTGCGCGGGCATGTCCAACGTAGCCTACGGTCTGGTGACCCAGGAACTCGAGCGCGGCGATTCCGGCCTCCGCAGTTTCGTCTCCGTACAAAGCGCCCTGGTCATGTATCCCATCTACACGTACGGCAACGACGCGCAAAAAGACAAGTGGCTCCCGCTGCTGGCCCAGGGAAAAGCCATCGGCTGCTTCGGCCTAACCGAGCCGCAGTTCGGCTCCAATCCCGGCGGCATGCTGACGCGCGCGGTAAAGAAAGGCGCAAAGTATGTCTTGAACGGCGAAAAAATGTGGATCACCAGCGGTTCCATCGCCGACATAGCCGTTGTCTGGGCCAAATGCGAAGACGAAAAAATCCGCGGCTTCTTGGTGGAGAAAGGCACGCCCGGATTCAAGACCTGGGACGTGCACGGCAAGTGGTCGCTACGCGCCTCCGTAACCTCGGGACTGGCGTTCAGCGATTGCGAAATCCCCGAAGCGAATTTACTGCCGAATGTCGTCGGCCTGAAGGGCCCGCTGGGCTGCTTGAACCAGGCACGTTACGGCATCGGCTGGGGCGCGTTGGGCGCCGCAATGGCGTGCTACGACACCGCATTGCAATACGCGAAAACGCGCAAACAGTTCGCAAACAAGCCGATCGCCTCCCACCAACTGGTCCAGGAAAAGCTGGCCTGGATGATCACCGAAATCGTGAAGGGACAATTGCTCGCTCTGCACGTAGGCCGCCTGAAAGACAAAGGCAAAGTCGATCACTCCCACATTTCCATGCTCAAGATGAACAACGTGGCCATCGCTCTCGACACCGCCCGCAAAGCCCGCGACATTCTCGGCGCCAACGGCATCGTCGACGACTACTGCATCATGCGCCACATGAACAACCTCGAAAGCGTCTCCACCTACGAAGGCACCAACGACATCCACAAGCTAGTCATCGGCGAACGCATCACCGGCATCTCCGCCTTCAGCTAGCAACCCATAGCCGCCCTAAACCTTCGAGAACTCCGGTCTTCGTCAGGGCACGGCTTCAGCCGTGCTACTCGTCAGCTTCCCAATCCCTTGTAGGGGCGGGGCTTGCCCCGCCCAGGCGTTAACCATGAACGTCTTGAGCACTCGCGTCGCACCGTCATTCCGACCGGAGCAGGCCGACTTTTTTCTTCCGCGTTCGCTTCCTGCGAACGCGTCGGTGTGCATAGCGGAGGAATCTCTCTTCGATTGCGCACCTGGCCCCCTTCCCCGTCACACCTTCTCTCTCTCGCTCGTGCCCTAAGCTAAAGACCCGCTTGCCGTGTTCTTGTATGCTGTGGCGGCACGATATATCGTCCCTCTGGAGCCCATCGATGATTGCGTCTCCACACCGTTCGTCCCCGATCTCCTTTAGCGCCACGCTCTGCATTTTGGCCCTTATGGCGTGCAACGTCGCCCGCGCCCAGCGCAAGCCCGCCGCTCCCGATCCCGACAAACCCAAAATCCGCGCCATCACCGCCTTCGTGAATCTGGATCGCACGCAATATCAACCGCAGATCGAAGACGCGCTGAAGATGCTGAAATACGCGCGCACGGTCTTCGAGTCGCGCGGTTTCGAAGTACAAACCATCCGGATTTCCACGCAACCGTTCCCGCAGTACACGAAAGGACTCACCACCGAACAAGCACTAGCGTTCTTCCGCAACTATGACGCAGTCGCCGAGCAGGACAAATTCGACGCGTCCATCGGCCCGGCCATGCTGGATGTCAATGACAGCGAAGCGCAAGCCGACCTCCTCGCGGAGATCCTGAAAAACACCAAGGTTCTAAACGCCAGCCTAGTAGTCGCCGGCGAGGACGGTGTCCGCTGGCGCGCCGTAGGTGCCGCCGCCCGAGTGATGAAGAAACTGGAAGACACCGAACACAGCCAGGGCAATTTCCGCTTCTCCGCCATCGCCATGGTCCCGCCTCTCACGCCGTTCTATCCCGGCTCCTACCACTCCGGTTTCGGTCATCAGTTCGCGATCGCTCTGGAGTCCGCGAACGTGGTGGCCGCGGCCTTCAAAAATGCACCCGATCTGCGCACCGCCGGGCAGAAGCTCACCGAATCGCTCGCCAAGACGGCCTTTGACATCGAAGCCCAAGCCCAGCGCATCGACCGCGACACCGGATGGGCCTACGTGGGAATCGATCTGTCGCCCGCACCCTCGAAAGATGTATCGATCGGCGCGGCCTTGGAAGATCTAACCTCGCAACCGTTTGGATCCAGCGGAACCCTCACCGCCGCGGCCACCGTCACCGCCGCGATCAAGAACATCACCGTCAAGCGCACCGGCTATTCCGGCTTGATGTTGCCGATCCTGGAAGATTCGCGCCTGGCGCAGCGCTGGAGCGAAGGCAACGTCTCGGTCGACGCTCTGCTGAGCTACAGCGCCGTCTGCGGCACCGGCCTCGACACCGTGCCTCTGCCCGGCGACATCACCGAAGAGCGCCTCGATCTAATCATCGGCGACATGGCCTCGCTAGCCTTCAAGTGGCACAAGCCCCTGTCGGCACGCCTCTTGCCGGTGACCGGCAAAGGCCCCGGCGACATGACCGAGTTCGACGACCCATACCTGGTGAACGCCACCATCCAACCGCTGGAGAAGAAGTAGAACGCGGTCCATCGCCCTCTACATGCAGGCGCTGGGCTTCAGAGTCTGTGTGAGAACTCCGATTTTCGTCAGGGCACAGCTTCAGTTACCCAGAGGTACGAAAGGCCGCGCCACTCGTCAGCCTCCTAATCCCTTGTAGGGGCGGGGCTTGCCCCGCCCGGCGTCAACCCAGGCACGCTCTAAACGGAGCAGGTCCGCTCCCGGCATTTTCCGCAGCCTGTTCAGCCGTGCCGCAACTGAAGCCGAATCAACAAGGCTGTAGCCGTTGAGGGCTTCTTCTCTCAGTTCTCACACAGAGTCTTCAGCCCAGCGCTCCCCTCCGCTCATAGAGAGGCATTCGATAGTACCCACACATTAAATATATTAATATGGTTAACACACGATGCTATCATAGTTCGTGAAATCCCGACTCTACCCTCTTGCCTCGCACCGTCAACCGCACCCTTTTTCGCCAACCCCTTTAGAATCCGCACTTACAAAGACACCCAGGGGGGAGGGGCAAATTGTTAACCACGTCCGCCCCAGCGCTATACTTTAACCGCTCGACCAGAACCCCACAAACCCGGGGTTGCGGAGGATGACGTGATTAAGCCCGAGTCACGATGGGCCTTGCGGAAGATGCTGCTCGCGATCCCGCTCAGTGCGTCACTAATCGCCTTCGCCCAACCATTCCTGCCTCCGCAAGCGGTCGCGCAATCCGCTTCTACACCGCCCGTCCATTGCCATTCCCTGGGCACGCAGGACGAAATCCCACCCGACAAACTTCCCGTACCGCAGAAGCTGTCCGGCATCGGAAATGTGCACATCAAAATCACCGCCTCGCCCGAAGCGCAGATGTGGTTTGACCAGGGTCTGAACCTTTATCACGATTTCTGGGAGTACGAATCGCTTCGAGCTTTCCAGCAGGGCGTGCGCGTCGATCCGCAGTGCGCGATGTGCTACTGGGGAATTTACCAGGCGGAAATATTTCGCCACAGCTCCAGCAAACATTTCGCCGATGCAGCGCTGGCCAAGGCCGTGAGCCTGAAGGGGCACGCGAGTAAGACGGAGCGTCTGTACATTGAGGCAAGCGCAGCACACCAGGCGGAAGAAAAAGATAAGAAGGATGACGTTAAAGAAGGGGACTCCAGGGAAGTGCAGATCCTGCGGAAGCTGGTGAAGCAATCTCCAAGAGACACGCAAGGCCGCATCTTTCTGGCTTGGACGCTGATGGACGGCTATGACGACGACGGCAGACCGCGAAAGGGCACCAAGGAGACACTGACAATTCTGCAAGCGGTGCTGAAGGATGAACCGGAAAATTCCGCGGCCAACCACTACTGGATTCACGCAGTGGAAGCGAGTCCGACGCCGGAACAAGCGCTGCACAGCGCCGAGATCCTGGGGCGCCTGGCGCCTACTTCGGGCCACATGGTGCACATGCCCGGACACATTTTCTACCGCACGGGCGACTACGCGCGGGCGCAGCAGTCATTCGCGGCGTCGACGAAAGCCGATGAACAATACATGCAGACCCAGCACGTGCAGGTCGATGACGATTGGAACTACGTCCACAACCTCATGTACGCGATCGCGAACCTGATGGAACAGGGGCAACTCACGGAAGCCACCGCTCTTTCCGCGAAATTGAAGGATGCGCGGGGCCAGTTGGAAGCCACGCTGTACCCGTGGTCGCCCCGCGATTCCATCACGCGGCTCGATCCTCGCTTGCCGGTGGCGTTACGCGCGGGTGATTGGTCCGGCGCTTTGGAATTGTTGAAAGCAAGCGCACCGCCGCCAGCCCCGCTGTCGAACCTCGCTTTCCTGCAGCGCGCCCTGACCGACTTCACAACCGGGATGCAAGCCCTCGACGCCGGCGAAATCAACAAGGTTGAAGAGTCCTCGCAACGATTGGATGCGGAACTGTGGCGAATTTCAAGCGAGGAGAAAGCCACGGAAGACGCAAAGCCGAAGGAAAAGAAGCCGGAGGATGCCGGAACGCCCAAAATGCAGTTGATGCCGGATGCAAACGCCAAGCAATTGATAAACAACGTATCGATCATGTCGCTGGAACTACGCGCCGGCTTGCTGATGGCCAACAAGCAGATCGAGGAAGCGAAGAAACTTTACGCTCAAGCGGCGCGGGAAGAGAAAGAGTTGGGCTATCGCGAACCTCCCGGCTACATTCGGCCGGTCGCGGAAACGGAAGCAGCGGCGCTGCTGAAAGCAGCGGCGTGGACCGACGCGAAGACTGCGTATGAGAAAGCCCTGGCAGACCGTCCGGAATCAGGATTCGCCCTGTACGGCGTGGCCCTAAGCAGCGAACGCAGCGGAGACCTGAAATCCGCCTCAACTCAATACACAGAATTTGTATCCACATGGAAAGATGCAGACCAAACTCTGCCGCAGCTAACCCACGCCCGCGCATTCCTGGCCGAGCACGGCACCAGCACAGCAGCCAAATAGGCTGCGGCCTCGAGCTAAAGGCGAAGGGTGCGACTTGACGAAACCGCACAGCCAAGGCTGTGACACCGACTCCTGCAGCTCAAGGAGAAGGGTGCGGCACACAATGTGCTGCGCGGATCGGCCATCACTTAGCAAAGAAGCTGTTGGGGGGTCGGAGCTTTAGCTCCGACATAACCGCAAGCCACCAATAGGGCTTTAGCCCCTGAGGAAGGGTTTGGATTCTTTATTTCAACGCGTAAGAACGATAAAGCGTGTCTCGCTGTGCCGGAATAAATCCGGCATCGGAAATAATCCGCCGCAGCTCACTCTCGTTGGTCCGATTGCGCACCCCAGCGGCGTACACCACGTTCTCTTCAATCAAGATGCTACCCACGTCATCCGCGCCGAACTGCAAGCCCACCTGGCAAACCTTGATTCCGGGCGTCAACCAGCTCGATTGAATATGATCGATGTTGTCGAGGTACAAGCGGCTGACCGCCAGCGTCTTCAAATAATCGACCGCCGTCGTCTCCTGCACTTTCTTCCCAAGCGCGGTATTCTCCGCCGCGAAAATCCACGGAATGAAAGCCGTGAATCCTCCGGTGTCTTCCTGAATACGCCGAATGCGATCGAGATGATTGACGCGGTGCTTCAATTCCTCGCCGCAACCAAACATCATCGTAGCGGTGGTGCGCAAACCCAGCGAATGCGCGGTGCGGTGCACTTCTTCCCAGTCGTCGCTGGTGCACTTCAAGCGCGCGATCTTCGAGCGAATCTCGTCGTCCAGTAGTTCCGCACCGCCGCCGGGAATCGACTGCAACCCGGCATCCATCAACCGCTGGATCACCTCGCGAACGCTCATCTCCGAAACATCCGCGATGCAAAGAATTTCTGGCGCCGAAAAACAGTGCAAATGCACCTGCGGGAATCGCGACTTCAACGACCGCAGCAAGTTTTCGTAGTAGCCGATCTGCAAGTCCGGGTGCAACCCACCCTGCAGCAAAACTCCGGTGCCGCCTAGCTCCAGCATCTCTTCGATTTTCTGATAGATCGTTTCCAGCGACAGGATGTAACCCTCTTTGTCGCCAATCGGCCGGTAAAACGCGCAGAACGAACAATACTCGGTGCAGAAATTCGTGTAGTTGATGTTGCGATCGATCTGGTAGGTCACCACCCGCGGATCATTCTTCGCCAACCGGAACTGATGCGCCTCCATCCCGATGCCCACCAGGTCATCGGACTCCAACATCTCAATTGCTTGTTGTTTCGTCAGTCCCACAATAGGTCCTCAGACCGCCATATCCATTCTAGCCGGATTGCTACTCTGAGACTCGTCAGTTCTCTTCTTTTTCTTTCTTTTTCTCGTCTTTGTATTTCTTGCTGCCGACTTCCGAGAATCGCTTGCCAAGCGAGGCTTTGGTGAACAGATCGGGCGGCAAATTGGAGTTGTACTTGCAAATGGTGAAGAACACCTGGCTGGAGCGACGGCCGTTGCGGTCGGTGGTGATCTGCATGGCGGTGCGCACGCCGTCCATCAATTGAAAATTGGTGAAGATGTTGGTCTCGACGTTGCGGCTATTCATGGTTTCGTCGGGAGTGCTGACGACGGCGCGATCCAGAAGATGAGAGGAACGATCGACCGCGAGACGGAAATTACGCTGCTCGGAGTCGGTGATTTCCACCCAGTCGACGGTTTTGAGATCCACGATGTCCTGGCCGCCGTAGCGGATGGTCATGCCCGGCTCTTTCAAGCGAACACGCAGCAAATTGTTGATGTCCCTTTTCGCTTGTTCCTGAAAATCCGCAACGGCCGCGGCGCTTAGATCGGAGACGCCGCCTTTGTCGAGCGTCCATCCCTGATCGCCCACGTAGAGATTAATGATCACGCCCTTTTTCGAGAATTCGGTGCGATTCGCGTCGGGATAGCGCCAGTAATCTTTGAAATTCGTGTAGCCGCTCATTTCGCCGTTGTGGCCGAAACGCGCGAGGCGCCCTTCGCAATCGGAATCGCGAATGTCCGTGTAGGTGGGCCCGCCGAAGGCGTCGATCAATTGTTGAAGGATTTGCCTGGCTTTGGCGGTGCTGGCTTCCGGCATCAGCGTGTCGGGATTTTGCGCCGACGCAAAGCCGACGCAGAGAGCCGCGACTACAACCGACGACGCAAACGCGAACGAATACGATCTTTTGGCGAGCCTCAGCCGCACAACACCGATCCTCCGTTTACATTGATGATTTCGCCGGTGAGGAAGTTGGCCAAGTCCGAAGCGAGGAACAGAATGGGCCCGGCGATCTCCTCCGCGGTCGCGGGACGCCCGAGAGGGATGGCGCTCGCAGCCATCTTCTGGCCCTTTTTCGATTGCAGCACCGGATTGGACATGTCTGTTGCGACCCAGCCGGGCGCGACGGAATTGACCAGAATGTTGTGCCGCGCGAGTTCGGTGGAGAGGCCCTTCACCAGGCTGATGACGCCGCCCTTCGATGCGCCGTAATGCGTGTGGAAGGATTCGCCGCGCTGCCCGGCCGTGGAGGTGATGGGAATAATCCTGCCAGACTTCTGCTTGATCATGTGCGGCACCGAAAAATGGATCAGCGAATAGACGCTCTTCAGATTGATGCGGATCATGTCGTCCCACTGCTGCTCGGTCATTTTCTCGATGGGATGATCTTCGAGGTTCCAGACGCCGGCGTTGACGACGACGATGTCGAGACGCCCGAGGCGCGCGATGGCGTGCTCAACGAGCTTCTTGTTCGCGGCGTGCCGCCCGACGTCGGCCTTAAATCCCTCGACACGAGTGCCGTGCTTGCCCGCTTCCTGTTCCACCAACTGCGCCGCGTCTTTCGCCTTGTTGTAAGTGAAGATGACGTCCGCACCCGCCTGCGCAAACAATTTGACGGCTGCCGCGCCGATGCCGCGCGAGCCTCCGGTGATGACTGCCGCCTTGCCTGCCAGTGAAATCATGATGCCCCCAAAGAGCCCAAAGAGATTGAACCGCGAAAGCTTGCAGATCGAATAGCGGAAACGCTAAGCCTTTTGTACGACCGAGGCGCGCACGCTGCCAACGGTGGCCACAAAGTCAGCGAACAAGCGCTGGGACAAAGCATCGTTGGGCATGCGCTCCGGATGCCATTGGACACCGACGGTCCAATTCGAGCCGCCGATCGACTCAACGCCCTCAATCGTGCCGTCGGGGGCGCGCGCCGTGACGCGCAAGTTGTCCCCGGGCTTGTCAATCGCCTGATGGTGGCTGCTGTTGATCGTGCCTGCCGCTGCTCCGTTCAGTCTAGCCAGCAAAGATCCGCCCACAAAGCCCACCGGGTGTTGAATATCGCCCTTCGTTGCCCCGGGGAGCAAATCGGTATCTCCGTGAATGATGGATTCTGGCCGCTCAGCGCGAAGGTCCTGGATTAGGGTCCCTTTTCGATAGACGTTCAAACTCTGGCATCCAAAGCAAATGGCGAGGACGGGCTTCCCGGTCTCGAACGCGTGGTCGAGGATGGCAAAGTCGGTGCGGTCGCGATTCGCATCTAACTCATTTGTTTTAGAATGCTTAGGCGCGCCATAGCATGACGGATCAACGTCGGCCGGGCTGCCCGGCAAGACAAACCCGTCCAACTCCGACAGCTGCGCCGCCAGCTGAGGGGGGGACTGGTTCAGCTGTATTGCCACCGGCTGCGCCCCAGCCTTTCTGACCGATTCAAAGTAGTAGTCCAGCTTCTGACGCTCGCCCTGTTCCTGCTCCTGGGTTGTCCTCCAAGGGATACCGACGCGTAGGGGGGAGCCGCTACCAGTTGGCGGGGTGGGAGTCATGGGAACCCCGCATCCTAGCATTCGGAGGGGTAGGCGGCAACTGGGCGGCGGAGGAACTTCATAAGGGAGCAGCGATGGAGTTAGGAGGAGGTGTGGCCAGGAAGGCGGTGTCAAGACGCGTCGGCCGGGCGGGGCAAGCCCCGCCCCTACAAGTTTGTGGTCGAGCCAATCGAATTTGTGATCGAGGCAATCGCAGACGCCGACACGGTAAGCTGCACCTCCGGGCCAGCAGCGGCTATTGTCGATCAGGCGCGGGAGGTTAATGGGCGGGCGAGGACCGCTTCCAGGCAAAATTCGGGGCGGTGAAAGAAGCCGGGTAGCTCTGCCAAGCGCGACGCCAGTTGTTCCGCGGACGCGGCGCGCAGGGTGATATGGCCGAGTTTGCGGCCGCCGCGGGGCGATTTGCCGTAGAGGTGCAGATGCGCATCGCGGATGGTCAGGACTTCGGCCGAATCGGGAAGCTCACCGATCAGATTCAGCATGGAGGAGAACCCGATCGCGTGGGTTGAGCCGAGCGGCAGACCCATGACGGCGCGCAGATGATTCTCGAATTGACTGGTGAGCGCGCCTTCGATAGTCCAGTGACCTGAGTTGTGAACCCGCGGGGCCATTTCGTTGGCGAGCAGGCGGCCATCGTGTTCGAAAAATTCAATGGCGAGGACGCCGACGTACTGGAGCTCGTCGAAAACGCTGCGCGCGGCTTCTTGGGCTGCGCGCTGGATGGCGGGATCGAGTCGCGGGGCGGGAGCCAGGGAGAGGCGGAGGATGCCGCCTCGATGGTGGTTCTCGACCAAAGGATAGACGGCGGTTTCGCCAGTGCGGGCGCGGACCGCGAGGACGCTGAGCTCGCGGATGAACGGAACGAAGCGTTCGAGGATGAACGGCGCTTCGGTCTCCGTATCGCCGGGGCCAGTCGCAGGCAGTTCGCTCTTCGCGCGAGCGATGTCTTCGGTGCTCCGCAACGGCCATTGTCCTTTGCCGTCGTAGCCCATGCGGCAAGTCTTCAGCATGGCGGGTAAGCCGACTTTCTTTATCGCGGCATCGAGTGCTTCACGATTGTGGACCGGGGCGAACTCGGTCGTTGGGATTCCCAAGTCCTGGAAGAGCTGCTTTTCCTGGAGCCGGTCCTGGGCCGCTTCCAGTGCGGCGGGCGGCGGAAATACGGGGACGCGCTCGGCGAGAAACCGAAGCGCGGCGGCCGGCACGTTTTCGAATTCGTAGGTCACCAGCTCAAGGCCATTCGCGAATTTCTCAAGGGCCGCTTCATCGGAAAATTCCGCGGTGACGCGCGAAGCGATACGCCCGACGGGGGCCTCCGGCGAGGGATCGAAAAATCGAAAATGAAGTCCCAGCGGGTAGCCCGCAAGCGCCAGCATGTAGCCAAGTTGGCCGCCGCCGAGGATACCGATGGTCATGCGGGTTTCCTTTTCGCGGGAGCCTCGAGAGCGCTCAGGCCGAACGCGGCACCTTGCGCCGCGGCAGGGTCGGGGTTGGCGAGAACGCGCTCGGTCTGCTCCGCGCGGAACTTTCGCAGCGCCTCGCGAATCTCGGGGTGCTTCGCGCCCAGTATCGCCGCCGCCAGCAGCGCGGCATTGATTGCCCCGGCCTTACCGATCGCCAACGTGCCGACCGGAATGCCGCCGGGCATTTGCGCAATGGAAAGCAGCGAGTCGAGGCCTTTGAGTGTTTTCGATTCGACGGGAACGCCGAGTACCGGCAGGACGGTCTTCGAGGCGGTCATCCCGGGCAGGTGCGCCGCGCCGCCCGCGCCTGCGATGATGACCTCGATGCCGCGCTTTTCGGCGGACGACGCGTACTCAAAGAGCAAATCAGGTGTGCGATGAGCCGAAACCACCTGCGTTTCATGTGGAACATCCAGCTGTGCCAGCGTCTTGGTGACATGTTCCATGGTTTCCCAGTCGGAAGACGAGCCCATAATGACGCCCACCAGTGGCTGCGAGTTGCTGGCCCCAGATTGGGAACTGGATTCTAGAGGGGCGGACCCACCCAAGGTCTGCGTTCCTGAACGGGCATCGTTGTTCGGGCTCTGCCGCTTTTTTGCCATGCGATTGATTGAAGGCAACTCCACTCCGGTAACACTAGCCGAACGCACATTCTACGGTGTTTTTCAGCGCGCCGCGACCTGCGTGCGCTGCTTCCAATAGTGGCGAAGTTGCCCGACCAGGTAAAGCGATCCGGTGATGAAAACGGCGTCGCCGGGCGCGGCTTTCGAAAGGGCATAGTCCAGCGCCTCTTCGGCATCGGGGATCACCGAACTTTGCGTCGCGTGGTGCGCCGCGATTTCGGCAAGCCGCGCAGCGGAGATGGCCCGAGACGTACGCGGCTCGGTGAAAATGACTTCGGCAGCGAAAGGGAAGAGCAGGCCGGCAACTTCGTCCACGGCCTTGTCGCGCAGCGCGCCGTAAAGAAGATAGATCTTGCGGCCGGCGAAATTTTCTTCCCAAAAGGTAGCTAGTTCGCGAGCAGCAGACGGATTGTGCGCGCCATCGAGGTAAACGTCCGGATGCGACTGCAGCTTCTCGATACGCCCCGGCCAAACTGTGCTGGCGATGCCTTCCGAGATATCGTCGTCCGAAATCCGAAAGCCACGCTCGCGGAGCAGCCGCGCGGCGGCAATGGCGTTTAGCGCATTTTGCAATTGGAAGCGCCCCGGTAGCCGGGGGGCAAGATCAATTTCCCAGCCGGACGAAACCTGGGTGACGCGAGCCCGGATACAACCATCCTGCATCGATTGACGATCGATTTTATAGGCAGTAGCGGTCTCGATTACCGGACAACGGAGTTCTGCAGCGCGAGCAACGACCACCTCTCTTGCTTCCGGCCGCTGCTCCGCCAAAATCACAGGCACCGACGGCTTGAGAATCCCCGCTTTCTCACCCGCGATTTCGCGCAGCGAATGGCCGAGAAAATTCTCATGATCGAAGGCGATGCGGGTGATGACGGAAACCACCGGCATGAGGATGTTCGTGGCGTCCAGGCGACCTCCAAGTCCTACCTCGAAGACGGCAAACTCGACCCGCTGCTCCGCAAAATATTGAAAAGCCATGGCGGTCACGCACTCGAAATAGGTGGGATGCGCGCGTAGCTTGCCCGCGGCCAGCAATTCCTCGGTGACCGTCTGGATGCGCGTTAGAACGTCGGCAAAGTCCGCATCGCTGATCTCTTCACCGTCAATGCGAATGCGCTCGTTGATTTTCTCAAGATGCGGCGAGGTGTTCAGCCCAGTCCGAAAGCGCGCATGGCGAAGGATCGACTCCAGGAACGCAGCGGTCGATCCCTTGCCATTGGTCCCGGCGATGTGCGCCGACGGATAGGCGCGGTCGGGCCGCACCAGCCGCCCCGCCAGCACCGAAATATTCTCAAGGTCAAACTTCGCGGCAGCCGCCTGCGTAGGCGCAGCCAATTCCCGGCCGAGCGAAAGCAGGTACCGAACAGCGGCGTCGTAGTTCATGTCAGCTCAATAGCATGTCAGCTTAATAGAAGGTCGAGCGAGGAGGCGATGAAGCTCTTCAGCTCTTTGCGGGGAACGACAGCGTCGAGAAATCCGTGCTCGAGAAGAAATTCGGACCGCTGAAAGCCGTCGGGCAGAGTCTGGCGGATGGTCTGTTCGATTACGCGCGGTCCAGCAAAACCAATCAACGCACCAGGCTCGCCGATGTTCAAGTCGCCGAGCATCGCGAAACTCGCCGTGACGCCACCGGTTGTGGGGTCGGTCAGAACCGAGATGTACGGCACTTTGGCGTCGTCCAATCTTGCCAGCGCCGCGGAAACTTTCGCCAGTTGCATCAGGCTGATGGTGCCTTCCATCATGCGAGCGCCGCCGGAACACGAGACGACGATCAGCGGCTGCCGCGTGTCCAGCGCCAGCTCAATCCCGCGGGTCACCTTCTCGCCGACCACCGCACCCATCGACCCGCCAATAAAATTGAACTCCATCGCGCAGCAGACGACCGGACGGCCGGCAAGCTGCCCTTCGGCCGTGATGATAGCGTCGTTCATGCCGAGCTTCTTGCGAGCTTCCTTTAATCGTGCGGCGTAAGGCTTGGTGTCCACGAACGTGAGCGGATCGGTGGAGGTCATGCGCGCGTCGTGTTCGGTCCAGCGGCCATCCAGCAACATCTCCAACCGCTGCTTGGCATTCATTTTGAAATGAAACCCGCATTTGGGACAGACCAGAAAATTCGCTTCCAAATCCTTCCGGAACACAATCGTCCGGCAGCACTCGCACTTCACCCACAGGCCTTCGGTGCGCACCCTGCGCTCTTCGGGCGGGGTGGACTGCTCGATGGATCTTTTGTCGCGCTTAAACCAAGCCATAGTTGAGAGCCGCTACCTGGCGGCGCTAATCTGCGTCTGACACAGAAAAAGGCCGCGCTTTGGACCAAGGCGGCCGCAACCCAAACCTTAATAGTCTATACCACGCTGCGCCAGAATGCCTTTGGTGTAGGGGTGTTTCACCTCGCGCATCTCGGTCACCAGGTCGGCAATCTCGACCAGCTTGGGATGCGCGTTCCGGCCGGTGCAGATCACGTGCACGCGCTCGGGCCGCGACTTGAGCGATTCGACGATCTCGTCCGGATCGAGCATCTTGTAGCTAATGACGTAGTTGATTTCGTCGAGGATCACCAGATCGTACGTAGCGCTGTTGATGGCGTCGCGCCCGGCGACCCAGCAATCGTGCGCCATCTTGATGTCTTCGGGATCGGTCTCGGCGCCGCCCACCTTGACGAAGCCTCGCCCCATCGGCCGAATTTCAAACTTGTCGTCGCCCAGCATTTTGGCGGAATCGAGCTCGCCGTAGTGCCACGAGCCCTTGATGAATTGCACCATCAGCACGCGCAATCCCTGGCCGACCGCGCGGAATCCGGTGCCGAGCGCGCAGGTCGTCTTGCCCTTGCCCGGCCCGGTATAAACGATGAGAAGTCCTTTGTCTTCCGGCATAGTTTTGTCTTAGCGATCCTGTGGCGGAACCTGACGCGGCTACAGCCCCAGGCGCTTGACGAATTCGCGCGCGATGGCGGCGATGCGTTCCCGCGTAGCTGCCGGAAGGCTGGCATGCTGATTCGCGTGCACGTCGCGCAAGACGATCCACAGACCCGGCCGATAGACTTCATCATCGCCAGGGCAAATCGCGCCCGTAAGTTGCTCGACCTGCAAGGAGTGCTCGTTGGCATGCGACAGATTGAGCGCCCCGCCGTGCGAGGTATCGACGGCGCGCGGCTCGTTGGAAAGCAGATCCATCAGAATCCCGCGCGAGTCGTCGACCAAATCGCGGAATCCTTGCGACACCAGGATGCCATCCACATCGCGGGGAGTGGGTTGATCGATCTGCTCGAGGTCGTAATCGGGAAGCGGCTTCTCCAGCGGGATTTCGATCGCCGCAGAGGGCTTGTCTTCATCGGAAACAATACGGGCAGGCATGGTGGCTAACGTTGTACAACATTTCCAGCGCGACGCCTAATCTGGCCGTAAGTTCGCGCGACGGCAACCAAAATGTAGGGGCGATGACTTAGCGCGTCCCCAGGGTCAGCGGAGCTCAATATTTTCATTTCGGATAAGAACTCCTGGAAAGTATCGCGAACCCACGATAAAGCTGCTCGGCGAGCATGACGCGCGCCAGCTCGTGAGAGAAAGTCATCGGGCTGAAAGATATTTTCTGATGAGGCCGCTGGAGCAGGGCATCCGGAAATCCATCGGCGTCGCCGCATAGAAAGATCAGCTCGCGGGTGCCTCGGTCGCGCTGGTCGGCGAGCCACTTGGCGAATGCTTCGGAACTGAAGTGCTTGCCCGCGGCGTCGAGAAAAACTACCGTGGCGGCGCGGTCGGCGTCCATTTTCTTGAGCGCCGCGGCCGCGTCGCGCACTTCCGTAACTTCGATCGGCGTCTGATGGCTGATCCGTTTTACATAGTCTTCCAGAACAACCCGCATCTCAGGGCGACGGGTTTTGCCGAGCATGAGCAGGCGAATCTTCACTTCAACTCGTATTTCTTGCGCTTTTCGAGCAAAGTCTTGCGGCTGATGCCCAGAATTTCGGAAGCGCGGCCAATCTTGTAGTGCGTGGCTTCCAGCGTTGCGGCAATCGCTTCCTTCTCAATCTCGTCCAGCGAACGGAGGTTCGCCGTGGCGCCGACGAGGCCGGGAACAGCCGCGCGAATATTTTCAGGGAAATCTTTCGGTTCGAGTATCTCGGCTCGAGAGAAGACCACGGCTCGCTCGAGCGCATTGCGCAGCTCGCGAACGTTTCCGGGCCAATCATAGGCGGCCAGCAAGCGTCGGGAGGCATCGCTCAATTGTGCGGCTGGCCGTGCGAGCAAAGTTCTCACCGCGACCAGCAGGTGATCGGCGAGCGCGATGATGTCCGCGCGCCGCTCTCGCAGGGGCGGAACGCCTAAGGTCAGCACGTTCAGCCGAAAAAACAGGTCCTCGCGGAACGTGCCGGCCGCGACGGCCGCCGAGAGATCGACATTCGTCAGTGCGATCAGCCGGGCTTCAATCCGCAGCGTTTCCGTGCCGCCCAGGCGCTCAAATGCGCGCTCCTGCAGAACGCGTAGCATTTTGCTCTGCGCGGCGGGAGAAAGTGCGGCAACTTCATCCAGCACGATCGTGCCGGCGCCGCCGAGCTCAAACCGCCCGAGCTTCCGCTCCACAGCGCCGGTAAATGCGCCTTTTTCGTGGCCGAATAATTCGCTCTCGACAAGCTGCGGAGGCAGGCTGGCGCAATCGATCTTCAGATAGGGCGCATCACGCCGCGGGCCCATTTCGTGGATGGCGCGCGCAAGATAATCCTTGCCGGTTCCACTTTCACCGGTGATCAGAAGAGTGGTGGGCGCCGCCGCGACCTTCTGCGCCAGTTCGTAGAGACGTAAAGACGCCGGGTCCGCGGAAATCCACGGCAACCGCTCCGCCGTCATTTTGAGACTGCTTCTCCGTGAGGTGGTGTCCCGCCCGAGGCGGAATTGATCGGAATGGCTTTGCCCGACGGACCATCCGGCGCGTCGGGAATTTCCAGTTTCGGCGCCGAACGCCACAACCGTTCCAGGTCGTAATAGCGCCGCGCCTGTTCGCCGAATACGTGAACTACAAATCCCCCGAAATCCAGCAGCGCCCATTCGGCCGAGCCGCGCCCTTCGCGGTGCTCTGGAGAGCGCTTCGCGTGCTTGTAAAGTTGCTCTTCGATCTCCGAGCAAATCGCCTGCACCTGGGGCGTGCTGAAGCCCGTACAAATAACGAAATACGAGGTGAAGGCGCCGACTTCGCGAAGATCGATCACGGTAATACCGGAAGCTTTTTTATTCTGTGCAGCCTCGATTGCGAGGCGAACGGTTTCTGGCAGCGTGCTTATGTTCAACGGTATAGGTCCTGTTTGAGAATGTATTCCTCGACGCGTGCGGAGACAAGTCCATGGATATCTTGAGCGCGATGGCACCGGCGGCGGATGTCGGTCGCGGAAACCTCGCTCGAAACATTGTCGAGCAGGTACACCGAAGTACGGTGGAGATGCGCAACCACGTTCGAATCGTGCACCGCTTCGATATCTTTTCGTACTCCGCCAGTCGCCATCAAATCCGGCGGTATCACCAGTCGCAGCGCCTCGATACGGATGCCCGGGCGGTTCGCAACAATGAAATCGCATAAACCCAGCAAAGCCTCATATTCCTTCCACATCGGTATATCCAGAAACGCATCCGCGCCAATGATGAAGTAGATGCGATCGCCCTGCCCGTGGTAGGTATGCCGAAAATAGCGCACGGTATCCACGGAATAGTGAAGCTGCGCCCCGCTGAAATCGTCGCCCGCCTCGGCCACCGACGGCACGAAGTGCGGATGCTCCGCGCAGGCCAGCGCCACCATCGCAAAGCGATGCGGAAACGGTGCCAGGTGCGCCTTCAACTTGTGCGGAGGACGGCTGGCCGGAACGAAATGAATCTGATCGAAATTGAAACGCCGGTCGGCAGCGCGCGCGACGGCCAGGTGGCCGTTATGAATCGGGTCGAACGATCCGCCAAAAAGAGCGATGCGGCGAGGTTGCTGTCTTGCGGCAGTGCGCTGCGCTTGCGCGGTGGTCAATACCCCTCCCAAGGACGATTACTGCATTTTCTCATAGATTCTTGGATGCAGCAGACGATGTGTCTTCCACAGGGGTACTAACCTCAGCGCTGCCATGACCCACGTCCGCACTGGAATGTTCATGGGAGTCGTGGTCGAGGTCCACCGTGGATTCCGCGGCAGGCTTCGGGATTTTGTCCAATGCGTCGGCGATGGAACGCACCAGTTCGCGGACGCCTTCGCCGGTCGCGGCGGAGATGGCGTGAAATTCCAGTTTGTGCTTAAGGCAGAATTCGCGGAACGTGTCCAACCGCGTGCGATCGATCGTCGCGTCCAGCTTGGTCGCGACCACGATTACTGTCTTTTCCGTCAGGGTCTCGCTAAATGCGCGCAGCTCGCCGGAGATAATCTCGAAGGAATGGATGGGATCCTCATCCGACATATCGCTGGTGTCGATCAGGTGCACGAGCAAGCGGGTACGCTCCACATGCCGCAAAAAGCGAATGCCCAATCCCGCACCTTCGTGCGCTCCCTCGATCAACCCCGGTAGATCGGCGACGACGAACGTGCGCCCCAGCTCGCGACCTTCTTTTCCGGTGCCGCCGTCCGCGTTCACAACGCCGAGATTTGGTTCCAAGGTAGTGAATGGATAGTTGGCAATTTTCGGACGCGCCGCGGAAATCACGGAGATCAGCGTGGACTTGCCAGCATTCGGAAATCCCACCAACCCCACGTCGGCAAGCAATTTCAGCTCCAGCCGCAGACGACGTTCCTCGCCCGCATGACCGTCTTCATGCTCGCGCGGCGCCTGGTGCCACGGCTTCGCAAAGTGTTGGTTCCCGCGACCCCCGCGTCCGCCATGAGCAATCAACACCCGCTGGCCCGCTGTAGCCAGATCCGCAATGGTTTCCCCGGTCTGCTCGTCGAAAGCCAAGGTGCCGACGGGCACGCGCAAAATCATGTCCGCACCGGAATGTCCGGTACAGTTCGAGCCCTCGCCATGCCGTCCACGGTCCGCCTTGAATTCGCGGTTATAGCGGTAACGCAACAGGGTATTGTCGTTGAGATTCGCTTCCAGATAAATGCTGCCGCCGTTCCCGCCATCGCCGCCGGAAGGGCCACCGCGCGGGACGAACTTCTCCCGCCGAAAAGCGACGCATCCGTTTCCGCCGTCCCCTGCCTTCACCAAAATTTTGGCTTCGTCAACAAACATCGAAAGACACTCCAAACCTTAGATGCACCGGGACTCGTGAATGAACCAGAACCAGATGGTGAGGGCCGGCCTCACTGCGTCCCTGCGGTGCTGCCCGCAGGGATCGCATGATCTCTGAAATGCGATACCACGAGCCCCTGAAAACACGAAGGCGGTCCGGCACACGCCGAACCGCCTCGGTAAAAATCCAGCTTAGTTTACGGCGGCAGGAGCCGGCTGAGCCTGGTCAGCAGGGTGCACGCTGATGAACCGCCCGTGGCGGCCCTTATCTTCGAATTTCACAATGCCGGTAACCAGCGCAAACAGGGTGTCGTCCTTACCTTGTCCCACATTCACCCCAGCCTGATGCTTCGTGCCGCGCTGCCGCACCAAAATCGTACCGGCATTAACGAGCTGGCCGCCAAACCGCTTGACACCCAGCCTCTGCCCGTGTGAATCGCGGCCGTTAGTAGAGGAGCCGCCGCCCTTCTTATGTGCCATGACACTTTCCTTTTCTGGTTCCGAAATGTAGGCGCTGGACTTTAGTTCACCCTGAGGAACGAAGGGCCAGGCGCTGAGGTCCACTATTAGAGCTTAATATCGCTAACCTGCACCGCCGTATAGTTCTGCCGGTGCCCCCGCGAAATCTTGTACTGGTTGGTCTTCTTAAACTTCAAAACGGTAATCTTCTTATTCCGGCCGTGGCTAACGATCTTCCCGGTCACGGTCGCTTTGGAAGCATCGTCGCCCGACAGAATCTTCTTCTCGTCGTTGTGCACAGCCAGAACGGAGCCAAAAGTCACCTTCTCGCCCACGTCTCCCTTGACTCGTTCAATCCGAATAGTGTCGCCGGGCGCGACGCGATACTGCTTTCCCCCGGTCTTGATAACGGCGTACATCGATCCTCCAAGCGCTAAGGCAAACCATGATTATACGGGCTTTCCGCCCACAGCGTCAACGCGAACAAACGGTAGTGGATAAGCCGACATACCGGGCATCTCCGCAATGACGCGCCACAGAAGCGGCGATGATTCGCGTAATTTGACCTTTGACTTTGCTAGAAGCGCAGACTATTGTCTCGGGAATCTTCCGCTAGGGCGCATCTCCCAACTCAGGAGAAAACAGCATGGCCAGACGCACATTCTTGTCGCAGTTGCTGGGTCTACCTTTTCTAGCACTGGGGGCGCAGGCCCAGGAATCGAAAAGAGCTCTGAAGATCATGATGAGGAGTTCCTGGGGAACCGACGACTCGACCCGAGCCTCATTTGTATTTGCACATGCGCTCGCATTGTCCGACGCAGGTCACGAAGTTCAGATATTCCTAACTGCTGACGCCACGTATCTGATGCGTAAGGCCACGTCCGATGCAGTGATTCCCATTGGTTGGCCACCACTCAGTGAATTGCGCGAGAAAATCGTCGCCAAACATATTCCTGTGTTTTCTTGAGGAGCTTGCTCCCGAGCCCGTGGGGTTTCGGAAAATGATCTCGCCAATTGGAGCGCGAAGTTCGGTAACCCAGCTATCTTTGTTTCCCTAGTTGAGTGGGCCGATCGCATAATCGCCGAATAGGGCCGCATTGCAGCGAGCCGTCCGGTCCCAGTACGAACTTCTCTGGTTAGGCGACTACTCGTCCAAGTGGACCGCGATTTCCGAATCTCCCTATACCTCATTCGTTGGCGGGAGCAGCCAAGTCAAAATTATCGACCTCCGGATTGCGGAATAGCTCACGGCTGGTCACAGCCAAAGTCATTTCCTATAATGAGCATCCTTTCCTATTGAGCTCCATTGAGCCACGCTCATCGCGTGTCCATCGACCAGAACGCTGGGAGGATTCTAGTGGAAGCATCAGGCGAAACTGTAACCCCGGAACCTGAACGATGGAGGGTAGAAGAATGGTGCGACCGCTACCTGGGCGGGCGCCCCTCTGACCCCGTTCTCCAATTAATTAAGAACGCGGAAGGCCAGCGCTTAGAGGTCCGCAATTTCCTGGAGCGCGCCTTCCGCCTCATGGCCTTGGCGAAATTCGACCCGCGCGACCTTTCGCCCGGCGTGGCTCGTTTCTTTGTTGTATTCGCGCCCAGCATATTGCCAGACGTCTGGGGAGGAATGGTACCGCCCATCACGATGCCGGGCCGGCATAAGAAAATCGACGCGTACTTGCGCTCCAATCCATGGGCGAACTTCGATCCAGGAACAGTTTTGTTAGACCTGGGATGCGGCTTTCCTCCAGACCTCAATGGATGCAGCCGACGCATTTCCGGAATGGCAAATCGTCGGCGCGGATCCCGCCTTCGACCCATACCTCCTCTACGACGAACGCGAAAACTATGCCTGGTTCGACGCCAATGGAAAGCTCCGTTATTTTCAAGCTACCCGCCCAGCAGAGTTTATTCAGCTGTACTCCGATCGGAATGCCACGATTCAGCGTTTCTCGGAAGCCTTCGCGCAACTTCTCCCCGGCCTTTCCGCGGATGACGGAGGGTTGTCCACCGCCGAGCACAACGGCATGCGTCTGCTCCGCCACCTTTGCGCACGTACGAGCGCTCCACTCAAACTTGTCCAAGGAGGATTTGGATCAGGCAACCTGCCGGAAGCCGGCGTCGTATGCAGCTTCAATGTGCTCATCTACTTTGACGCGGATTTTCGCCGCCAAGCGGAAGCGTGGGTGGCCCAGGTGCTGCGCCCGGGAGGACTTTTCGTTTGCGGCAGGGACGACGGGGCATCGTTGAATGCGCACTATTCTGTGTATCGCAACGAGGGCGGCCGGCTGGTTGAAAAGGAATTTGCCTTCGGCGTGGAAACCGTGCGTAACTGCGCTTGGTTCACCCTGCACGACGGCGAGCGCGAGACATGGCGGCTTGCGGAACTCTAGGGCATCCTGCGGTCCGATCCTACGTTTCTGCGCGATTACGACGTCCGGCTGGACTCTCTCCTGGCGCAAAACAAAATCGCAGTTCGCGATGCCAACGGATTCCTCGCCGACCCGCCTGACGCCATCGACCTGGCGCGCATGTTTCCGGCTTACGAGACAATCGCGAGAGAGATCGAAGCGGAGTTCGCCGATCGCGCCATCTCCGTCCTCCAGCGCGCAGGTCTCAACGCCTGGCGCAATCTGGTAGGTCACATCGCCGTAGCCGCGTTTCCCCAATAAGCCACCGTGCGGTAAAGCGGGTGAATCCAACGGGCGAAGCAACAAGCCCAGTCGCTCACTCCAGATTGCCCCCCAAAATTCTCTTTGCAACTTTTTCTCCTTTTTGGAGTTTAATAGGGTGAGGGAACGGAAGAGAACCTCCGAAGCCCGGTAACATCGATTTTGAAGCACAGCGGATCTCAAAAGGGGGTCCCGATCATGAAATATCTAAGAATTGCAGGTTTACTGGCGGTTTGCATGTTGTGCGCGTCGTTCGCCAACGCGCAGCAAGTGGCAGTCGGCGTCGGCATTGGCGGGCCGGTATACGCAGGCTACGGCTATGGTTACGGTGCGGCCCCGGTTTGTGCGTATGGCTATTACGGCTATGCCCCCTATGCCTGTGCGCCTTACGGATATTACGGACCTAGCTGGTTCGTCGGTAGCGTCTTTATCGGCGCTGGTCCCTGGTTCCACTACCATGGCTACTACGGTCGCGGATACTACGGCCATGGATACTACGGCCACGGCTACTACGGTCGGGGAGGATACTACGGCCGCGGCGGCTACTATGGGCACGGTTCTGTCAGCCACTACTCGGGCGGCGCATATCGCGGCAGTAGCGGCTTCGCGGCGCACGGCGGTGCTGGATTCCACGGCGGAGGCGGTGGTGGGTTCCACGGCGGCGGTGGCGGAGGCTTCCATGGTGGAGGTGGCCACCGATAAGCAGGTCGCTTACCCGCAACGAAAACTTAAGTGAACCAACGGCTGGCAGCGCAACGTTGCCAGCCGTTTTTGTTTTTTCATCCGTGTCGACTTAAACGCAGGCGCTAAACGCAGACGCCCTCATCAGCCGGTTCGGGAAACCGCTGCGAAAACCAAAACGAGAACGGTGTCGCTCCATACCGCTGGTAATGCTCCATCCGTTCCCGACCCTCGGCAACCGTAGGACGGTGCCCAGCCGGAACCCACCACAAGCAGTAAATAGGCTTGTCCAGCTTTACGAACCATTTCGCGCGATCCCGAAAGAACTTGACGTGTTCCGAACGGTACACGTAGTCCCGTAAGGTCTCGAACGATTCCCAGACGGACATATTCACCATCATCGTAGGGTCATCGCTATACGCAATATCGGTGGCATTCCCTAATCCTGACTGCAGGCGCCAGACAAATCCCGGAGCTCGGTCAGCAAGAGCATTAATAGGTTCGAGCCCTGTCACGAACTCCGCGATTCTCGGGTCATCGATGGGAGCAATCAAACGCCCGATATTGATTTGCGCCAGGTGGTAATTCATCGGCCACGCTCTCTGCCCTTCCGCGTCGAATCAGAAGTCGAAACGATACCCGAGAATCATTTTCGCAATCAAGTGGTCGGTCGAGCGTGTAAGCCCCACACCCAACCCGAAGTTGATCTCCCACTTCGGCGACACGTTGAGGTCGATAGCGGGGAAAATCTGGTGCTGCTGCTCGCTAATCGGCAAAAAACCAGTGATCGGTCCAACCGACCCGTAATACTCCAATCCCCCGGTGATCTTCTTTGTGAAGTCATAGCTGACCTTGAAGTTCGGCGAAAACACCACGCCTTCATTCACGCTTTCACCATGAAACGACCGGTCCAGCGTCGGATTCACCGAGAAATACCATCGCCCGATCTGTTTGTCCGCAATGGGGCGGATCTCCCAGGTCCAGGTGTCCGTGGAAAACTGGCGCCGCTGATACCCGATCTCGTTCGAAAGGCTCAACCCCACAGGCCATTTCCATTTTGGAGGTATCCGAACCCGCGGACGAATGTGGTCACCTACCCATTGCACGCCGTATCCATTGCGGATCGACGTGAAAATATAGAAGCCCACCTCAAACCAATCGGTTACGCCGTGTGTGATTTCAATGGTCTCGTGCTGAGCGTGATTGGTAGGCAGAACGCCATCGACCACGGTCTTGGATCCGTCGATCGTAAAGTTGCTGTGCAACTCCAGCATCGTCTTACCCGGATCGACCGTTTCGTAGCCATAGACCTGAATTTCGTAATTGTCTTGGGCCCACCCAGCGGGCACGCCGGCCACGAAGAGCGCCATCAGAAAAAATCCAAAAGCTAACAGGTTCCCCAGCTTCACGGTGCCTTCCCGTCGCGCAACCAGGCAACGAGAATAGCCTGACAAGATGAGCCCAGCAAATCAGTCAGATCGATGGAGGCGAGTGAATTTTCTTCGGATGACATCCACGTTTATCGGACGACTTCTAACTTGTAGGAGCGTAGCACTGCTGCGCCCCACACCGGCAAGATCAATCACGCATGCCATTCATTTCAAGGCTCAAGCATGAGGATGCGCCTTGTCGTAAGTCTCCATCAATTGCCGGATGGACGCGTGCGTATACTTCTGCGTCGTCGAAAGCGATTGATGCCCGAGCAGCTCCTGAATCGCCCGCAAATCCGCCCCATCCGCCAGCAAATGCGTAGCAAACGCATGCCGCAAGGAATGCGGGTGCAAATCCCAGTTGATATTCACCAGCCGCACATATTTCTTGACGATTCGTCCCACCGAACGTTGTGTTAACCGCCGCCCAGCATAATTCAGAAACACCGCCTGTGTGTGAGCCGGCCCGCGCCGCCCTCCCCGCGCGGCCGATTTCTGCAGCAGCAACTCCTCCCGCAAATTCCAGTATTTTTCGAGCGCCTCTTGCGCCTTCGAACCGTACGGCACGATGCGCTCCTTGTTTCCCTTACCCCGCACGCGCAGCATCCGTTCTTTCCGATCGATATCCACCAAATTCAGCCCCGTCAGTTCGCTCACCCGAAGACCGGCGGCATAGAGTAATTCCAGCAGCGCGCGATCCCTCGGCAGGAACAATCCATCCTCGTGTGCTTTCGCCGCCCCTGCCACTCGCGAGACACCCGGCGTTCCTTGGTCACGCCTCCGCGAGGGTTGCGGACCTCCCGTTGCCGACGCTCCCATTTCCGCCAGGCGGTCCAAGAAACCCACCATTTCTTCCGCCGACAGTACCGGCGGAATTCGCTTCGGCAATTTCGGCGTGGGCACCAGCCGCGCCGGATTTTCCTTCACCATCCCTTCGCGCACGCAATACTTGAAAAACGAACGCAGTGCCGCGAGCTTGCGCGCGATCGAACTCTTTTCCAGTCCCTGGTCGTGCAAATGTCCGACGAATTCGCGGATGATCGTGTGCGTGATTTCCGTGAGCGAAGGCGGATGCATGCCAGGCGGAGCAAGATACTCCTGAAACTGGCTCAGGTCCTTGCCGTAATTCAAAATCGTGTGCGGCGAAGAGTTCTTCACCGAACTCATATATTGCAGATATTTTTCGACAGCCTGCTTCATTCCTGCGGGTTCCCGGATATTCCTGTCACACTAGTATAGATGCGCCAGCCAGTATAGCTGCGCCAGCCGAACCTTCGCGGATCGCCCTCATATTGTTCGGTATACCAACCTCGTGTTCAAGAGCGAACGCGAAGCGTCATTTGGAGGGGCGGGCCTTGGTTCGCCCGGCCACTGCGTCTGGGCTCCATTCTCCCGCCGGCATGCAACCTCCAGCTTAGCGCGCGACGAAGCAAGTTTCCGATACTCGTTTCGAGTTATTTGCGTGAATGATCTTAACGAAAGAACAACGTATTTCAGGGCTTGGCGCCTACGGGTGTTGCTTCTTCTGGCTGCGCAGCAGCCACTACCGGCTGAGGTTCCGGCGCAAGCTGCTCCCAATCGCAGCCTTCCTTAATACACGTATGCACGGTGCCAATCTTCGACTTCTTCTCCACAATAAACGGCGCGCCGCACTTGGGACATGGCTCCGGCATTGGCATATAAGGCGTAGTGAAATCGCAATCCGGATAACGCGAGCAGCCGTAAAATACCCGGGGCCGTCCTCGCCCGCCCTTGCCTGCACTTCCACGCCGCACGAACTCGCCTTCACTGCACTTCGGGCATTTAATCCCCATCGTGATCGGTCGCGTGTATTTGCACTTCGGATACCCCGAGCAACCGATGAACTCCCCAAATCTCCCATGCTTCTTGATCAGATGATTCCCGCAAAGCGTGCACTTTTCTTCCAGCGGCTCGTCGGGCTGGTGTGCGATCCGCGTGCCTTCCACCAATCGCCGCGTCGTCTTGCAATCCGGATACCCGCTGCAAGCCAGGAAAGCGCCAAACCGCCCACGCTTCATCAACATCTCTTTCCCGCAATTTTCGCAATATTCCGTCTTGCTCTCGCCGTCATCCACCAACTCCGGCGCCATATCCTGGATAAAATCGCAATCCGGATAGCGCGAGCAGCCGAGGAAAAACCCGTGGCGGCTGATGCGTTCCAGCAACTCGCCCTGACCGCACTTCTCGCAGGTCTTTCCCGTTGGGATGCCCGCCTTGTACGAAATCATTTCGTCGCCGGCCTTCGCCAGATCGACGACAAACTTTTCCCAGAACTCCCTCACCGCGTCGCGCCACGGCAGCTTGCCTTCCTCGATTTCGTCGAGTTCCTCTTCCAGCCGAGCAGTGAACGTCACATCAAACACATCATCAAAGCTCTTCACCAGCAAGATGCTGACGCGTTCCCCCAGCATCGTCGGAGTAAACCGTCCCTGGTCCTTCCGCACATACTCACGCTCCACGATTGTCGAAATAATCGATGCGTACGTGGACGGCCGCCCAATGCCTTTCTCTTCCAAATCCTTAACCAGGGTCGCTTCCGTATATCGTGGCGGCGGCTCGGTGAAATGCTGGTCGGGCCGGATCTGGTCGAGCCGCAATACCTGCCCTTCCTCAACGCGCGGCAGCGTCTTGCCCTCGCCGTCGTCATCCTTCTCGTCGTCCTCGCGATCCGCGGCGGCCACCGGCAACTGGTACACCCGCAAATATCCGTCGAATTTCTGCACCGAACCCGTGGCTCGGAAGGTGTAGTCCCCGGCTGAAATATCAATGGTCGTCTGATCGAAAATCGCAGGCAGCATCTGCGAAGCCACAAACCGCTGCCAGATCAACTGGTACAACTTGAACAAATCGTCGTCCAGGTATTTCCGCACATCCTCGGGCGTACGCGACACATCCGTAGGCCGCACCGCTTCGTGTGCTTCCTGCGCATCCTTCTTCGACTTGTAGTAGTTGGGCTTTTCCGGCAAGTAACTCGACCCGAACCGCTCCGGGATCAATTCGCGCACCTGAGCCAAGGCGTCGTTCGACACATGCACCGAATCCGTGCGCATATAAGTGATCAGCGCGACGGACCCCTCTTCCCCCATCTCCACGCCTTCATACAAGCGCTGCGCGATTCCCATCGTGCGCTTCGCCGTGTACCGCAGCCGGTTGTAAGCCGCCTGCTGCAACTTGGAAGTCGTAAAAGGCGGCGGTGGGTTACGCTTCTTTTCCCGCTGTGCCACCGACGCAACCTGCCACTTTGCACCGGTCACCGCCGCGACGATCTTATCCGCCGCTTCCTGGTTCGATACCTCGATATCCTCGCCCTTGTACTTGCTCAGCTTCGCTTCAAAGATCGGCGGCTGCCCCGCATCCAGCATCGCGTGGATCGACCAATACTCCACCGGCACGAACGCCCGTATCTCCAATTCCCGCTCCACGATCAATCGCAGCGCGACGGTCTGCACGCGCCCAGCGGAAAGCCCCCGGCGTACCTTGTCCCACAGCAATGGCGAAATCTTGTAGCCCACGATGCGGTCTAGTACCCGGCGCGCTTGCTGCGCGTCCACCAGATTGGAGTCCACCTGCCGCGGCTTCTCGAACGCCGCGCGGATCGCCTTGGGCGTAATCTCGTTAAAGGTCACGCGGAAAATCTTCTTGGGATCAATCGCGGGGACCTTGATCTCGTCCTTATCTTTAGCTTTCTTGCCCTTGGCGGATTTGGATTCGGCCTCTTCTTCCTTCCCGTTGGCCCCGTTTTTCCCGTTCTTGCCAAATCGGCCGTTGCCCGACGGTTCGGCTTCCTCATACTTCATCGGCTTGGACAGCACCATCGCCAGGTGCGCCGATATAGCCTCTCCCTCACGGTCCGGGTCGCCCGCCAGGTACACGGCATCCGCGGTGTTCGCGGACTTCCGTAAATCATTAATAACTTTGCCCTTGCCGTGAATGATCTGCAGGGTAGGCTCAAAAATCTTGGCGTCGTCCAGGGTGATGGGCTTGTGCGGTTTCTCCGCCGCAGCTTTACCCTTCTTGCCCTTACCCTTCTTCTTTTTCTTGGGCTCATCGGGCAGACGGATACCGATCGTCTTCTTGGGCAGGTCCATGACGTGCCCAATCGACGCTTTGACGGTGTAGTCCCGTCCTAAATACTTGTTGATGGTTTTCGCCTTTGCAGGCGATTCCACGATTACCAGCGAACGTCCCATCTTTTCTTTGTAACTCCGGATTCTTCTGCAGGAAGGCCCAGCGGCGAGGCGTGTGTCCTTCTCGCTACCATTACCAGATGCGGCAAACCCGCTAGCGGATTCATCACCGTTTCGCGGTGCTACGCAACTTCAATCGTCTCAACAGTTTTCGGGGACGGTCGGGATCTACAACAATACCTTATTAAACTGCTTGCCGGGCATCTGCCGCACGATCCCTTTCATCTCCAGATCAAAAAGGGTAGCCAGAACCTCCGAAGAGTTCAAGCCAGATCGTTCCACGATGTCATCAATATGCACTGACTCATCGGACTTTAGCAATTCGTAGACTATCTTCTCCGAGGAATTCAGCGAGGCCGCCAGCAGTAAATTGCGCTGGGCCGCCTCCGGCTTTTCCGCTTGAACCCGTGCCGCCCTGACCGGTGCGGGCAAGTCTTCGATTACATCTTCGCCGTTGGTAACGAGCTTGGCGCCCTGACGGATCAATTGGTTCGGAGCAAAACTCACCGCCTGTGTCACGTTCCCAGGCACGCCGAAGACCTCCCGCCCGAACTCCATAGCCAAACGCGCGGTAATCAACGATCCGCTATATTGAGCGCCCTCGACAACCACTACTCCCAACGGCATCCCCGCTACCATCCGGTTCCGAATCGGGAAATTCTCCGGTGCGGGATGCGTGCCGAGCGGGAACTCGCTCATGATCGCACCACGTTCCAGCACCTTCTCGTACAGCTTCTTATTTTCTTTGGGGTAGCAAACGTTGACGCCCGTCCCTAGCACCCCGATAGCTCGGCCGTTCACGGTCCTGGCCCCCTGATGCGCGATCGCATCGATCCCCCGGGCCATTCCGCTGACCACCACCACGCCCCGTGCTGCTATTTCCCGCCCCAGTCGCTCCGCCATTTGCGTTCCATATAAGGTTGGACGCCGGGTCCCCACGACGCTGATGCTCGGCTGGTTCAGCATCTGCACATCCCCGCGCACATACAGCAGCGTCGGCGGATCGTAGATTTGCAAAAGGGCCTGAGGGTATTCTGGGTCAGCGCGGCTCACCAACCGGCAATTATCGATCCCGCGGATCGAGGCAAGTTCTTTTTCCGCCCGCTTGAACGCCTGCTTCTTGAACCCCGCCTGCGCTACCGCCGCGGGCAGCTTGCACCGCTCCAGTCGCGGCAAAGGCGCCCGAAACAGCTCCTCCGGCGACCCAAACTCCTCCAGCAATCGTCCAGACAAACGGGAGGCCAACCCAGGCGTAAGCGCCAAGGCCAGCCAAGACAGGGAAGCATCGAGCTCCATCGCCCCGCCAGTCTATCTTCTATTTTACCATTATGTCAGCTATTATACTGGTACCACACGGGTGTCGTGACAAGTCTGTATGCAGCGATTCAAGCGAGCCACGGCCAACATGAATCAGATCACTGCGCCATGCTATCGCGTAAACAACGTAGAATCACATCGTTACACAAAAAGGTGGGGGAGGGGGGTCGGGTCTCGAAACGGAAAAATAGGGTGGTCGGACTTCTACTGTGACTTAGCTTGCGGTGCGGCCCCTGCGTGCGGCGCCCCGAAGCCAATCTCCATCGGCGTATCTTTCGGCAACACAACGTCATGTCCGCGCGACAGGAAATTCGTGTAGATCGACGATGAAGCCCCGTAAGCGCCAAACGCGATCGAAACCGGTGTGGACTTGACCGCGAAGCTCAACAGCGCCCCGGTTAAACGAAACCCGGACCCACCCGCCGCAGTGCGCACTCCCGGGTCGCCACCGGGGTCCACGGTGCCATGCTCGGCATCCGGATGCGCTGCAGCTGCAGCCAGTAATACCGCCAGCCCGGTCGACAGATACCGCGTCTTGCTGTCCGTGGTACGCGCGCCACCCTCCTCATCCAACTTCATGTGGGCCTGGCGGTCCACTTCCACGCCTTCCAGGTTGCCGACCATTGCCTGGGAGCGCACATGCGGCAGCACGGGCGCATTCTCAGCTGTGGCCCGCGCTTGAGCCTGCTTCTGCGTCTCAAGCAGAGCCCGCTCCACATCCTGCGGTGTTTCAATACGCTCAAAAATCACCCGCAGTTCGCCATTGTGATGCATCATCCGCGCGGGCTTGGCCTGCACCACCTCGCCAATCAACCGGCTATTCGCCGGCAATATCAATTGGTGCGATGGCGAATAAAACGGTTCGGTAAGAACGGCGGCAACTTCCGTGCCCCTCGAAGCAGTCGCCGAACTCACTTCCGCCACCAGCCGCGCCTTCAACGTGCTGTCCACCACCGGAGCGCCTCCAATACTCGCGAGTTGTTCCCCCGATCGCGTGGCGTCTCCAAAATTCAATGGCGCGTCCAAGTCCGCAACAAAACGCATTCCGGGCTCAAGATATTGCCGTCGGTAAGGCGACTGCGCCAGCAAGAGTTGCTTCACGCGGTGCATCTTCCCCGGCGCGGTGATCGTTTGCCAGGAATCATGCACTTGATCTTTGGCCTCCTGAATTTTGCCTTTCGCCTCCTGCTTGGCTTTATCCGCAGCCTGACCCGCCGTGCCCTTCTGTTTGTCCTTGTCCGGATTACTGACCAGATGCACGACATCCGCGGTCCCCGCAGACACCGTCGTTACCACAGCAAGTTTCCGGCCGTCCGGCAGCGTCAGCGTGTCAAAGGTAACCACATACTTGTGATAGGGAGAGAAATCACCGTTGCTATACGCCAGCGCGCGCTTCACCGCGGGAACCCCGGCGACATTGATGACCTTGCCCGTTGCCACCGTTCCCGCGGGAATGACCGGCTGATCGAACGCGTACACCGTTTCGACCACCTTCCCATGCACGAGTTCGCCGGGATGATCAACCCTCGTCCGCTGGTCCAGTGCAATCCGGATCGGCGTCCCGGTAGGAATCGCCAGAGCGATGTTTGCAGTCGGCTGCGCCAGCACGGGAATCTCATCACGTGCCGCAAACGTGGCAGGCGCGCACGTAGATACCAATCCATCCTCCAGCGGAGCTTCATCACAACCTGTGGAGATGGACCCTGCCGGGCGCGACTCCGACGTGCTCCCGGGCGCCGTCTGCGCCGGCTCTATCGGTGCGCACAGCAACACCAAAGGAGAGAGGCAGAAAATCGCGCGAACAAATCTACATCCCATTCGATTTGGCCTCTGAGCGCGTATGCGCAGGGGAAGACGCGCCGTGGCGTCGGGTGCGAACTAAAAACATAGCGCGTTGGATGCGCCCTGTCTACGCTGACGTTGCCGTGGAAATAAGGACGGTTTTGCTCCTAAGCTGCGCGGCGTCTTCCTGCAAAATCAAATCCAGTGTTTCCACGAACAGATCCGCATCCGTCTCCGAAAAAACCAGCGGCGGCCGCAATTTGATCACGTTATGGTGCGGACCATCCGTCCCCGCCAGGATGCCGCGCTCGCGCAACCGGTTCACAACGTACTCCGCCTGTTCAGCCGCCGGGGCCCGCGATTCCCGATCACTCACCAGATCAATGCCCAGGAAGAGCCCGGAGCCGCGCACGTCGCCGATCAGCGAATACCGCTCCTGCAACGATCTCAGTCGCTTCAACAAATGATTCCCGACGCGCAGTGCATTCTCCGGCAGTTTTTCATCCCGCAACACATCGAGCACCGCCAGCCCCGCTGCGCACGCGACCGGGTTGCCCCCAAACGTGCTGAAAAATTCCATCCCGTTCGCAAACGAAGCGGCAATCTCCGGCGTGGTAATAACCGCCGCGAACGGAAATGCGTTCCCGATCGGTTTCCCCAGCACCACGATGTCCGGCACCACGTCCTGCGTCTCGAATCCCCAGAAGTGCGTGCCCAGCCGCCCGAATCCCACTTGCACCTCGTCCGCGATGCACACCCCGCCCGCTGCGCGCACAAACAAATACGCTTCCCTTAGATAATCCGGCGGAAAAACAATTTGTCCCGCCACGCTGGGTAAAGTCTCCGCGATAAACGCGGCAATCTCTCGGCCTTCTTCCTGTGCGTCGCTAATGATGTCTCCGACATCCCGCGCGTACTTCGAGCCGGCATCGTTGTCCCCGCGCCGGTAAGGTCCGCGATAATCGTCGGCAATCGGCGCCACGTGAACCCACGGCTTGCGCCCACTCCCGCCCGGCCCGTCAAATTTGTACGGGCTGATGTCGATCAACGTGTTGGTGTGCCCGTGATAGGCATGCTCCAGCACAATTACGTCTTGGCGGCCGGTGTGCGTACGCGCGAGTCGTAAGGCCAGTTCGTTAGCCTCGCTGCCCGAATTCAGAAAATAGCAAACGCGCAGGGGCGCAGGCAGAAGCTCGGTAAGTCGTTGCGCGTAGCGGATCACGTTGTCGTGAAGATAGCGGGTGTTTGTATTCAGCAGGCCAAGCTGCTCCTGGGCGGCGCGCACGACGCGCGGGTGACTGTGCCCCACCAGCGGGACGTTGTTGTAAACGTCGAGATACGCACGCCCAGTCTCATCGTAGAGATACTGTTTCCATCCGCGAACGATTTTCAACGGCCGCTGATACGAAACGCTGAGATTTTGTCCCAATAAATTCTTGCGCATCGCCAATGTTTCCGCGGCATCTTTCTCGTCAACCACCAACCGTTCGCCGGTAAGCCCCAGCAACAGATTCGGATCCGGCGAAAGATCCGCCCACACGCCGCGCTCGGCCGCATATGCAACGCCGGGATAATCCGTCCCCCGCTCCAGCGGATCCACGATCACCTGAAAATGCAGATGCGGCGGCCAGCCGCCATTTTCCTGCACCGCCCCAACGCGCCCGATCCGTTCGCCTCGTGCGATGGCCTGCCCAACGCGCAGCTTCGTCAACGATTCCTTCGTCAGATGTCCATAGAGCGTGAAAAATTCGTGGCCCTCTCCTGGACCGTGCCGGAGAAGCACCACGGGTCCGTAATCCTGCGCGGCAGTATTGTTGGCTACCGCGTGCACCACGCCTTCCAGCGGCGCGTACACCGCGCTGCCCGCCGCAACAAAAAGGTCGATTCCCAAATGAATCGTGCGGCGCTCGTTAGTGGGATTATTCCCTGCACCGAAAAGCGGCGCTGTGTATAGCAGCCGCGGCTCGTTGTATCTCCCGAGTCCCACGCTGACGCGCGCCTTCCGAAGCTCCGCGAAAATCCTCTCGCTCAGCGCCTCCGTCTCAGCAGCGCTGGGATCCGCGCCCAGGAACGCGCTGCCGACTCCCAAATCAAGGACCACGAACGGCGTGCCACGCAAATTCACATCCAGCAGAGAAGCCGCCGAAATCGCGTGCGCCGCGAGCCACTTTCGGACCGCGCCGCTCTTCGCCACCGGCACCAATCCGCAAGCCTCGCGAAAAGTGTAATGAGCGAACCGCGGATGAACCTGCGCCAGCCGCGCCAGCGCCTCCCATGCGGGAGCTTCGGTGATGGTGACGTAGGAATCGTCGGGCTTGACGATAGCGCGTAACGTTGAATTGACCACGCTGACGGCCAAGCGCACGCCGATCAGCGCGTACAGCACCGAGATCTCCATCTCGGTCAGAGGAAACGCGCTGTGGTAACCGGCGACCACGGCAGCCGCCGCGCGCAGCGGCTCTTTTTTTCCCAAGATTGCGTAAGCCGCGGCAATCGCCACTTCGGAAACGGTGAACGATTCGTGCATGTCGCCGAAATCGATCACGCTGATCGCGCGGCGCGGCGTCGGCCAAGCCTCACCCACCAGCACGTTGTAATCGTTGGCGTCCCCGTAGACCACACTGCGGCGCAGCAGTCCCATCACCGGCACGACTTCGGCGTCGTACAGTGCCAGAAATTTTTCAGCGAGCGCACGGCGCTCGGAATCCGCGATCAAGTCCAAGTGGTCGCGAATCCAGCCGGCCCGCGCAAAATCCCATTTCAGCTCGCGCTGTGCGGCGGGATGCGAGAAATGGGTCAGCCCAAAGTCCATTTCGCCAAGCAAGTTACCGAGGCTCGCGAGGAGTTCCGCGGAATGCGGCTTGGCGTCAGCCATCACCGTTCCCGGCACAAAGGTAAGAAGCCATGCAAGCCGCAGCGATCCGTCCGCCAACGTAACGGGAGCAAACGCCTCTCCGGTCATGGTGAGGCAAACGCGCGGGAGATTGATCTGCGGCGCGTGTTGGGCAAGATGTTGCAGCGCGCGGCATTGCAGATCGATCAACGATTCCTCGCGCGCAGGATGCATCACCTTGAGCACGAATGCGGAGCCCTCGTCACGTAGCGGCGGCTTAAGACTGCCTGGCACACTGAGAGCAGGATTCATAAACCGCGGTGATAAGTTGTCGAGCGCGAACGCAGAAGACTGTGCTACCTCAGCTACACTCACTGACTTTGTCTTTTTGATCGTCGTCAGATGAAAGTTGTCGTCGTATTCGCCGGGCAGGGCCTTCGCGGTTACTTCCAGCCCGTACAGTTCGAGCGCGAAACGTACTGCTTCCGCTTCCGTCGTCGCTTGCCCCACACGCTCTTCCAGCAGCATGCGCAAATCTTAGCCGCAACGGCGGGGTGAAACCAACCCGAAACTCGAATGGCCGGGCGCGAGAAACAACACTCGGAGTGGGAACTTCTCGATGCGAAGACCCACAGACAGAACGGTAGATAGGAAATTAGGACGTGCCGAAGCGCATGTCAACTGATTCGGGGTGATTCGGGCTTGGTCCTTCGTCATTCGCATCGCTCACGAAGGACGTAGAACCGGATGGCTTCGCGGGTGGGCCTGGGCAAGCTGGGGCACAGCAGTGCTGTGCCCGTACAAGGGACATTTCGCTTTTTGCCTTGTCGGCCTTACGGCGCGTTCACAGAGACGGGCCCGTTTTCTGTCGACAAACGGATAACCGGAGTTCCGCTTCCGTACTCGATTCGCCGGTGCTCGTCGTCCCAAGTCTTACGGGCGTCATCGCAGACGCTGGCGTGGCAACTTATCGGCGAATGCCCACGCGACTCCACCAGGAATGCAGACCGAAATCCCGGTGGCACACTGAGCGACACCGGCCCATTGACTGCATCCGCGACCAAACTGCTTCCACTCCAGTTGGCGCCACTCAGCGCGACCGAGATCGGTCCGTTTTGTGTGTGCAGCCGCAGCTTTCCGCCCGTGCCGGAAAAGCTGATCGGCCCATTCACCGCTTCGATATCGGCCTCGCCGGTACAATCCGCGACGGTGATCGGCCCGTTTGTGCCGCGCGCGGTGATCTTGCCATCCACTCGGTAGAAGGCCACCGGTCCGTTGTGCGCATTCACTTCGACTTCCGCGGCCCGCGGTGTGCGGATCAGCAAGTACACGTTCCAGTCATTGTGTCGAGCGGGTCCGCTGACCGAAACATGCCCGCCCTGAACGGAAAGTTTGATCTGAGAGATCAATTGTCTCGCGTCGCCCCGGCTGGCGTCCGCAGCCTTGCAGGCGGCCACCGAATAGACGTCCTTATCCCACCCTTGCAATTGCACTCCGCCATTCTCCAACTCATCGATGTGCAAAACCTTGGCGTCGGTCTTCGAAAACGTACGTTCTTCGGACTCAATGGTTGCGGGCTCATCATGAAAGCGAATGTCCAAGTCGCCGCAATCTGCTGCTGGCCCGTCGGGGCGCGAGGCGGAGCCGGACAGGTTCATCTCCATTGGGGTCGCAGGGAACGAAGGAGCAGCAGGGGCAGCAGGAGCGCGTGGAGGGGGCGGCGAGGGAAGAACGCCTGACTCCGCAGGAAACGGTGGTGCGACCGGTACCGCGGCAATCGTCGGAACCGACGTCAGCACGGGAGCTGCCGGGACTGGCGACTTCACAGGCTCTTGTATCCTGGATTGAGGTTGCCCAGGCGCCGCCGTCAAAGCCAGGACGCACGCCGTAAATGCCGTCAAGACAACTAGATCGCGAGTTCGCATCGGAATAACCCTCCACCTGCCTTATAGACGATACAAGTGAGCACCGGTCTTATCGCGGAGCGAAAAATGTTCAGATTCCGACGAGGTGCTGAAGGGTGAAAATGGGGCCAAGTGTGTCATCCTAAGCATCCGACGGGGTCCGCGAAGATCCCAACCGAACGGGGGAAACGCCACGGAACGTCATTCACCCGCCCTCCTTACCCCGGCCCCACATTGACCGCTACTTGCTTATCGGGAAAGAGAAATTTACTCCTCGCCAACTCGGACCTCAATGTCTCGTCCCGGTAGTATTTTTTGAGGACGCTATTATTCCAATCCAGCAAGTCTGGATTGCCGGCCGCAAATTCCGTCCACGTCTGCCGGCGGTCCGCACGCGCTAACCGCTCTTGTATGAGGAGCAAATAGGCCCAGGTGATTGTCTCGTTGTAGAGGTTGGTTTTTCCATGGGCTGTAGCGAACTTGACAAGCGACGCAGAGAAGCACCGGATGGCCTCGAGCACCGGGTATTTGCCCAGGTACAAAAAGGCCATCCGTACGTGGTCCGCATGACGAAACGCCTCCAAAGGCAGCGTACCGTTCTCAAACGCCGCGACGAACTCGTCGTCGGTCATGCCAGCTCGCGTGCGCGGGTCGCGCGCATTTATGCGCTCATTCATGGGCAGGGTTCTTTTTCCCGGCTCCAGAGGCGCCAGCTTCAATCAGGCGGTGGCTCGCGCGCGAATCCAGATCGAGCCCGTAAAACTTCTTCAAGTCCTTGACACGCCGCAGCCCGTCACCCTGGAATGGACACTTCCCGTCAAAGGCATGCAGCACGATACCCTCGAGCAAATCGCCAAGCGTTAGATCGTGGTATTCGGCAAGCGCCTTGAGCACTTTCAGCAGTCGCTTCTCCATGCGCACGCCGGTTTGCACGCGTTCCACAACGAATGTCCGCTGGTCCGTCATATCGCCTCGGTGGTACCAATGTACCAACATAACAGAAGAAATTCAAGCAGCGGTTCGCACGGAAGGACGCAGCACAAAGCTCCGCGGCGCAAGTTTTTTGGGTAATGGTAGAAGCCGCCGACCGGCAGCTTTACTGCGTCAAGGCGACGTAGTTTGCGCTAAGGAGTGCGCCGAGGTCCGCGACGATATTTGCCGCCGTGTCCTTTACGGCTTTTTCGGTGGTGTTTTTCTCGATTTCGAATTTGGCCACCGGCGCGTACGCACTCACGGTGATCACCGTGCCGGCCTTACTCTCGCCGACTGTGGGGTTTCCCGCGGCGTACAACGCCTGGTCGGGCCGCGCCAGGTTGCCGATGCCCACGAACAGCGCCATCTTGCCGTCAGGGGGCGTGATGGTGCCCATCACCGCCCGGCGCAAGCGATTTTGCTCGTCGGGCTCGCCGAAGATTCCGCTGATGCGAACTCCGTCCGTGGGGCGCGTCTCTCCCGGTCGCAACCGGTGTGCGGTATAGCCAGCCCTTTCCAGTTCTTTCACTAGCACGGTGGACATGAAATCGACGAGCCTGCCTGCTTGCTCGACCGGACCTTGCTCTCGTCTGGGATCTATTTGCGGAGCGCTCGATGGCGGGATCGCCGGAACGCTTTTTGCCAATTCGCCGTTGGCATCGACCGCGTCCAACTCGAAATCGCTGACATACACAATTTTGGATTTGTCCGGCTCCGCAGCTGCGGGTTGTTGGGCGGCTGGTTGCGAGAGCGGTTGCGATGGTTGCTGTGCGACCTGCTGCGAGGATTGTTGCGCGGGAGCAGGTTTGGCGTCTTCCTGCGCCGCGGCACGTGCCGCACCGCCGAGGACAAGAACCGAAGCAGCCAGAGAAACTAGCGCGAATAGCCTCATGGACAAAACCTCGCCACGGACGATCTGGGGAGCGAACGCCACCATGTTAGTGAAAAGCGCTGGGTGGGCTAGCGCAATCTCAAGTGATGGTGCCCAAACGGTACCAGTACTGCCTAATGCCTGCTCCTGGTAACACTAAAATATAACTATAGTGCAATTGTAAACTAAATGATACCGAAATCTTCGTCGTCGCCAATGGGTGGACCATCGGGCGGTTCGGCCGGAGGCGTCAGATTCAGCTTCGCAGGGTCTTTCTGGAATTGCTCGATCTGCGCGGCGTCGAAGAAAAAGTGGGCGCGAAGGCCGGGATCCTGTTCGGTCGTGGCGGCGACCGCCAGCCTCTGTTTCAATCCATTGAGTTGTGTCGCGGCGACGGCGCGCACCTGAACTGCTGCCTTAGTATTGTTGGCGAGAGCCATCAGGTCATAGAGCGCAACACTGTCGACCACACGTCCGACCTCGCCGAGATAGCCAGCGCTGCGCGACCACGTGTCCATATCGGTGAAAACTTGACTAAGGACCTCGTCGAGGCTTGGATTCGCCGCATCGCGCGCGTGGAATTCCACCAGCCGCGCGGCTCGCTCCGGATTGAACAGAAATTGCAATGTGTGCTGTGCCGCGGCCTCGGCGGGAGCGAGAGCATCGAACGCCGGGCTCGTGTGAATCTTGAAGTCTTCGCGGCCTCGCGGGTATTCCACCGGGCGTGGCGGAATCATCTTTAGCAGCGGCTCCGGAAGGGTGAGCGCTTCGGGCTTCAGCGTCGCCAGGACGGCGGCGAGGGCGCGGCGCTGCTCCGTCGCGGCGACAATCTGGGTGGGCGTTTCGCCGTCGCCACGCAGCGCGAACGTGTAGTCCATGCCGCCGACGAGCTTGCTGGCGGCTTCCACCTGGTAGCGGTGCAGCATGTAGATGGGCACGAGAACGTCTTCGATGGTGGCGAGCGGAGCGCCTTCGCGAATGTTGTTCTCGCCAAAGCGGCGCAACGCGGCATCGCGTACCTTCATCAGCCGATCCAGCTCGTCCACGGCGTTCGCTCCGGAGTCCCACAGATGGGCAACGCTGCTGGACGAGCCTGCCGGACGCGCATCCTGATCGGTAAGGTAGCGCAGGTGACGATGCGAGAAAGCGTCGTTGAGAATAGCGTTGAGCGCGGCATGCTCGTCGGTGCCCGGCGCGAAATCCTGATAGCCCCAGGTGATCGATACTTTGTCCCACTCGCCGATTCCGGTAGCGTACGCTTGCGAAAGATCGGGCACGCCGTCGGCTCCCAAGGTGACGACTGGCGGCGGATAGTCCATCACCGAAGAGCGATTCACGGTGCTGGCGGAATAATTGTGCTGCAAGCCAAGCGTGTGGCCGACTTCATGCGCGGCGAGTTGCCGCAACCGCGCGAGCGCCATGTCCCTCATTTTGGGTGAAAGCGGCTTGCCTGTTTCGTAGGGCGCGAGCAAACCTTCCGCGATCAAGTAGTCCTGCCGCACGCGCAGCGAACCGAGCGACACTTGCCCCTTGATGATTTCGCCGGTGCGTGGATCGATAATCGCTTCGCCATAGGACCACCCGCGCGTGGCGCGATGGATCCACTGAATCACGTTGTAGCGCAGATCCATGGGGTCCGCGCCTTCCGGCATCAGCTCGACGCGAAAGGCATTCTTATAACCCGCCGCTTCAAACGCCTGCTTCCACCAGTTTGCGCCTTCCAGCAGTGCCGAGCGAATCGGCTCCGGTGTTCCGCGATCCAGGTAATAGACGATGGGCTGCACGGCCTCGCTCACCGCCGCCTTCGGATCTTTCTTCTCCAACCGGTGCCGAGCGGTGAATCGCTTCACGATGGGCTCGCTGATCGGCGTGGCGTAATCCATGTATGAAATGCCGAAAAAACTCGAGCGCGGATCGAACAAGCGCGGCTTGTAGCCTTGCGGCGGCAACTGCACGAAGGAGTGATGCTCGCGCACGGTAATCGATTCGGGTGACGGCGTGACATTTTTGACCCATTGCCCGGGCTCGTCGCCCGCAAACGTCAGCGTCGCTTCGACCTCGGTGTTCAGCGGGAAATTTTTCGTCCGCGGCAGATACAGCGCGCACCGCTTATCGTCCAATCGGTACGGGCCTTGCTTGGTGCGCCGAAGCTTTTCCGGAACGTGATGCGCGTCCCGCAGGAAAAAGTCGGTGGCATCGACTAGTACATGATCGCCATCTTCCGCTGCCGCCGTGAATCCCCACAGCGCCGATTCCGCAAACGAATCGCGCACGGCGCGCCGTTCGTCCGCATCGTCACTGACCGCGCGATAGTCAAGATTCGACTGGATCAGCAGGACCTTCGGTCCGCTGCGTTCGAAGCGCACGATGCGCGTCGCCCCCAGCTGCCCGCGGTCAAGCCCGATGTCGTTCGAGCCGATCCCCGCGGATAGCGAGCTTTGATACAGGAACTCCGTGTTCCATTTATCGATTTCCAGCCATAGTTTCCCCTGCTTGGCGTCCCAATACAGGTTGAAATAGCCCGCCATCTTCTGGGCCCCAGCCGTTTTCTCCGCAATCGTCCCAGGCGCGGTGGAATCCGATCGCGAGTTCGCGGAACGCGCCTGCGAGACCTGCGGACAGGCCAGCAACGCGAAGAGTAGACCGATCGGCAGCAAACGTTTCGACATTTTCAGCGCCTCCGAATTCACCGGCTTCCTAAGGGAGGAAACGTTTTACATCAAAACTGCCCCACCGCCGACCAAAATCGCGCGCGCCATGTCTGCTATACTAAAGCTTCCCCGAAAGGTGCGGGCACTCTCCGCGCGCGGAAAAACGCCAACCTTGCCAAAACTTCGCATCTCGGTCGTGCAATATCTCAACACCGCCCCGCTGGTCTGGAGCTTCACCAATGGCCCGTTGCGCGGCAAGTACGAACTCTCATTCACGGTGCCTTCGCTCTGCGCCGAAGCTTTGCGCACCGGCGCCGTCGACGTGGCCATCATCCCGGCCATCGAGTACCAGCGCATCGACGACCTGGTGATCCTCCCGGACATGGCCATCGCTTCGAAGACGCGAGTCCGCAGCCTCCTGCTTGTTTCGCGCATGCCCATCGAGAAAATCCGCAAGATCGCGCTGGACAGCGGCTCGCGCAGCACGCAAGCACTCGTCAAAATTCTTTGCCACCAAAAATGGAAGATCGCGCCGGAATTTTTCGAGATGGCGCCTGACCTGGCCGCGATGCTGCAGCGCGCCGAGGCCGCCCTGGTGATCGGCGACCCGGCCCTACGCCTTAGTCTGGCGATGGAGTCCGGGACGCGCCGCGGCGAAGCCGGCGAGCAAATATGCGCCGCATCCGCCTTGGGCATCGAGGCCGCAGGCATCGACGGCGACAGCACTCTGCATATCTATGACGTAGTCGAGCAATGGCGCCGCATGACCACCCTTCCCGCGGTGCTGGCGGCGTGGGCCGCCCGCCGCAAAACCGTCACGCCCGAGGTCATCGCTGATTTTCAGTCCTCGCGCGATTTCGGCCTCCGGCACCTCCCGGAAATCAGCACGCAAGCCGCCGCCGAGCTAGGCCTCCCCGCTAACAAGCTCCAACGCTACCTGACCGAAAACATCAATTTCAGCCTGGATGAAGAAAATCTGCGCGGCCTGACCGCCTATTTCAAGCAAGCCGCCGACTTAAACCTGATCCCTCAAGCCAAGCCCATCGAGATCGCCGCAGCACGCCCCGAGCGCCTCCGCGACGCCTACGCAACGCCCCGCTGACCGACACACCTCCAAGCCTCTCCAGTCAAGTTTCTCCAATATTGTGGCGGCCGCCGACCCTCTTCCTGAGCGTCGAAGGGTAGCTGCCGATTCTCCAGCAGCCCCGTTAGCAAGAACGGCAGTTTGAGCCAGAAATAGTTGTGCAACCCCCATTGAAGTTGTACCGTTTTTACACAGTGCTGTACCGGAATGGGAATGATGCGCCTCCGATCCGCGTCTCATCTGCCTTCAGCTCGCTCGGCCGACCGCACCCAGGGCCTCAGTGTCCTTGAGCTGGTCGTCTCGGTTGCCATTATCCTGGTCATTTCGAGCATGGCCATCAGTCCCATCACCAAGACACTGAAAACCTACCAGCTGAACGACGCCGCCAACCAGTTGGCCGGGATCATCAAATTCACTCGCTTCGAAGCGATCCGCAGAAACACCCCGATTAAGTGTGTGAATTCACAGGCTGGAGCCTATGCCCAAGCGAGCATCTGGTCGGACAACGACGGCGACGGCGCGGAAGGACCAACGGAAAAACAAATCCTGCTAAGCCCCAATGCGACTCTGGTTTCGGCTGGCGTCGTCCCCAACACCGCGGCCTTAGCGACGACTGCAAACATTCCGACGCTCACAGCCGTCTCCCCCAGCAGCGACGCCATTAAATTCGACCAGCGGGGCGCCGTCGTAGCCTCCCCGCCGGCGGTCTACGTGTATTACGTGGGCAATACTTCGCCCGACGGCGGATTTCGCGCCGTGATCGTACTGCCGTCGGGTTCGGTGCAGGTCTGGACCTATGCCGGAGGGACCGGCAGCGCGTGGCAACAAATCAGTTAGCGAGCCCGAGCAAGACAAATGTATCCACACAACACATCGGGAGGCTCCGGGGCCGGCGGCTTTACTTTGATAGAGGTGTTGGTGGCCACGGTCATTCTGCTGGTCGGCATGGTCGCGGTAGCCCAACTGGTGCCGATTTCGCTCACCATCAGCAACGGCAATCGCACTGGGTCGACAGCACTCGTGATCGAGCAACGCATGCTGGAACAGATGCTGGATCAGCCGCTTACCGTCGCGACATGTACCGCGCCCACGTGCCCTGACGCGCAAGCCACGACCTGGAACCTGGGGAACTCCGCAACGCCGAGAACGATCGTCGGAAGCCCGGTAACGCAGGTCAACAACAGCCCGACGATGGATTTCTCCGCGGGGCAGGTGCCCGGCTATTCCGCGACGGTCGCCGATCCGGAGGATCCTTACGGCGCAAATTACGATGTGCGATGGGCGGTGGTCACGTATGTGAACGCCGCGCAGCACGTTACCGGCAGGCGCTTCCTGATCAGCGCGCGACAGATCGGCGGCCAGGGCTACTTTCTCCCTCTCACGCTGGACGCGACGGTGGAAAAATGAACCGCGCCTGCGCCGCCCGCAAACAAGCCGGCTTCTCGCTCCTGGAGCTCCTCGTCGCCGCGGCCATCTTCCTGATCGTCGCGGGAGCCGCTTTCACCCTGTTGGCGGCCGCGCAGAAGCGTTATCAAACCGATTCGCAAATCCTGTCCAGCTTCCAGGAGGCGCGCCTCGGCCTCGACCAGATCGTTCGCGATGTCAACGATTCCGGCTATCCACCTCCGAATCACTTCTCGGTCTTGCCCGCGGCCAGCCTTTATGCGGCGACGCCCTTTGCCGCCAGCCCGAGTTCCCCGTGCTTCATCGGGACAACCTGCGCGAGCCCCCAGGATTTCGATCTGATCATCGAGACCAGCATCGACCCGGCGAATAACGCCAACGTTCAATGGGTGCGCTATCAATTGCCCGCCGGCACCACCACGCTGATGCGCGGGGTAACCGACAAAGTGGCGATGGATCCGGTCGCGGCGACGGCGGGCGCGATGGTCCCTTACATTCAAAATGTGATGAACAATGCCAGCGGCGCTCAGATCACCGCCATTCGCGCGGCGTATCCTACGATGTTCCCGGGCGGAACTCCGGTGCCAGTCTTTTCCTACACCTGCGAAACCGGCGGGAACACGCCGCTCAGTTGTCCCACCGCCGGAGCTTTCAACACGCCGTCGAATATCCTGGATGTCGAGATCACTCTAATCGTTCAGGCGACAGCGACCGACGCGCAGACCGGGCAGCCTCGTCTGGTGGAACTCCATGGTCGCGGCCATCGCCTCAATCCGAATCAATAATGCTGGTAAAGAAAATGCACTCCACCCGCCATCGACGAGCCAAGAATTCCCAAGCGGGAGTCGCGTTGCTCATTGCCATTTCCGCTCTGCTTTTGATCAGCGTCGTGGCCATCTCTCTGATCGTCGCCGCTGGAATGGAAACCTCGCTCTCCGGGAATTACCGCTCCTCGACCGGCGCCTACTATGCGGCCCGAGCCGGATTGGAAGAGGGCCGCGGCCGCCTGTTGCCAAGAAATCCCGATTACTTCAACGCAACTTCGCCTGCATTCATACCCACCACGCTGACACTGCATCAGGTGCGCTACGTCACCAATCCCACCGGCGCGGAGAATGTCCTGGCGAGTTATCCGGATGTCGAGTACGACACGGAATTTGGAAGCGGATCCCTGGCCGGTGCAACGGTGCAAACTATCGCCTCGATCTCGCCCGTCACCGGAATCAACGGGGCGCTTTACAAATGGGTCCGCATCAATCCCATCACGGAAGCCTCCATCAACCTTGACGTGAACGGCGATCACGTCAAAGACAGCGCCACCCTGCTCTTTTTCGACGGCCAACATCTCAATCTCAACTCGGCGGGACTGCAGGCCCTAGAAGTCACTTCGTTAGCCGTGCTGCCGGATGGGACGCAAAAAATATTGCAATACGTTGTGGCACCGACCATTCTCAGCATGAATTTTCCGGCCGCGGTCACCGCCATCGGTACGTACGCCGGCGCCACGAACTTCGGCAATCAAAGCGCCGGCTTCGGCATCAGCGGTACGGACTTCTGCAATCCTGCGGCTGAGCAGTACGCCGTTGCGGGAACGAATTCCACTTCGATCACCAATCTTTCCGCAAAGCTCACGCCGGCCGGAAATTACCCCGGTACCGGCGGCAGCGCCGGACCTCCCGCGACCGCCTCGGTCGGCAGCAATGCGGCCGCGATGCAAAACTTTCCGGATCCCCTGCATCCCGGCCAGACCCTCGATCTCACCAGCATCGCGGGTCTCAATCAATTGGTCAGCGAAATCCAGTCCGCCGCCGACTACACGGTGCCCGATTGCAGCACCACCAGCAACCTGGGGTCGGCCTCGAGTCCCACGGTTGTGGTGGTCACTGGAAACTGCAGCCTCAGCGGCAATCCTTCGCCGCCCGGATCAGGAATTCTGCTGGTACAGGGCGACGTGCAATATGTCGATCATCCCTACGATGGCCTGATTCTCGCCATCGGCACGGGAGTCTTCCAGCAGCAAGCCTCGCGTCTCACACATTTCTACGGCTCGCTCGTCCTCGCACAGACCGTCGATCCCGCGACTCACGTTCCGCTTGGCACTCCCGGCACGCCAACACTCGACTGGCTCGCAGGTGCCGGCAACCCGAATTTGCAGTACGACAGCTGTCTGGTAGCAAACGCCCAGCCCACGATTACCTATAAGCCGCTTTCGTTCCGCGAGATTTCTCAATAATGATATAAGAAGCCATGAGCAAGTGTGGCCTCCTGAGAGGCGCAGTCTTTTTCTCAGCGCTGCTATCCGTGTCGATTCTCCCAGTTTGTAGGTGCGCAGCATGCTGCGCTCCCAGCGCCCAGATACCAAAGGTTTTCCAACTTGTGGCCGCGCCGATCCTGCTCGCCGCGCAAGAACAAGCCTCGCCCAATTCATCATCACCCGTTCCCGCGCCTGCCGCGCACAAGGTGAAGGTCTGGACCAACGAAGACCTGATCGCCACCCGCACTCCGGCCGATCTCTACATCTTTCAGAAGGAAGCAGATGCCTCTGCTCTCGAGATGGAAGGCTTCAATAATCTCGCCAGCTGCTTCGCCTTCGGCCAGCCGGAAGGCAACGCCGAGGAAACTCAAAAGGAAATCGATGCCACACTTCAGTCAATCCGCGGCAGCGAAGAAGCCGTCGCCCAGTCGAGAAGAGCACTCAGCAGCGGTCCGGAAAATCTGAAGCTTCGCAATGAGATGGAACTCGCCCAGCGCATGAACGAGTTGAACCACGCCCGCGAGCACCTGTGGACCCTCCAGGAACATCAGCAGGAAATCGAGAAGTCGCCCCCGCAGCAGAGCGTTCCGGCGCAGAACCCGCAACCGCAGAACTAACCGATCTCCCAACGCGTGAAAAGTTGATTGTCTGGCTTCCTTCGTCTTGCCCTGCTAGAGGGATTGGGCGACGAGAGGTTGCGCTCGTGCATGCGCTTGGCGTGGACTCTCGCGGCTGTATAATGGTCGAATGCAAACTGGGCAGCAGAGCGCGCAGGTGCACGGCACTACGGTGCTGTGCGTGCGCAAAGACAACAAAGTGGTGCTGATTGCCGATGGTCAGGTGACCATGGGCGATCATGTGATGAAGCACAGCGCACGAAAGACGCGGCGGCTGTACAACGACAAGGTCATTGTAGGTTTCGCGGGTTCCACGGCCGACGCAATCTCCCTGTTCGAGCGGTTTGAGGGCAAGCTTCAGGAGCACTCCGGCAACCTGCAAAAGGCGGCCGTGGAGCTCGCCAAGGAATGGCGCAAGGATCGCGCTCTTCGTCACCTGGAAGCACTGCTGATAGTGGCCGACAGTAAAGGCACGTTCCTGCTCTCCGGAAACGGTGACGTCATCGAACCCGACGACGGCCTCTGCGCCATCGGGTCGGGTGGCACTTATGCGCTGTCCGCCGCTCGCGCGCTGATCAAGCACTCCAAGCTGGGAGTAAAAGACCTCGCGATGGAGGCGATGCGCATCGCCAGCGAGATTTGCATCTATACTAATGCTAACTTCACAGTTGAGGAGTTGTAGCGGGGGTCGCTATCCGCTGATTTGCGGCATCCTATGTGGGTAGCCTGAAAGCGGCGATGGTGGACGTGGAGATAGCCACGGAGATTAGTTACCGAGATAGAAGGAATGAATGACCAGCAAGTCTGAAAAAGAGATTGTTTACATGCCCGGCGGTAATGGAGCAGCACCTACCGCGGAGCCGGAGCTCCTTCCCGCGCTCGACGATATGACCCCGCGCGAGATCGTAGCGGAGTTGGATAAATATATCGTTGGGCAGAATGCCGCGAAACGCGCCGTAGCGGTGGCCCTGCGCAATCGCGTACGGCGCCAGAAACTTCCGCCGGAGATTGCCGAGGATGTTCTTCCGAAGAATATCCTGATGATCGGTCCTACTGGCGTCGGGAAGACGGAAATCGCTCGCCGGCTGGCGCGACTCGCGGGCTGCCCGTTCGTTAAAGTCGAAGCCTCCAAGTACACCGAGGTTGGCTACGTGGGCCGCGACGTCGAATCGATGGTGCGCGACCTGGTGGAAACCTCCATCGACATGGTGCGGGAAGAAAAACTCGATGAAGTCGCGGACCGCGCCGAACAAACCGCCGAAGAGCGCGTCCTGGATCTGCTGCTGCCACCTTCACCAGCGCCCGCGGCAAACACCACGGAAGCGGATGCCGCGCAGCAACGCGAGCAAACGCAGCGCACGCGCGAGAAACTGCGAGCACAACTCCGCGAAGGGAAGCTCGACCAGCGAATGGTGGACATCGAAGTGCGCGAACGTTCGATGCCGTCGTTTGAAATCATTTCCAACCAGGGTGTCGAGGAGATGGACGTCAATCTGAAGGACATGCTTTCCGGCATGTTCGGGCAGCAGAAGAAAAAGCGCAAGATGAGCGTCGCGGACGCCTTTGAGTATCTGATCCAGGAAGAAGAGAACAAGCTGCTCGATATGGACCAGGTCACGCGTGTCGCCGTGGAGCGCGCCGAGCAGATGGGCATCATCTTCATCGACGAGATCGACAAGGTTGCCGGGCGCGAGTCCGGCCATGGCCCCGATGTTTCACGCGAAGGCGTCCAGCGTGACATTCTGCCGATTATTGAAGGCACCACGGTCAACACGCGATACGGCATGATTCGCACCGATCACATCCTATTCATCGCCGCGGGGGCGTTCCACGTCACCAAGCCGTCGGATCTGATCCCGGAGCTGCAGGGCCGCTTGCCGATTCGGGTCGAGCTGCAATCGCTGAAGGAAGAAGACTTCGTTCGTATTCTCACCGAGCCTAAGAACGCGCTCATCAAGCAATACATCGCACTGCTCGAAACCGAAGGTCTGAAGCTGAACATCACCGAAGACGCCGTCGAGACCATCGCGAAATTTGCCACCAGCGTCAACGAGCAGACTGAAAACATCGGGGCCCGGCGGCTGCACACCATCCTTGAAAAAGTTCTCGAGGAGCTTTCGTTCGAGGCTTCCGATCTGAAAAAGAAAAATGTGAAGGTGGACGCGGCGTACGTGAACAAACAGCTCGCTGAAATCGTCAAGAACCAGGATTTGAGCCGCTACATTCTGTGAGACGGGCTGTAAGGCGAGACTCGCTCAAACACGAAACCTCAAATGGACCATCGAAACTCGCGGACACCGCCCACGCGAATGCCGGTTGACCGCTCGTTCACCAATTTACTTTGGTGCCGCGTTGACAGGGCGGGGAAAAGATTTAACACCGAGGGCACAAAGATCGGAGCACAGCGGGCACGGAGAACGAAAGCGTTCCGCCAGGCGCCGATTCTCGATCTTCGTCTCTCGCCTTTCGATTACGCAGTTTCGATTCTCGGCCTCGTGTTTTTTCTCGCAGGGTGTGGCGCGCCCGGGGACCCCGTTGCACCTTCGCCACCGATTCCCGTCGCCATCACGGACCTTGCCGGCCACCAAGCCGGCGACGGCGCGCAACTTACGTTCACTATGCCCACCAAAACGGTTCGCGGTGAACGCCTCGCTGAGCCGCCCGCCATCGAGATTCTGCGGGGTAACGCGAAACCCGACGGCTCTCCAGACGCCAACTCTTTCAAAGTCGTCGACACCATTCCAGGCGCTATGGTCGCGAAGTATGAAGCCGACGACTACATCCAATTCGTAAGCCCAGTCGCCGCGGATGAAACGCGCGCCCATCCGGGGGAGATCCTCCTCTACCGCGTGCGTACCCGCGCCTCAAAAAAGCGAGCGTCAGCGGAATCCAATCCTGTTTCCATTCGTTTTTTCCCTGCGCCCGAACGCGTCGCGTCCATTCAATACAAAGTGAACGAAACAGCCATCGACTTGGATTGGCCCGCCGTCACGCGAACGTCCGCTGGCGATGCAATCGGCGTCTCCGAATACCGCATCTATCGCGGCCAACTCGATCCAAGAGCACACGATCCCGCCGCGAAGGACGTTCTCCACGAGAAATGGATCTCACCGCTGGCGTTACTTGCGCCCTCGGACGCGCCCGAATACCGCGACTCGCAAGTCGATTTCGGCAAGACTTACGTGTACGTCGTGCGCAGCGTCACGACGGTCGCGGGAAATCCGCTGGAATCCAGCGACTCCGACCCACTCGTGGTCGCTCCTGTCGATACGTTTCCGCCCGCTACTCCCCAGGGCGTAGTCGCTGCCGTGCTCACCAACCCAGGCGCTGCATCACCAGAGGTCGATCTCTCCTGGTCCATTAACACCGAACCGGATCTGGCCGGCTACCGCGTGTATCGCAACGAACAGGAAAAAGGCAAGGGGCAACTCGTCAATCCCGACTTGTTGCTCTCGCCGGCGTATCGTGATACCACAATAGCCCTCGGCCATAAGTATTGGTATTGCGTGACTGCCGTCGACCGCTCCGGCAACGAGAGCGCACCCACGTCGCCAGTGGCTGTTGAGGTCGCGCAACAATCCCCGTAAACCCGGGTTTAAGCACTAGCAGAGACCAGGGAATTCCCGCCGTGCCGCGGGCCACTATGCGGGTTAACGATCAGTTTGCGGGTGGCGAATTAGCTCTCGTCTTACGCGATTCGGGGGTTCGCACGGGTGCATGTGCGGGCGCGGGCCTCGCCCTCACCTTCATTGCCTGGGTCTTCATTGCCAATGGCGTTCCGGCCCTCGAGCGAGGCGCGTTGCAGCGCAATGTCGTCGCCTGCGCAGTCTTCGGCTTGTTCTGTCTTGTACCGGTTGTTCGATTTATGCGGCAGCCCGGCCGGCTACTGGTTTCCAGCCTGATTGCCTGGAGCATTCTTACGTTCGCGTACCGTGCGCTCTGCATGCATTTCAACGCGCTAGCCAACCGCTGCAGCGCCGTACAAATTTTCACCTTGGGAGCCATCGTGTGTATGATACTGGCGACGCTCTCCTGGATCGGCACGTGCATCTGGAGAGTTCGCGAATCTTATATGTCAAGCAATCGGGTATCGCACTCCAACCATCACCTATGAAATTTTGCAGGTTTCTTCCGCTGGACACTTCGGTCGCGCGGCCCGCTAGTCCCCTCTACGGTTTGCTTGAGGATGGCGAGGTCCGCGAATTGTCGGGAGCTCCCTGGGGAAAATGGTCGCGCACGGCCCACACGTGGCCGCTCCAGGACGTGCGCCTTGCCGCGCCCGTCGCGCCGGGGAAAATTGTCTGCGTCGGCCGCAATTATGCGGCGCACGCTGCGGAACTGGGCAACGACGTCCCGAAAGAACCGATGATTTTCCTGAAGCCGTCGTCGTCGATCATCGGCCCGGGTGAACCGATTATGTTGCCCGTCTACTCGCAGCGCGTGGAACACGAGGCCGAACTGGCAGTGGTCATCGGGCGCCGCTGCGCGCACCTGCGGGACTCGGACGATGCGCTCGAAAATGTTCTTGGCTACACCGGTGTCAACGACGTAACCGCGCGCGACCTACAGAAGACCGACGTGCAGTTCACAAGGGCCAAGGGCTTCGACACCTTCTGTCCCGTGGGTCCACACATCGAAACCGATCTCGATCCCACAAATGTTCTGGTCGAAGCCTGGGTCAATGGCACGCTGCGGCAATCCGGCAGCACTTCGCTGATGTCGTATCCCTGCGAATTTCTCGTTCGCTGGATCTCCCGGATGATGACGCTCTATCCGGGCGACTTGATTTCCACCGGGACTCCTTCCGGTGTCGGCCCACTCACCCCGAACGACGTGGTGGAGGTATCCGTCGCGGGTATCGGAGTGTTGCGTAATCCGGTGCATGCCCCGCAAGCGTAACGCGCGTCTCACGCAAGGTTTCGGTAGAATACGCATTCGTGAGGGATTTTCGGCCTGGCCGAATCTCTCGGTATGAACGTGGATAAGAGCGCGGTAACGACTGCGGTCCACTCGCGGCGTAATTTATCGATGCCCAGGGAGTTTGTAGAAAACAATGCTTGCTGATTGGAAAGTCGCGGTCGGAATGGGTGCCGCGGCCGTTGCCGCCATCGCCATGGTGGCCTACGCGTTCTTTCGTCCTGCGGAGCCGCCGGAAGATATCGAACGCAAGCGTCGCTTGCAATTAAACCAGATCGGGCGCATCGCGGAAGGCCAAGTGGTTGAACTGGTGGAGCATCCGCCGGAAGAACCTGCGGCTAAACGCATGTTCGGTCCGCGCGCACGCCCGATTCCCGACACGCGACCCCGCCATCTGGTTTCGTACAGCTACGCCATTTCCGGCGTGACGTATCACACCGCGCAGGACATTACTGGCCTAGAGGGGCAGATCCGTTTCGAACGATTGGTCACTGGCCAGCCTGCGAGTATCAAGTACGATCCCGCGAACCCCAGCGACTCCATAATTGTTGCGGACGACTGGTCGGGCTTGCGCTGAGTCTCGTTTAGGCTAGCTGCGGTATCTCGTCATTCCGATTTCGCCTGGCCTGCGTTATCCTTCTCCCGGCGTCTTTGGCGCTCCTGGCTGCGCGCGCAAACTAGCTCTCATGAAAAAGATTCTTGCCTCGATTTTCACGACCGCGCTGATTGTCGCGATGACTCTGGGCGCCATGTTCACACTTGTGACCGCAACCGTCTACGTGACATCGATCGAATCGCCAGCGCAGCGCGCCCTCGCCATTAGCGCCGAGATCGTTCTCGGCGTGATACTACTTCTCGGCACGACGTGGCTGGCCACGCATCTTGCCGTGCGCATCTTCCACAAGAAGGAAGCGTCTGCCCCGGGGGAACCTCTTGCCTGAAAACAAGTCCGCAACGCCAGCCGGCGCAAAGCACCAGGACCGCATGGAAGAACTCCGGCGTCTCAACGCCGAAGCCGAAGCGGGCGGCGGTCCGGAACGCCGCGAGCGTGAACACAAAGCCGGCAAACTGACCGCTCGAGAACGCGTCGATCTGCTTCTGGACCAAGGCACATTTGAGGAGCTCGATAAGTTTGTGCGCCACCGCTGCGTGGATTTTGGCATGCAGGAGCAGCGGCCTGCGGGCGACGGCTTTGTCACGGGGTTCGGCCGAATCGATGGACGCCTGGTTTATGTTTTCGCGCAGGACTTCACTGTTTTTGGCGGGTCGCTGTCGGAATCAAACGCTTTGAAAATTTGCAAAATCATGGATCTGGCCATGCGTGCGGGCGCGCCAGTGATCGGCTTGAACGATTCGGGCGGCGCGCGGATTCAGGAAGGTGTCGCTTCGCTGGCGGGTTACGCAGACATTTTCCTGCGCAACACCCTCGCCAGCGGCGTGATTCCGCAGATTAGCGCGATCATGGGTCCCTGCGCCGGTGGCGCGGTCTATTCCCCAGCCATTACCGATTTCATTTTCATGACCCGCGAAACTTCGTACATGTTCGTCACGGGCCCCGACGTGATCAGGACCGTGACCCACGAGGAAGTGAGCAAGCAAGAGCTCGGCGGAGCCATGACTCACAACGCCACCAGCGGGGTGGCGCACTTCGTCTCGACGGATGACGCTGACTGCCTTGCGATGATTCGCGAGCTGATGAGTTTTCTGCCTTCCAACAATCTGGAAGATCCGCCCCGCCGCACGACTTCTGATCCGGCGGAGCGCCGCGATGAATCGCTGAATGCGCTGGTTCCGGAAGATCCGCAGAAACCTTACGACATCAAGGATGCGATTCATTCAGTCGTCGACGACGGTTATTTCTTCGAAGTCCACGAGCATTTCGCGAAGAATCTGGTTGTGGGTTTTGCGCGTCTGGATGGGCGTCCTGTGGGCGTTGTGGCCAACCAGCCGGCGTTCCTGGCCGGGGTACTGGATATCAATGCGAGCGTCAAAGGCGCGCGCTTTGTGCGTTTCTGCGATGCCTTCAACATTCCGCTGATCACCTTCGAGGATGTGCCTGGCTTTCTTCCGGGCACGCAGCAGGAGTTCGGCGGAATCATCAAGCACGGGGCGAAACTGCTGTTTGCCTTCGCGGAGGCGACCGTTCCGAAAATAACGGTGATCACGCGCAAGGCCTACGGCGGAGCTTATTGCGTCATGGCCTCCAAGCACATCCGTACGGACGCCAACTTCGCGTGGCCTTGCGCGGAAATCGCGGTGATGGGGCCGGAAAGCGCCGTCAACATCGTTTACAAACGCGAACTGGAACGCGCTTCCGACTCCGAGCGCGAATCCCTCCGCCAGGACAAGATTGCGGAATTCCGCGACCGCTTCGCCAATCCTTTTGTGGCTGCCGAGCGCGGCTATATCGATGCGGTTATCGAACCGGCTGAAACCCGCTTCAAGGTGATTACTGCGCTGCGTGCCCTTGAAAACAAAAAAGACACGAATCCCAAAAAGAAGCACGGCAACATCCCGCTGTAGCAAGCAGTTGTGGCGGTTGCTTTCTGGAGCGGGCGCGCGTTCGGCCGGGCGCGGTCCGGCGACACTTCCGCGCCCCATTGTTTTCCTTGACGGCGGGCTGCTTGCGGCCTAGATTAGGTGCCCCCGCACCGCGCGCCAGAGCTCGTGGTACAAGTCACGTTTTTTAAAAAGAGGCACCCGTGGCCACTCCCGGAAGAGAATATTCTCTGGATCACCACCTGCTGGAACGACTGAAATACAGCGGGATCGACCCGCAAAACCTCGCTGATCTTCTCGCTATCGCGGTCAGTCTCAAGAACAAGTACGGCATCGTGCCATTTGCCGCTACGCCGCAAGGGCAGCCGATTCCCAACGCGCTTACGGTCAGCTATCTGATGGAGGGAATAACCGTCAATAAAGTCGTCAGCGTGGTCCTGGATATTCCCCGGCTCAGTGCAATGAAGATTATGCCGAGGGGCATTCCTAAGTCAGCGCAGTTCGAGGTACAGATCACTCTCGGCGGCTAAGTTTTCTTAGAATTGGATTCTGTTGGGATTCACTTACTTTAATAAATGCTCCTGCAGGAATTCCACCGTGGCGTAGAATTGGAAGTCCTGGTTCGACTTTTTCCGATAGCCGTGGCCCTCGTCTTTCGCGATCAATAACCACACTGGCGTCCCTTGTTTTTTCAGCGCATCGGCGATTTGCTGCGATTCGCTGACGGGCACGCGTGGATCGTTTTTTCCTGCGATCACGAACATGGGCTTCCTGATCTTTTCGATGTTGTTCATGGGCGCGATCTTTTCGAGATATTCGCGCATTTTTGGATCGCGTTCGTCGCCGTATTCGACGCGGCGCAAATCACGGCGGTAGGCTTCGGTGTGCTCGAGGAACGTCACCAGGTTGGACATGCCGACGATATCGACGGAGCAGCGGATGCGGTCGCTGTAAAAGGTCGAGACCGCCAGGGTCATGTGCCCGCCGTAACTGCCGCCGGTGACCGCGATGCGATCCGCATCGAGATCGGGTCGCGTAGCGATCCAATCGAAGAGCGCGTTGATGTCTTTGTACGTGTCGTCGCGCTTGAATCCGTTGTCGAGCAGCGTGAAGGTCTTGCCGTATCCAGTGGATCCCCGGACGTTGGGCACGATCAGCGCAATACCCATCTCATTGAGGTAATAATTTGCGCGTCCGAGAAACGTCGGCTGCGATTGGCCTTCGGGACCGCCGTGAATCACTACCAGCACGGGGCGCTTGCCGGTAAATTTTGCGGCGGGCTTGTACAAGAATCCTGAAATCATTTTTCCGTCGAAGCTCTTCCAGTGCACGAGTTCTGCTTCTGGAAAAGCGTCGGTCTTCACGGCGGTTTCGCTTGCAGTCCATCGCTCCACTTTTCCGGTTGTGACGTCGATCGAGTAGCAGTCCCCCGGACTGCGTGCGTTGTTCAGCGAAAACGCCAACTCGCGGCCGTTCTTGTGCCAGCGCAGCGCGCCGATCACTCCTGCCGGCAGCTTGGGCAGCAAGACCTCTTTCTCCGTCGCGGTGTCCATGACGCGCAAAACGCTAACGCCTTCTTCATCGGTTACAAAGGCGAGGCGCTTCCCATCCTGTGTCAGATCAAATGTCTGTACGTCCCACGGGATCTTGCTGGTCAGATATTTCGGCTGCCTGCTCGCCAGATCCAGATAAGCAAGGCGCTGGAACTCCGAATCCCTGTCCGTGGTGACATAGACGCCTTTTCCGTCCTTGCTGAATTGCGCATCACCATAGAAAATCTTCTCTTTGGCCTCCCGCGGCGTAAGCTCGGTCTTTACTCCCGTGGTCGTGTCCACGAGCCACAGATAGCTCTCGTTGATGGACAGCTCCTCGGTCAGCAAAATTTTCTTGTCATCTGGCGACCAGTCCTGTGGCTGCCATCCGCCCCCCGTAAGTTGCGTAAGCAAATGATCGCTCTTTGGATCGGCCGGGTCGATCACCCACAAATCGGTGTCCTTCCCTGTGCGGCGAGTGGACATATACGCGATCTGGTCGCCGCGTGACGACCAGGGGCCGCGCAAATTTCGCGACTTACCGTCGGTCAGCAGCGTCACATCGCTGGTCGTTACGTCGAAGCGATACAACTGAAACCATTCGCCCCCGCCGACATCCTTGGAGAACACGATGTAGTCGCCGCCATTCGGGTGAAACGTGCCGTTGCCGACGGCATCCGCGAAAAAAGTGAGTTGCTGTCGTTCGCCGCCGGGCATCTTCACAAGGTGAAGCTGGGGCGTGTCGCCAAAACGAGTGACCATAAGCATCTCGCGGCGCGACGGATGCCAATCGGCGAGCGTGGCCCCTCGATAGGACGAATATCGGCCCGCGGTATCCGCCAGGGAGGCGGGGATCGGCGGAACGCCATCCACGATCAGGTTTTCCCCTGGTGCTATTGCCGGCTCCTGAGCATGCGCCGGCCGGCCCGAAACAGCGAACAACGCAAAGACTACAACCAGCTTCCATCTGTTAGTCATGCTGCTCCCCATTCTCACCCGGTGTCCCGCATCCGACGCAGTCGGCCTATAACGAATTTGCCGCACCTTCTTACACCCGAAGCGATTGGACACGCAACCTGCCTCGCTCGCCAGCCTTACCGCGCCTGCATGCTAGAATTTCCCCGCATCGCAAAGATGGCATGTTCAAGAAAATCCTGATCGCCAACCGCGGCGAAATCGCCGTCCGCACCCTTCGAGCCTGCCGGGAACTCGGCATTCGATCGGCCGCTGTCTTCAGCGAGGTCGATCGCAAATCCCTGCATGTGCGCCTGGCCGACGAGGCCTACCCGATCGGCGCGGCACCTGCTCGCGAAAGCTATCTCAACATCGGGAAGATCATCGCCGCGGCTCGACGCGCGGGTTGCGACGCCGTCCACCCAGGGTACGGCTTCTTAGCTGAAAATGCGGCCCTTCCACGCGCGTGCACCGAAGCGGGCATTACTTTTATCGGTCCCTCCGCCGAAGCGATGGAAGCACTCGGCCCAAAGACGGCGGGCCGTCAGCTTGCCCGGCGTTCCGAGGTTCCCACGGTCCCCGGCACCAACGATCCGATTGAGAAGCCTGACGAAGCACATGCGCTCGCAGAGTCCATGGGCTTTCCTGTCTTGCTAAAAGCCGTGGCCGGCGGCGGCGGGAAAGGCATGCGCCTGGTCTTGAGCGGCGCCGAATTCGCGTCGGCCTATCGCGACGCCTCTTCTGAAGCGATGAATGCGTTTGGCGATCCACGGTTGTACCTTGAAAAATATTTGGAGAAGCCGCGGCACATTGAAATCCAGATTCTTGCTGATTCCCATGGCCGCGTCGTTTCGCTCGGCGAGCGCGAATGCTCGGTGCAGCGGCGCCATCAAAAGGTGATTGAGGAAGCGCCGTCGCCGGTCGTTACACCGGAACTGCGGAAGAAAATGGGTGATGCAGCGGTGCGCTTGGCTCGCGCGGGGCAGTACACCAACGCGGGCACCGTGGAATTCCTCGTCGACGCGCATCTCAATTTTTATTTTCTAGAAGTGAACACTCGGCTGCAGGTCGAACATCCGGTTACCGAGCAAGTGACCGGACTTGATCTTGTTAAGCTCCAGATCGCTATCGCCGCCGGACATCGGCTGCCATTTGCCTGGGAAACCATTACCCCGCGCGGGCACGCGATGGAAGTTCGCCTCTACGCTGAAGATCCCGACAACAATTTCTTCCCGTCGCCGGGAAAGATTCTTTCGCGCCACGCTCCCAGCGGGCCCGGGATTCGGTTGGACGACGGTGTATATGAGGGCTGGACAGTTCCCAATGACTACGATCCACTCCTTGCCAAGCTCATCGCCTGGGGGAATAGCCGAGAGGAAACCATTGCGCGGCTTCGCCGAGCCCTCGAAGAGTCCACTATTACGGGCATCAAGACCAATATTGCGCTTTTCCGCCGCCTGCTGACCGAGCCCGATTTCCTGCGCAACGAAATCCATACCAAATGGCTGGACGAACTCCTTGCGCGCAAGCAATCCCCTTCCGCTGCAGACGAAAGCTCCAGCGCCGACGCCGCCGCTATTGCCGCTGCGCTGTACCAAGCGACGCAGGCCGGTAAGAAGTCCGCTACATCATCGCCTGTGAATGACACCGGGAAAGCATCTCGCTGGAAAATGGAAGGACGTCGAGATCAACTGGACCAGACGCCATGAAATTCGACGTCCAGATCGCGGGCAAAACCCGCACCGTCGAACTCCAGCTTGATTCCGACCGCTGGCAGATTTCGCTGGACGGCGTGGCCCTCGACGCCGACGCGGTCGAAATTTCTCCGAATATCTTCTCGATCTTGCTGAATGGCGTGTCTTATGAAGTTCGGCTTGCCGCCGCGAACGATGGCAAGCTTACACTGCAGACGCGCCATCACGAATTCGTCGCACAGGTGATCGATCCGCGCGCGTGGCGCGGGAGGCGTCACGGGCCTGTGGAGGCTGAGGGGCGGCAGCAAATCGTCGCTCCGATGCCGGGGAAAGTAGTGCGCCTGTTGGTCAAAACAGGAGACAAGGTAGAAGCGGGGCAAGGCCTGCTCGTCGTGGAAGCAATGAAGATGCAGAATGAGGTGCGCTCGCCGAAGACCGGCACCGTCGAGCGACTGCTCGCGAAAGAAGGCCAGGCGGTTTATGCTGGCGATATTTTAGCCTGGATCGACTAATTTGCCCGGAGTCGTAGCGGTGGGCTCGCTCGGCCCGGCCTCAAGCGAGGCGCCGTTGCCGCCACATCACGCCACTACTACCCTAACGAATTTCTTCTTTCCGGCGCGCAACAAAAACTCGCGGGGCTTGCTCATGTCGATCTCTTTGCGGGCATCGTCAACACGGGCGCCATCGATTTCCACGCCGCCTTGCTCGATTAAGCGGATCGCTTCACTCTTCGACGGCGCGAGCTGCAACTCAACGAGCAGCGCCGTCAGCTTCTGGGCCGGACCCTGGGGAACTTTCTTTGTTGGCGCTTCCTCCGGGGCTTGACGGTCGCGGAAAATGCGCTGGAAGTTTTCGGCGGCCTTGCGCGCGGCGTCTTTACCCTGGAACCCAGCGATCACCTCCTGGGCTAACTGCATCTTTGCGTCCATCGGATGCAACGCTCCAGCACTGACCTCTTTCTTCAACGCCTCAATCTCAGCCGCCGTGCGGTCCGTCACCAATTCGTAGTAGGTCCACATCAAGTCGTCGGGAATCGACATGATCTTGCCGAAGATTTCGTTGGGCGCTTCGGTGATGCCAATGTAGTTGCCGAGACTCTTGGACATTTTGCGCTGGCCGTCGAGCCCGACGAGTATTGGCATCGTCAAGATGGCTTGCCCGGGCAATCCGTATTCACGCTGGATTTCGCGATGCACAAGCAAATTGAATTTTTGTTCGGTCGCGCCCAGTTCGACGTCAGATTTCAAAGAAACGGCGTCGAACGCCGTCAGTAGGGGATAGAGCAGTTCGTGCACGGAAATGGGATGGCCCTTCTCCAGGCGCGAACGAAAGTCCTCGCGTTCCAGCATGCGGGCCAGACGGTAGTGCGAGGATAGTCTGACAACGTCTCCGGCCGACATCTTGCCAAGCCACTCGCTGTTGTAACGAACTTCGGTCTTATTTCGGTCCAGAATCTTGAACACTTGATCGAGATACGTTTTCGCATTGGCATCGACCTGCTCGCGCGTCAGCGACGGCCGCGTTTCCGAAACGCCCGTGGGATCGCCAATCATGGCGGAAAAGTCACCGATCAGAAAGACCGCCGTGTGCCCCAAATCCTGAAAGTGTTTTAACTTGCGCAGAACGACGGTATGTCCGAGATGAAGATCGGGCGCCGTGGGGTCCACTCCGAGATAAACGCGCAGAGGATTTCCCGTTTTCAGCGAGTTGGCGAGCTTCGCCTTCAGCTCGTCTTCGGGAACAATTTCCGCCGTACCTTTTTTCAGGTAGGCCAGCTGCTCATCTACCGATTTGAATTTGGTTTCGCTCATGGTCTCCGAATCGCGCTCGCTTATGTGTTACGCCTGCACTACGCGGCGTCCTGCGATTTTGTATTTTCCTTCCAGCACGATTTTTACGGCTTCGGAATAAATACGGTGTTCTTCCGCCAAAATGCGCTCGGACAACGTCGCCTCGGTGTCTTCGTCATGAACCGGAATCGCGGCTTGCAGAACGATCGGCCCTGCATCCAGATTCTCGTCCACGAAGTGCACGGTGCACCCTGCGAATTTCACGCCGTATTCCAACGCCTGACGCTGCGATTCGAGTCCTGGAAAAGAGGGCAATAGCGAGGGATGAATATTCAGGATGCGATTGGGAAACGACGCGACGAAATAGGGCGATAGCAGACGCATATATCCGGCCAGGCAGATCAGGTCGACGCCGTGCTCGCGTAAAACTGCCACAACCTGCCGGTCGTACGGCTCGCGCTCCAATCCCTTGGAGGGGATGACCCGAGTCGGGATTCCGCGATCCTTGGCCTTGTCAATTCCCGCCGCGCCTTCTCGATTGCTGACTACGATAGCGATTTCCGCGCCGGGAATGCGGCCAGCCGCCACGCTATCCGCTAACGCGACAAAGTTTGAGCCGCGGCCGCTCAACAGGACGCCTATGCGCTTTTTCATAAACTAAAAACGTTAGCATATCTATGCGAAAGCCCGAAACTCGCTGCTGCAGTCTGGCACCTGCTTCACCTGAGGCGTATATATGGTCTGTGCGGGAAACGGCGACCGCAGGAGGTCCCATGACCACGACTAAAGATGACCGCTCCCAACCCTTGAGTGATGCGCCCGAATGCTGGCCGTCTCTGCTGCTCGAATCCTGGGAGGATACCCGCGCGACTCTCCATATGTGGACGCAGGTCGTCGGTAAGGTGCGCCTTGCGCTCACTCCTTTGGTCAATCATTGGTGGAACGTGCCGCTGTATGTGAGTGCCCGCGGCCTGACCACCTCTTCCATGTCATACGAAAAAATGGTTTTCGAGCTGGAATTCGATTTCGTCGATCATCAGCTGGTACTGAAAAAGAGCGACGGCTCGGTCAAGAAACTTGCGCTCGTGCCACGCAGCGTAGCTGATCTTTACAAAGACTTCATGAACATGCTGCGGTCGGAAGGCATCCACGTCAAAATCTGGAAGATGCCGGTCGAAATCCCAAATCCCATTCCTTTCGATCAAGACCAGGTTCACAAGTCGTACGATCCGGAAGCGGTCCGCAAATTCTGGCGCATCCTGGCCTCCGCCGACGCGGTGCTCAATGATTTCCGTTCGCGCTTCATCGGCAAGAGCAGCCCGGTGCACTTTTTCTGGGGCAGCTTTGATCTGGCAGTCACGCGGTTTTCGGGGCGGCGCGCGCCGGAGCGTCCCGGCGCCGACCGCATTACCAGAGAGGCATACTCGCACGAAGTGAGTAGCATCGGATGGTGGCCTGGCAGCGGGGACGTCAAGGAGCCAGCGTTTTATTCTTACGCCAGCCCGGAGCCCGAAGGTTTCAAGGAATATCGCGCGCTTCCTGAAGCTGCGGCGTATCGCAAAGACCTCGGCGAATTCCTGCTGCCTTACGAAGCCGTGCGTCACGACGCATCTCCGACCAAGGCCCTTCTCGATTTTTGCCAGTCTACCTACGAGGCCGCGGCAATCCTGGGCAAATGGGACCGCCCCGCCTTGGAGAAAAACCCTGAATCCGCCGCGACAGCCGCGTGAGTGCGTTAGAATAGCGCGTTCTTTTTACCGATGAATTTCCCCGGGAGCTCAACCACATGAGAAGCAGTCGGCGAACCGTATCGCACGCAATTGTCGTGTCTTTGTTTCTTTCCAGCGCGGTTTTACTGCTGAGCGCAGCGAGCTCGCCGGCTTTTGCGCAAACGGCCGCCGTGCGCGATCCGGCGGAGCCACAACAAAAAGTGGTGAAGCCGAAGATTCTGCCGCGGCCGGCGGGCGCCGTAACCCGCGCGGCGATTGACGAGAAATCCATGCGCGCGTTGATTGATCAGCTCGTCGCTTGCGGCACCCGCCTGTCGATCGCTTCGTGGAGCGACGCGAATCGCGGCCCTGGCTGTGGACGCGACCGTATCGTGGCGCGATTGAATGAAATCGCGAAGGCTTCGGGTGGAAAGTTGCAAGTGGTCGTCGACAAGTTTGAGGCGACTTCCGCGCGCACGTCCAACAAGCCAGCGCCGATGGAAAACGTTTATGCGATCCTGCCGGGGACGGACGAAAAACTTTCGAAAACAGTTTTTATCGTCTCGGGCCACCTTGATTCGCGGCCTTCCGATGATCAGGACACGAAGGCGGATGCGCCCGGCGCGGACGATGACGCGTCGGGCGTGGCGGTGAGCGTCGAGTCGGCGCGGTTGCTGAGCAAGGCGGGCGCGGACGGAAAGGGCGGCTACCGCGCGACGTTGTTGTTTGCCGCGGTCTCCGGCGAAGAACAAGGGCTGCTCGGAAGCACGCACCTGGTCGACTGGGTGAAGGAAAAAGGCTACACCGTTGGCGGGATGCTAGACGACGATATTGTCGGCGATGATCCCGCGCCGGGAGCGCCGCATCGCGTGCGCGTGTTTTCCGGGAACGGCGAAATCGACGATTGCGATTCGTCGTCGCGGGAATTAGCGCGAGCGGTGGAAGAAATCGATGGCCGCGCTGCGATTCGCTTGGTGTTTCGCGTGGACCGCTACGGCCGCGGCGGCGATCACTATCCCTTTTACAAAGCGGGGCTGCCCGCCGTGCGATTCACCGAGCCCCTGGAAGATTACACGCATCAACACCAGACGCCGCGCACCGAGGGCGACATTCAGTACGGGGATTTCGCGAAATATCTGAACGCCACATTTTTGGGAAATGTTGCGCGGAACAACGCGGAAGCGCTGCGGCAGTTGGCGTTGGCTCCGGCGCCCCCGGCCAACGCGCGCTTGACGGGCGCAGTCACTCCGGACGCTAAGGTTTCCTGGTCAGCCGAAGAAGATTCCGAACGGGCGGGATTCGAGATTCTGTGGCGTGAGACAACCGAGTCGCGATGGAGCATCTACACCTTTGCAGAATCCGCCGGCGAAACGGTGCTGAAGGGTGTGTCAACGGACAATCATTTCTTCGCGGTGCGTTCCGTCGGCAAGAACGGCGCGCGTTCCATCGCCGTACCAACCGAAATGGAGCGCCGTCCAATTCCCGGCACCACGAAGAAGTGAAGCACCAGAGCGAGGCAATAATCGACTACGAGAGAAGCAGCCTTAGATTCCTTGGCGCTCTTCTTTATTACTTCGTTACTTACTTATTTCATTACTTTCGTTACTTCTTGTCGGCAATCTTGGCGCCCCAGGAATCGGGGCTCACGTCCTTGGCGTGCTGCGAGAAAAGCCAGTGATGACCGTCGAGATCGAGGACGGCGTATTGGAGTTCACCGTAAACGGTCTCGTGAAGCTGCTCGACGATACGTGCGCCGCTCGATTTCACTTTGCGGTAGTGTGCGTCAACATCTTTGAGGAATATCGTCAGGCTTTGCGTTCCGTACCCAAGTTGGGCCGGGCTGGACGCGTTTGGCTTCGCGGCCTTCACCATGATCCACGCATCGCCGAGATGCAGCTGCGCACCGCTGACCGTCCCGTTGGGCTCGCCATAGCGGTAGTGCTCAACGAAGCCGAACGTCTTGCTCAACCAGTCGATCGCCGCGAGGACGTCCTGATATGCAACGTGCGGCAGGACCGTGTCGGCCGGGACGGAGCGGTTCTTCATGGCTCGATCATCGTACAACGATTCGCTCCGCAACTCTAACGCGAGCCCAAGTCCGCGATTTCAGTGCGCGGCGGCGACCGCTTGGGCGAAGGTGATGAAGTGGCCGGTAGGATCTTGGTAGCCGACTTCGCGCATGCCGTAGAACGCGGTGCGCTCCGGCTGCACGATTTTGGAGCTCCTCAGGGCCGTCAGGACCGCATTCAGGTTATCGACTTCGATGTAGAGGAACGTCGGGCCTTTTCTCGCGGCTTCTGAGATGAGCGGCATATCTTCGCCAAGGCTCGCGTAGCTCTGGTACATCACCTCCGAATTTCCCTTTTGCAAAGACACGAAGCCTAGTTTGTCGCCATGGGGGACTTCGATGGTCTTGGCAAAGCCTAGTGCGTCCACCCAGAAAGGCAGAACGGGTTCGATTTCCTTGACGAAGAGAACCGGGGTAATGCGTTTGACGTTCATCATTTCCTCCATTGGATTCGCGGGGATTGCTGTTAGACGACAGAACAAGCCTGAGCGACGAAAACGACAAGGAAGTGTCGAAAAATGCGAAAGCACATTTTGCTTGCATCGTTTAGGTAGTCTAAGTTAGACTAGTCAGAGTTTAATTGTTCGCTTTCGTGGTGTCAAGGGAGTTCGCCTGGGAAAAGGAGCCGAATAGCCTATGGGAAAAATTCTGATCGATAAATTCATCGTTCCCGAGCCGTCCAAAGCATCCTTTCTGGAAAGCGCGCATAGGGTCCAGCGCTTTCTCAAGACCTTACCCGGCTTTGTTGAGGGATTTCTTTACGAGAAGAAAGAGGGAGAAGGCCAATACAACTATATGACGACAGCTGTGTGGGAAAGCGAAAGAGCTTTCAACGAAGCAAAGAGTGCCGTTGCCACTGAATTCAGCAAGGAAGGCATCGACCCGCAGAAGGTAATGAATGAACTCAAGATTGAACGCGAGCGGGCCGTATACGAAAGATCACACTACTAGAATGCGGTAAAACAAATGCGAGTAAAGGAGGAGTGATGCCAAGAGATACCAGGCAGCTGCAGGATTTGATCTCGATCGGACCAGCGATGCTACGAGATTTTGAGTTGCTGGGTGTCCGCAGCGTTGCGGATCTGGCTCGTCGAAGCCCAGAGCGGCTTTATCGTCAACTTGGACGCGTGGCGAAACAACATCAAGACATTTGCGTACTCGATACATTCCGCGCGGCGGTGGCACAGGCGCGCGATCCACGCTTGCCGGCCGAGCAGTGCGCCTGGTGGTGGTGGAGCAACAAGAGGAAAGGTGCCTGAGAATGAGGAATGGGAAGCGAGCGAAGTGGACCACACCCGATCTGGTGATTTTGAGTTTGCTGGCGGAGCGGGGGATGCATGGGTATGAGGTGAATCTGGAACTGGAGCGGCGCTGCGTACGGGATTGGGCGGGGATTTCGCGGCCGCAGGTTTATTACTCGCTAGAGAAGTTGGCTGCGGCGGGGCTGATTCGCTCGGCCGAGAGCGATGAACCTGCCGCCGGGCCGGAGCGGCGCGTTTTCGATACTACCGCGAAGGGAAGACACGCGTTGAGCGGTGCGTTGGAGCGGCAAGAATGGACTACGCAGCGGGACCGGCCGGCGTTTCTGACATGGGTGGCGCTGTCCTGGCAGGCGCGGGATGGCGTGTTTCAGAAGCAGATCGCGCGGCGGAGGAAATTCCTGGAGAGCGAACTGGCGAGGGAGGAGGAAACACTACGCTCGATACTAGAGGAAGTTGGGCATCCGTATCATGAGGCAGTTTGGATGGTGAGTTTGATGATCGAGCAGTTCAAGACGGAGTTGCAGTGGTTGCGCAACGTGGCGCGGGAATTGCCGCGACGGGCGAGCGCGAAGAATCCTGAGTATGCGACTTCGCAGGAAGCAATGACACTGCGCTAGCGCGCGGGAATCATCTTAGCTACTCCGGGCTCCGTCCAGATGGCGTCGCCATTGCTATCGTAGAACTGTAGCGCAGGGCCCATCGGAACATTCATGTTGACCTCAGGACCGCTCATATCCTTCCTTATCCTGACTTGGGGATTCAAAGTTAGGCGGGCGCGGATTTGGCCATCTCCGTCTTTTACGACGAAGTCTTGCGCTTCCACAGTACGGGCGTGGATTACGGCGGAGTCGACGTGGTCGGCGGGCTTGGCCGCGATCAATACCAGGGAAGTGCTTGAGAGCGCGAGTAGGATGGCTGCTAATTTCCAGCGGCGGTTCTGGGTTTCGAGCCTGTCGAGGCGGGCGGACAGAACTTGCAAATCGTTATTTGTGGATTGCATGCATTGCCTCCGAGTGAGTTGGAGCGGGGTGGGGATTCCGTTGGTGTTAGACGTGCGAAGGGTTCTTTAGTGAGCGTTTGACGTTTGCCTGTTACATCGTGGCCGCGGATCAGTGGACACAGGCCCTTCGAGATTCAGGGTAAACAGGAGTGCCGGTACTACTGGAGATGCAGCGAACCCGTGTAGGTTACCCGGGCTTTGCCGGAATCACCGCGCTCAATGCGTCCGATGCGGAAGAACTTTTCGCGGCGGCGCTTGAGATCGGCTTCGACGGACTGCACGCGGGCTTGCGGGACCACCAATATCATGCCGACGCCGAGGTTGAACGATTGCAGAAGTTCGTCGGTTTCGATTTTTCCGATCTTCGCGAGATATTTGAAAATAGGTGGAACGGGCCAGCCAGCAAGGTCTACCTGAGCTTGAACGCCGGACGGCAGGACGCGCGGCAAGTTGCCGGGAATACCGCCACCGGTGATGTGCGCCAAAGCGGAGACCCAGCCGCGAGCCACAATATTTTTCAGCGCGGGGGCGTAGCAGAGGTGCGGCTTGAGAAGTTCGGCGCCGATCTTGTTGCCGACTTCCGCGACATACGTATCCGGTTTGAGTTTCGCGACATCGAAAACCAGCTTGCGGGCGAGCGAATAGCCGTTGGTGTGCAGTCCGGCGGAAGGCAGAGCGATGAGCACGTCGCCCGGCTTTACGCCTTTTCCGGTGAGCAGATTCTTACGTTCTACGGCGCCGACAATAAAACCCGCGAGGTCATATTCGCCGACAGGATAGAAACCCGGCATCTCGGCGGTCTCGCCGCCGATCAACGCGCAACCTGCTTTGCGGCAGGCGCGGCTCATTCCCTCGACAAGCTGCTCGACTACATTGGGATCGAGTTTGCCCATCGCGAGGTAGTCCAGAAAGAACAACGGCTCGGCGCCCTGCACCAAAATGTCGTTGACGCAGTGATTTACCAGGTCTCCGCCGACCGTGGAGTGAACACCGGTGGCCATGGCGACTTTCAGCTTGGTGCCGACGCCGTCGGCGCTGGAGACCAGCACCGGCTCTTTCCATTTCTTTTTGTCTAGGGCAAACAACCCGCCAAAGCCACCGATGCCTCCGAGGACACCCGATGTGAAGGTGCGGCTTGCGTGATGGCGGATGCGCTGCTTAGCGGCGTCGGCCGTGGCGATGTCCACTCCTGCGTCGGCATATTTCATGGGGGAAGATTCGATGTCCGTTTCTGGTCCGGGCGCGCGTGATTCCGGCCGTGCTCTATTGGAGGATAACTGATTGCCGCGAGGCGGGTGCGGCTTTTTTACTCTAACGGCTACTAGCTGATTAAGAACTAAAACATGTGAAACAATCGTTTCCAACGCACGAGGCCGGGGTGCAGAACGGCGCTTGCGTAGGCCAAGAACCGCTCACGGGTCTGACCGGGCTCCCAGGCATCGGACGGTACGTCGAGCGACATGTAAATCATGACCGGCGTGCCGATGACGTCGTTGCGCGGGACGCAGCCCCAGAAACGGCTGTCGTACGAGTTGGTGCGGTTGTCGCCCATCGCGAAATAACAATTGTCGGGAACCTTGTATGGAAACTTGATGTCGGCGTAACCCGGCGGCGCGCTTCCCGCGGGGGCCGGGTCGGTGGGGCCGACGGCATACATCTCATGGAGTTTCGTTCCGTTGACGTAAACATTGCCGCCGCGTACGTCAATGGTATCGCCGGGCAACCCGATGGCGCGCTTGATCAAGTCCGTACTTTCCGGCGCAAACGGCGGCTTGAAGATGATCACCTGCTGGCGGTGCGGATTGCGCCACAGCGGCACGTGCCAATTGGTGAAGGGTACGCCGGCGTCGTAGCCGATACGACTCATGATCAGGTGGTCGCCGACCAGCATGGTGTTTTCCATGGAGCCCGAAGGAATCACGCGAGCCTGGCCGATCGTGCCGTTGATGAGCATGAACACCAGGGCCACCCAGAACCAGGCGACGACTTCGCGCTGAATGCGCTGGCGCACCGGTAGAACCGGTTGTTTCTCATTTCTGTTTTCGTTTGTCTTCGGATCAGCTGTCACATTTCACCGCCGCAGGGCATCTCGGCCGCTGCGTTTCTGATTCGATCGCCATTCCCACTACCCGCGATCCGCTTGGAACCTAAAACGTATGAAACAAACGCCGCCAGCGCACCACGCCGGGGTGCAGTATGGCGCTCGCGTAGGCCAAAAATCGTTCGCGAATCTGGCCGGGCTCCCAGGCATCCTGCGGCACGTCGAGCGACATGTAAATCATGACCGGCGTACCGATGATATCGTTGCGCGGGACGCAGCCCCAGAAACGGCTGTCGTACGAGTTGGTGCGGTTGTCACCCATCGCGAAATAACAATTGTCAGGGACCTTATAGGGAAACTTGATGTCGGTGTAGCCCGGCGGCGCGCTTCCCGGAGGAGCTGGCTCGCTCGGGCCGATGGTGTACGTTTCTTTGAGTTTCTCGCCGTTGACGTACACCGAGCCGCCACGGAGATCCACAGTATCGCCCGGCAAGCCAATCGTGCGTTTCACGTAATCCGGCGTATCCGGAGCAAATGGCGGCTTGAAGATAATCACCTGCTGGCGGTGCGGATTGCGCCACAGCGGCACGTGCCAGTTGGTGAAGGGCACGCCAGCGTCGTAGCCGATACGGCTCATGATCAGGTGATCGCCAATCAGCAGCGTATTTTCCATCGAGCCGGAAGGAATAACGCGGGCCTGGCCAATCGTGCCATTGATGAGCATGAACGCCAGCGCCACCCAAAACCACGCGATGATTTCGCGTTCGACCCGCTGACCAACCGGGAGCTTTGCGTCTTTCTCTTTTTTGTCGTTATCTTCGTTCGCGGGTTCAGCTTTCACGTTCCACCGCCACAGGGCGCTCGGCCGCTGGGTCTTCTATTCGACTGCCATTCGTTGCGTCACGGAGTACCTCGTTAGACGCGCCTTTGCCCACTTCCAGCTGCACCAGGTCCGTGGGGTACACCCCAGTGTAGCAAGACGTGCAGTAATTGCCCTTGGTGTCGTTCACCGCTCGTCTCAAACTGGCAAGGGAAACGTAGCCGAGCGAATCGGCGCCGAGAAACTTGCGAATTTCTTCAGGCGAGTTGGAGGAAGCGATCAACTCTTCGCGCGTGGGCGTGTCCACGCCGTAGTAACAAGGAGAGACCGTCGGCGGACAGCTGATGCGCACGTGAACCTCTTTCGCGCCGGCTTCCTGCACCATGCGGACGATCTTCCGGCTGGTGGTGCCGCGGACGATGGAGTCGTCTACCAGGACGACGCGCTTGCCTTCAATCAGCCCCCGAATGGGATTGAGCTTGAGCTTGACGCCGAAATTGCGAATCGCTTGCGAAGGCTCGATAAACGTGCGGCCGATGTAGTGATTGCGAATCAGTCCCATACGAAACGGAATGCCCGATTCAAGAGAGTAGCCAACCGCAGCCGGCACACCGGAGTCCGGCACCGGGACCACGATATCGGCCTCCACTGGATGTTCCTGCGCTAACAGGCGGCCGAGCTCTTCCCGGCTCTCATTCACCGAGCGGCCAAAGATGATGCTGTCCGGCCGCGAAAAATAGACATGCTCGAAGATGCATTGTTGCAGGGGCTTTTCCGGCGCGAAGCGAATGGATTCGATGCCGGAGCGCGAGATGCGCACCATTTCGCCTGGTTCGACCTCGCGAATGTATCGCGCGTTCAGAAGATCGAAGGCGCAAGTTTCCGAAGCGACCAGCCAGGCATCGCCAAGCCTGCCAAGATTGAGCGGCCTGAATCCACGTGGATCACGGACGGCGTAGAGTTCGTCGGGCGTCAGCACGAGCAGCGAGTACGCGCCTTCCACTTGATTCAGCGCGTCGCCAATCGCTCCGGAAAGATTGCGGGCTTGCGAGCGCGCGAGGAGATGCACGATGACTTCGGTGTCGCTATTGGTCTGGAAGATCGAACCGCGATGTTCGAGCTTGCGGCGCCACTCGGCGGCATTGGTCAAATTTCCGTTGTGGCCGAGCGCCACTTTTCCTTTGTTGCAATCGATCAGAATGGGTTGCGCGTTGAGCAGTGCTTTGTCGCCAGCGGTGGAATAGCGCGTGTGGCCGATCGCCGAGTTCCCCGGAAGCGTGTTCAACACGCTGGGCGTGAAAATTTCTTCCACTTCGCCCATGGCGCGATGAAGATGCAGATCGCCGCCATCGCTGGAGACGATTCCGGCTGATTCCTGGCCGCGATGTTGCAGCGCGTAGAGGCCGAGATACGCGAGCTTCGAGGCTTCTTCGTGGCCGAAGACGCCGAACACACCACACTCGTCATGAAAATGGTCGTCGAGTAAGTCGTTGACGGAAATCATCCGAACACTTTCTTTACTCCAAAACGAGCACGCACCACCGACAAACAAAGCCAGATTCCCACTGTGGCCATCGGTACACTAAACGCTTTCGTGAGCCATCCGACTTCAATTCGAATGTTGACCAGGCTCGAAAACCATTGCAGCACGACCAAAATTCCGAGATACCAGCCAGCTTTCTTCCACTGATAGATGTTCCACGCTGCCGTGCCGGCGAAAAGAGTGAAAACGGCCTGCGCCAAACCAAAGAGCATTCCCGATTGAGTGCCGGTGATCAACCCTCGCACAACATTCAGTGCAGCAACGGCACAGCAAATTGCGAGAAAACCTACTGTGAGCCGCTGGCCAACTGAGACAGTTTCTCATGTGGGGCTAATGATTCGCTCAAGACTATTAGCCCAGACGTCGCGCAGAGCATCGAGCGGGCTGTCGATCGCTGCGCTCCTCTTATATTGGATGCGAAACGCCTTGTCACGGGTAACCTGGCCGATTTGCTGCGCGGTCACACCATATTGTCGCGCACTCTCCAGAACGCGGGCAAGCAGAGATGACTTGACCGAGACAACGGCACGGGCTCCGCGCTCATTGAAGAGCGCGTGTTCCGCAGGAGGTTCGGATCCTTCCAGCATGACGCTTGCGCTGAGGCCGTTAGCCGCAAAGCAACACTCCGCCAGCGTGACTGCTATGCCGCCGTCACTGATGTCGTGCGCTGATTGCACCAGGCTTTCGCTGGCCAACGCCACAAGCATTTGTTGCAAGCGCTTCTCGGCCGCGAGGTCGATTTGGGGCGGTTCGCCTGCCACGATCTGCGCAATCGTCTTGGAATACTCGGACGAAGAAAATTCTTGCGCCAGATTGGCCGGCAAGGCCGTCGCGGCAGCGGATCCGGCGCCGTCCAAAAGCACAATCAGGTCGCCCTTTTCGCGAAACCCGAGTTTCAGTGCGTGCGAAGCGTCGTCGATGATGCCAAGGATTCCGATCACTGGCGTCGGATAGATCGATTTGCCAAGCGTCTCGTTGTAAAAGCTGACGTTGCCGCCGGTAATGGGGGTTTCGAGTTCGTCGCACGCTACCGTCAGCCCATCGATGGCTTCGCTGAATTGCCACATCACTTCCGGTTTTTCCGGGCTGCCAAAATTGAGACAGTTTGTCGCGGCGATTGCGCGTGCGCCGCTGCATACAACGTTTCGGGCAGCTTCCGCGACGGCGTGCATCGCGCCCAACCGGGGATTCAGATGGCACCAACGGCCGTTGCCGTCAGTAGAAAGTGCCAGGGCCCGCTTTACTTCTCCGGTTTGCGGGTCCTTGATGCGAATGACAGCGGCGTCACTCGCGCCAGGTCCCGCGAGCGTATTCGTCCGCACCATGGTGTCGTATTGCTCGGTGATCCATCGCTTCGATGCGATCGCCGACGACGCCAATAGTTTTTTGAAATTCTCGGTGAAGTTCGTTGTGCCGGCTTTGAAAACAAACCAGTCCGACGCCGTTTCTCGGCGAAGGGGTGGTTGCGCAATCGGACGCTGGTAGATCGGTCCTTCTTCGGCAAGCGGGTGCGCGGGAATTTCGGCGGCAACCTGACCATGATGCAAAACCTTGGCGATACCACCCTCGGTCACCGTGCCAACGACCACGGCATCCAGTCCCCATTTCTTGAAGACATCGAGCACTTCGGGTTCGCGGCCCTTCTCTGCGACCAGCAGCATGCGCTCCTGCGATTCGCTGAGCATGATTTCGTACGGCGTCATGCCAGATTCGCGCTGCGGAACCTTCGCGAGGTCGATTTCAATGCCTGTCCCGCCCCGCGAAGCCATTTCCATTGTCGAGCAGGTCAGGCCGGCCGCGCCCATATCCTGAATCGCGACCACTGCGCCGGTGTGCATCGCTTCGATGCAAGCTTCCAGCAGCAATTTTTCCATGAACGGGTCGCCCACCTGCACGTTGGGGCGCTTTTGTTGTGACTCCTCGGTGAATTCCGCCGAGGCCAGCAGAGATGCTCCGTGAATCCCGTCACGGCCGGTTTTTGCGCCGACGTAAATCACGGGATTGCCAATGCCTTTGGCCTTCGCGAGAAAGATTTCTTCCTTGCGCGCGATGCCCAGCGCGAGCGCGTTGACCAGAGGATTTTGCGAGTAGCACGGCTCGAAGCAGACTTCGCCGCCGACCGTAGGAACGCCAAAACAGTTGCCGTAGTTCGCCACGCCCCGAATTACGCCATCAAGAATCCGACGATTCTTCGCGGCTTCTTCCACGCTCGTCGTGTTGCTGGCCGTGATTTCGCCGAACCGCAGCGAATCCAACACTGCGATGGGCCGCGCGCCCATGGTGAAGATGTCGCGCAGGATGCCGCCAACGCCGGTGGTGGCGCCCTGGAAGGGCTCCACATAACTCGGATGATTGTGCGATTCGATCTTGAACGCGGCCACCAGGCCGTCGCCGATGTCCACGACTCCAGCATTTTCGCCAGGGCCTTGCACCACAAGCTTTCCGCGCGTTGGCAGGCGCTTCAGATGCACCTTGCTCGATTTATACGAGCAGTGCTCGCTCCACATCACGCTGAAGATGCCCAGCTCGGTAATGTTCGGGTCGCGCCCAAGGATTTTCTTGACGCGAGCGTATTCTTCTGACGTTAGGCCGTGTTCGGCGGCGATTTCCGGCGTAACTTTAATTTCGGTGGGTGCAGTAGCCATTACGCCTTTATCGCCGGGTTCGGAATGCCCTCAGCGCTCTTGTAGGGGCACAGCACTGCTGCGCCCCATTTCAGCTTGATTTCAAATGATTGGGTTTTGCCGAAAACTTCCTTATTCGATCGCCCGATAAAGCGATTCACGCCGTTGCCTTTGCGGCGCCAACCAGCGCTTCGATCATCGATTGAAAAATCACTAGCCCATCGGCGGAGTCCAATGCCGATTCGACGGCGCGCTCCGGATGCGGCATCAAGCCGACCACGTTGCGTTCGCGATTGCAAATACCTGCGATGTTATTCATCGAACCGTTCGGATTTCCGCTCGCATCATCGGAACCGTCCGGAGCCGTGTAGCGGAAAATGACTTGGCGATTTCTCTCCAGCTCGGAGAGCGTCGCTTCGCCTGCGTTGTAGTTGCCGTCGTTGTGCGCGATCGGAATCCGCAGGAGCTGGCCCTTCTTGGCAGTATTGGTAAACGGCGTGTCGGTCTGCTCGACGCGAATGTGCACATGACGGCAAATGTAGCGCAGGCCGGAGTTGCGCATCATCGCGCCGGGCAGTAGTCCCGCTTCCAGTAGAATCTGAAATCCATTGCAGATACCCAGAACGATGCCGCCGCTGTTCGCGAATCTTTCCACCGACTTCATCACCGGGGAAAAGCGCGCAATGGCTCCGGTGCGCAGATAGTCCCCGTAGGCGAATCCGCCGGGCAGAATGATGGCGTCGCAGTCTCCAAGATCCTCGGATTGGTGCCAGATAAATTCGACCGGTTTCTGCAAGACATTCCCGATGGCATAAAACGCGTCGTGATCGCAATTCGATCCGGGAAAGACAACGACTCCAAACTTCATCAGGTTGGCAACTCCTTTCGGGAACTAGGGAACTTCTATTTTAGCACAGGGAGGAAGTTTGACTTCGGATCGAGATCATTTGCCAGCAGCTCGAACATAGACAACGCGGGAAGCTCGGAGCCACCTCGCTTCCCAAGACCAGACGGTTACCCAGCCAAGTGCGATTCACTTGTCGGTATAGTCTTGGCTGAAGGCCAAACGAAAGCCGAAGGGATCTTCGACGATCATTTCGTAGCAATTGTAGATGCGCAACACCGGTTTTTCCAGAATGTTGGCGCCCTTCGCTTGCAACTCCGCATACAGAGCATCGAGATCGTCCACCCATACATACGCATCCAGGCCAATTTTGCGGCGGTTCACGTTTGGTGATACTTCCATTCCCTCATCCACCTTACCGAAATGAATTTCCGCTTGGTCGCGCGCAACCATCGCAAATGTCGGCGGGTTCCCGAAATAACCCAGGATCCGAAAACCGAGAATATCGCGGTAATGGTCGGCCGCGGTCACGACATCGCGAACGATAAAGTGAGGGTTAATCGCTTTGAGATGGGCTTTTGCACTCGCGCTGCCTTGGGCTTCGGTCATGACGCACCTCGAATCCGAATTTTGCCCTAAACGCCAATGCTCATCAAATGGAACGGCCGGAGAGCCCGGACGGGGGTGGCGCATCGGCGGGCTTGGTCGTGGTGGGCACAATGCCGTCTAAACCGAGCACATTGACGAGGCTGGCATTGGCGGGAACAATGTACTTCGTGTTCTGCGCCAGAGTATTGTTCAGCACTTCGAGCTTCCGCATGGTTTCCGCGCGCTCCTTGAAATAGGTCTCGGCGGCATTGGAGACCAGCTTGATCGCCTCGGCTTCGGCATTCGCCCGCGTGATCCGCGCCTGGGCGTCGCCTTCGGCTCTCAGAATCTCCGACTGCTTCGTGCCTTCTGCCTGCAAAATCTGGCTCTGCTTAATTCCTTCCGCCTCCAACACCGCGGCGCGCTTCTCGCGTTCCGCCTTCATCTGACGGGACATCGCGTCGGTGATATCCCGCGGCGGCTCGATCTTCTGCACTTCCACACGCGTGACTTTTACGCCCCAGCCATTCGTAGCTTCATCGAGCACCTGACGCAGATTCGTATTGATCATGTCGCGCGCCACCAGCGTTTCGTCCAGCGTGCGGTCGCCGATCAAGTTGCGCAGGTTGGTTTGCGCCAGCGTAGTGCAGGCATAGCCGAAATCCTGCACTTCGTATTGCGATTTCACGGGGTCGATCACCTTGTAGTAGACCACCGCATCCACTTCCACGGTCACATTGTCCTTGGTGATCAATTTTTGCGGCGGCACGGTGATGACCTGCTCGCGCATGTCCACGCGTACGATGTCGTCGATGAAAGGAACGATAAAGGTCAGCCCCGACGGCGCCATTCCGTGATACTTGCCCAACCGCGTAATCAGCCCTTTTTCATACTGCCGAACCGTACGCGCTCCTCTCGCGAGCGCCACAAGGCCGAAAACCGCGAAGATAAACAGAAATGCGATAAACAGTGTGCCGGTATCCATCGCCCTCACCTCACTCTGAGCGTTACGCCCTCGACCGATTCGACTTTCACTTCCGCGCCAAGATCGCGCGCCGCTTCACCGGCACTCGCAAGTTCCGCGCGCCACACCTCGTCGCCGACTTTGACCATGCCGGGCTCGTGCAGCGCGATGCGCTTAGTCACCACGCCGGTCTTTCCTACGATCGCATCGATATTGCTGGGATGATTTTTCACCGTGAGCTTGGCCTTCAACCAGCTACGGAAGATAGCGAGGTACACCAGGGCCAGGCCACCCGCGGCGAGCAAACCTATCTTTTCCGAACCGGCCAGCAATCCGATACCACCGCCGATGGCGAGCGACCCGCCGATCAGCGCCAGGTCGAATCCGGTCATCGCGCCCAGTGCCAGTTCCACGATCACGCACACGATGCCGCCGATGATCAGCAGCCAATTCACCCACATACCCACAGAGATACTCCTGACCGTGCAAGAATGCCGGACGGTGACGTTGCTTTAGGTTCTCTCCAATGATCAAGCCAATCCGGCGCCGCTTTCCGTAAAGGAAGACGGGCCATAGCCAAAGAGTACAAGGGGTGGGAAAGATAACGCCGGAAGACTCTCGTCGGGTTTGCCGCTCGACACTGTTCGCCGAGCTATGTTGTCAATTTGCGGCTTTCAAGGACGCGCGTTCGGCGAGAAGAACCCGATCGGCAAGTCGCGCGAGGTCCGCAATCCCGCCGGCGCATCCAGAATCACTGGAATCGAGTTCACCACCACGGACGCGGTGGCAATATCTCCGTGTGAACCGCCAGGAATCACCAGGCTAATGTTGGGATGCCCCTTGAGCTCGACTGTGTCGCCCGGATTTTTAGCGCCCACGTACATCTGTAGTTCGAGGTATACAAGTTCTTTCCCGCCGCCCGTGCCTCGGGCGATCTGGTGTACGCCGGCGGCTTGGCCCGATTCCACGGTCAGAAACTCTGTTTGCACCCTCTCGGTCGCAACCATCGGCTCGATCGTCTCCGTAATGTCATCGACGGGCAGATTCAAGCTGTCCGCCACCATGGCCACGGATTCAGGAAGTCCCACATGCTTGATGACACCTTCCGCCACCCTCGCGCGGAATTCTTCCACCGTCATTCCCGCGCCAATCTTTTTCTGCAAAGGCAATCGTCGTTTCGACGCGTCAACAATGCGCAGCGCCTTAGCATGCTCGATCCGCTGCGACACCGCCGCGAGCGTCACGACCAGCTTGTCCATCACGAAACCCGGATTCACGCCTGTTCCAACAAGCGCAACGCCCCAATCCTTTGCCGCCGCATCGAGTTTCGCCGCCAACTCCGGATACGTGCGGTAAGGATACGCAAGCTCCTCGCACGTCGAAACGACGCAAGACTCCGCTTCCAGGCAGACCAGCAACTGGTCCATCACTTTCGACAACGAAGACGACGTCGAATGAATCACGACATCCGCCGCCTGTTCGAGAACGTCCTTCGCGTCAGCTGAAATCTTCACGCCCCAGGGCGCGTCCGAAGCGCCCACTACTTCTCCCAGGTCGCGCCCAACCTTGGCAGGGTCGGTGTCAATCGCCCCGCAAATCTCGATGGCCTGCTTTTCCCGCATTAATCGTGCGATGGAGGCACCGATAGGCCCTACGCCGTACTGGATGGCGCGAATTCTCTTTTTCACGAAGCTCTCCGTTGTCGTTTCACAGCCCAGGAGCACACCGCACATTTTGGCTGGAAGCGAATCTCTAACGATAGAGGAATTCGCAAAGGCAGGCAACGCAAAACGCGCCGTCACAAATGTAGGCGCCGGGCTTAAGCCCGGCGCCATCGATGCAATTCCCGGCCATCGACGGACTCAGGACATATTAGAATGTCTGTTTCATGACGGCCCCAAAACTTCATCCGGTGCGCACCCTCATTTTTGATCTGGACGGCACGCTCATCGACTCCAAACGCGACCTGATCCACTCTGTCAACGCCATGCTTGGCGAAATGGGCCGCGCGAGACTGGACGAAGAGACGATTTCGGGCTATATCGGGCACGGCGCGCCCGTACTCGTTTCGAGGGCGCTTGGTGGCAACGCAAAAGAGGAGGAATTGCGGCGCGCGCTGCAATTCTTCCTGGGCTATTACGAGGAGCACAAGATGGACACCACCTGCGCATACCCTGGGATCCCCGATGCGCTCGCCGAACTCAGCCGCAAGAAAGTGCCGATGGCCGTGCTTACCAACAAGCCGGTGAAAATCAGCGTGCGCATTCTGGACGCGCTCGGTTTGGCGAGCCATTTTCGCGTGATCTACGGCGGCAATAGTTTTGAAACGAAAAAGCCGGATCCTTTCGGCGCGAACAAAATTCTCAACGAGTTCGGCGCGCAGCCACGCGAAACTATGATCGTAGGCGATTCCGAGGTGGACGTGCAGACCGCACGCAACGCAGGCACGATCGCGGCGGCGGTGAACTACGGCTTTGGGGTGCACGATCGGACTCAGCACCCTGCCGATATTTACCTGGACAAACTTTCCGATCTCGTCCCGCTCGTCGACTGACTTCGCAGCACGCGAGCGAAAAACGGCCACAACAGGCACTGGCAATAGACAACTTGCCTTCCGGCGCAGCAGTTGGCAGACTCTGCGCGTGATTATCGGCCTCTTCCCTGAACTCCAGCCCGCCGGAGGAATCCAGCGAGTAGGCCGTCATCTTTCCGCGGTGATGACGGATTTCGCCTCCGGCCGCGGCATGGAGTGCCGGCTGCTCAGCCTGAACGATACGCCGGAGCTACATAGGATGTCGGTCGCCGGACGTGAATTCGTTTTTACGGGCAGCGAGCGAGCAAAGGGACGCTTCACGGCGTCGGCGATGCGCTCGGCGAGGCGGCACGCGAAACTCGTGGTGGCCGCACACCCGTATCTCGCGCCGGTGGTGCAAGCGATGCGCATTGCCGCTCCGCGCATGAAATCGATCGTCGTTGCTCACGGCATTGAAGTATGGGAACCCCTCTCCACCCTTCGTCGCCGCGCGCTACGTGGCGCCACCCTCATCCTCACCCCGACGCAAGACACGGCCGACCATATCGCCGCCGAACAACGGGTTCCGCGAGATCGCATCCGCGTCTTGCCTTGGGCGCTCGATCCAGATTTTGACGGGCTTCCGATATCGCAATCTGCGCTGCCCGCGAATTTTCCGTCGGGGCGCGTAATTCTGACCGTAGGCAGATGGCAAGCAAACGAGCGTTATAAAGGAATGGACACGCTCATCTCCGCCCTGCCGCGACTGCTGCACGAGTGGACCGATTTACAACTGGTCGCCATCGGCGAAGGCGACGATCAGGCTTGGCTCGAGCAACTTGCCGAAGGTTGCGGAGTTAGACGTCACGTCCACTTTTTCAGCGGGCTCACCTATTCCGAACTAGCCGCATGCTATTCGGCCTGCGAAATTTTCGCGTTGCCGAGCAGCGGCGAGGGTTTCGGCCTCGTCTATCTCGAAGCGATGGCGCGCGGAAAACCTGTGATCGGCGGGGCCCACGGTGGTGCGCCGGAAGTGATCGACGACGGCAGAACCGGCTACCTCGTGCAACACGGCGACGCGCCACAGCTTGCGACCTCGATCGAAACGCTATTGGCGAACCCGGACCTGGCCCGTGAAATGGGCGCGCGGGGTCGCGAACGCGTGAATCGCGATTTTAAGTTCAGCGTGTTCGCGAAATCGCTGAAAAAAATCTTCCGCGAGCTATGCGAATCCTGAACGTCACACAGACCTATGCTCCCTTCCTGGAATTTGGCGGCCCTCCCGTAAAAGTTCGCGCATTGTCGGAAGCCATGGCTCGGCGAGGTCATCAGGTTACGGTGTTGACTGCGGATTGGGGCCTGGAACGGCGCTTTCCCGGCGGCGTCGAGCCTAGCGGCACTGCGCGTTCGCCGTTCGGGTGGCGGCGCGACGAAAATGGAGTGCAGGCAATCTACCTCCCGACGTGGCTTCACTATCGCGCGCTGAGCTGGAATCCCGCGGCAAAGCGTTTCACGCGCGCGCGACTTCAGAATTTCGATGTTGTTCACATCTTCGGACTCTACGATTTCCTGGGACCTACAGTTGCCGCAGCTTGCCGGCACTGGAAACTTCCCCACGTGGTCGAGCCCATCGGGATGTTTCTTCCCATCGTAAGGAATCTCTGGCTGAAGCGAATTTATCATTCCGTTCTCGGCAGAAAGATGCTTCGCGACGCAAGCTTCCTTGTCGCGACCTCGCCGCAGGAAGTCGAGGAACTCGTCTCAGCCGGCGAGCCTCGTGAGAAAATTTTTCTGCGCCGCAACGGAGTCGAAGTTCCCGCAGCACTTCCCGAACGCGGCAAATTCCGCGCGAGCCATGCTATCTCGCAGGCTGCAAAGGTAGTGTTGTTTCTCGGTCGCCTGTCCGCGAAGAAGAGCCCCGATTTGCTTCTGGACGCTTTCGCGAAGTTGCCGGTGGCGGGGGCACGCAACAACACGATACTCGTATTCGCAGGGCCGGACGAAAGGGGGATGAAGGCGCAACTTTCCCAAATGGCCGGGCGGCTCGGGGTGGCGACGCAGGTGCTATTTTGTGGGCCATTGTTTAACGCCGCCAAATGGGAAGCTTATCGTGATGCCGATGTTTTTGTGTTGCCGTCGCAAAACGAAAATTTCGGGAATACTGCGGCGGAGGCGACCGCGTCAGGCACACCGGTCGTGATCACCGAAGCGTGCGGCATCGCGCCGTTGCTTGCGGGAGTTTCAGGCTTGGTCGTCCCCCACAACGCGGAGGCAATGTCTCGCGCCATCGCACGGGTGCTCACGGAGCCCGAGCTGCGTGCGCAACTTTCCGCGGGGTGCAAGGAGGCCACCTCGCGGCTCGGCTGGGAGGAACCCGCGCAAGAGATGGAGTCGTTATATCGCCAACTTGTCGACCCTGAGAGCCGCGTGCCATAATCACGTCCCCGAGGCTGTGCTGTGCTCCTCAGAAAACTTTCGTTCCTCGATAAAAGGGAGATCAAGTAAGCGCGTGTGTGGTATTTGCGGGACCGCATTCGCGAACCGCACGTCCCTGGCTGAGGCGCAAGTGCGCGCGATGGCGGCTGCTCTCCTGCATCGCGGCCCGGACGAAGACGGATTCCTTGCCAACGATCCTCGCGCACCTGGCCTGGCGTTGGGGATGCGGCGGCTCAGCATCATCGACCTTCCGGGGGGGCATCAGCCGGCCTGGAATGAAGCCAAAGACGTCGCCGTCGTCTTTAACGGCGAAATCTACAACTATCGCGAACTGCGCGATCGCCTGAACTCACTGGGACATCGTTTCGCGACCCAATCCGACACGGAAATCCTGGTTCATGCATGGGAAGAGTGGGGCGAGGACTGCCTCACGGAATTACGCGGAATGTTTGCGTTCGCGTTGCTCGATCTGCGCAAACGCTACGCCACTTCTCCGCTTTTGTTTCTCGCGCGCGATCCGCTGGGCATCAAGCCCCTCTATTACACGCAGACGCCCGATGGCTTCGCGTTCGCTTCCGAGGTACGCGCCTTGCTGGCGGGCGGAGCGGCCGAGAAACGCATTTCGCAGGACGCCCTGACGTCGTACTTACTGTTCGGAGGCGTGTCCGAGCCGGTGACGATGCTGGAGGGCGTGTTCTCCTTGCCTCCGGGCCACCGAATGCTCTTGTATGTTCCGGAACGCCGCCGTACACCCCGCGCACGCCCTTGGTGGGATCCGCAGCAGAGCCCCGCGGCGCGCGACACACGCAAGCCGCGGGATTTTTCTTCCGCCGCGAAACAGTTGCGCCCTTTGCTGGAAGACGCGGCGCGCTCGCACTTGATAGCGGACGTGCCCGTTGGGCTGTTTCTGTCGAGCGGTCTGGATTCCGGCGCGCTCGCCGCGCTGGCGGGACGCCTGCAGCCAAATATTTTGAGCTTCACGTTGTCCTTTCCTGGCACGCCATACGATGAAGCGCCGCTCGCCCGCTTGGTAGCCGAACGCAGCGGAACGAGGCACCGCGAGATTTCCCTGGATGGCGACGCCGTTTTGTCGCGCCTTGATGAGGCTCTGGCCGCGCTCGATCAGCCGACGATGGATGGAATCAACACGTACTTCGTTTCGTGGGCGGCGCGCGAAGTGGGCTTGAAGGTCGCGCTTTCCGGCCTCGGTGGCGATGAACTCTTCGCGGGTTACCGCACATTCGCGGACACGCCAAAACTGGAGCGCCTGGTGCGCCTCGCGTGGTTCGCGCCAGCTCCGTTGCGCCGTGCAGTAGCGCCAGTCTTGCGCGGTTTGCTCGCCCGGCGCGGTGGTCCCGATGCCGTGCGCAAGGCCACAGACGCGTGGCTGCTGCCGGACGCTCTTCCGCATCCTTACTTTTTCGCTCGCGCGCTTTTCCCGGTCAGCGAGTTACCCCGATTGACGGAGCCTCGCTTTCGCCCAAGCACGGTGAACGCGGATGGTGTGACCCTGGAGCCGACATGGCTGGGCTGGCTAACGCGAGCGGCGGACACCGCGCGCAAACTGGAGCCGATCAGCGGTGTTTCGTGGCTCGAGATGTGCTCGTACATGACCAGCACGCTCTTGCGCGATACCGACTCGGTGAGTATGGCCCAGTCGCTCGAGGTCCGCGTGCCGCTGCTGGATACGCCGCTCGTCGAATTCGTTGAATCACTCCCGGATGCGGCGCGACAGCGGCCGGGAACGCCGAAGGCTTTGCTCGTGGAGGCCTTGTCGGGAATTCTACCCGCTGAAATTCTAGCGCAGCGAAAGCGCACGTTTACCCTCCCGTGGGAGGAGTGGTTGCGAGGCCCGTTGCGCGCCCGGATGGAGCGAAGCTTCGGCGATCCGGCGCCGGCGTTCGCCGCACATATGCATGTGAACGGAGTGCGCAGTGTATGGAACGCGTTTCTTGCGGAGAAGACTTCGTGGTCGCGCCCTTGGGCACTTTACGTTCTGAACGAATGGTGTCGCCGGCACTTGTAGGGGCGCAGCACGCTGCGCCCCAGCTTGCCCGGTCGAAAGCCGCGGGCGCCTCGTTCTGAGTTCGCAGCCCTCCCGCGTGCGGCATCTCCGTCTGCACTCCAAACGGTGCGCCCCGTCTATGGCGAGCAAACATCGCTGCGCGAGAATAAGTTATAGTGCGGTACACTCGTTTACCGAATGAATATCCTGGGCATCAACGCCTATCACGGCAACGCGTCGGCGGCAATCGTTTGTGATGGACGGCTAGTTGCCGCGGTGGAAGAAGAGCGCTTCAATCGCGTCAAGTACGCGGCCGGTTTCCCTGCGCTGGCGATCCAATATTGTTTGAAAGCGGCGGGTCTGAAGTTTCACGAAATCGATCACGTGGCCGTGCCGCGGAATCCCTATGCGCGCATGGCTACGAAGATATTTTATGCCATGCGCATGCCCTCGTTTGCGAGGGAGCGCGCCAGGGTTCTGGTGAAATTTACTGGAATTCGCGAGGCACTCGCGGCTGCGTTCGACGTCAATCCCGCACAGCTAAAAGCGGACTTTCACCGCGTGGAACACCATCAAGCACATCTGGCCAGCGCGTTTTTCGTTTCACCATTCGAACGCGCGGCATTACTTTCGGCGGACGGTCTGGGTGATTTTGCGAGCACGATGTGGGGCACCGGAGCCAACAACAAGATGAAGATCGCGGGTGCGGTCGCGTTTCCCCATTCGCTCGGACTCTATTACAGCGGGGTCACCCAGTATCTTGGCTTCCCGAAATTTGGCGACGAATACAAGGTGATGGGACTTGCCGCCTACGGCGAGCCGGAGTACCTGGATGCTTTTCGCGACATCGTGCGCTTCGATGGGAATGGGACTCACACCGGATTTCGTTTGGGTCTCGAGTACTTCATTCACCATCGCACCGGGCCGGAAATGAGCTGGGTGGATGCCGGGAAAACTCCAGTGATGGGAAAACTATTTTCCGAAGAAATGCCGCGGCGTCTAGGTCCTGCCCGGGTACCGGACGAATTGCTGGGACAGCGGCACAGAAATCTCGCTGCTTCCCTGCAGGCGCGGCTGGAAGAAGTCTATCTGGGCATGCTGAAAAAGTTGGCCCAACGCACTGGGTTGAAAGCAGTCTGTCTGGCAGGTGGCGTCGCCTTCAATTGCGTAGCGAACGGGAAAATTTTCGACAGCACTCCGTTCGAACAAGTTTTCGTGCAGCCGGCGGCGGGTGACGCGGGACTCGCGATCGGAGCGGCTTATTACGTCTGGCATCAGAAGCTTAGAAAACCGCGCTCATTTGTGATGGAACATTCGTATTGGGGGCCGGAGTTTTCGCACGAGGATTTGCGTTCCGCCATTCATGCGAGTGGTCTGGCAAACAACGGGTACGCCGTTGAGGAACTCCACGAAGAAGTATTGAACAAGCATGCCGCTGCCATTGTCATGAACGGCCAAATTCTGGGATGGTTCCAGGGCCGCGCCGAATGGGGGCCGCGAGCGCTAGGCAATCGCAGCATTGTGGCTGATCCGCGGCGGCCCGACATGAAAGAAATTTTAAATCGTCGGATCAAGCATCGGGAAATTTTTCGCCCGTTTGCCCCATCGATTCTGGCGGACGCCACCGGCGAATGGTTCGAGAAGTCGCACCCTTCTCCCTTCATGACTATGGCGTACGCTGTTCGCCCGAACAAGCGCGAGCAGGTTCCTGCGCCCACTCACGTGGACGGCACCGGCCGATTGCAAACGGTCACACGCGACGTCAATCCGCGCTACTGGCGCCTCATCAAGGCCTTCGAACAAGCCACGGGCGTGCCCATGGTGCTGAACACTTCCTTCAACGATAACGAGCCGATCGTCTGCCGCCCGGAAGAAGCGCTGGACTGCTTCTTGCGTACGCGGATGGACGCGCTCGTGCTCGGCGATTTCCTGATCACCAAAAAATGAGCCGCTGTCTCCACGGCACGATCCGATGAGAGTTCTGGTACTCAATCTTTACTATCCGCCGGACACCTCCGCGACGGCGAAGATGGCAGCCGCTTTCCTGAAACCGCTGGCCGCGAAACATGAAGTCACGCTGATTTGCGGACGCCCCTCGTACGATCCGACCGAAAGGCGCGCGTGGCGGCTATGGCAGACGGAGCGACTCGGCATAACGGTCGTTCGCGTGGGCTCAACCGACTATCCGCGTACGCAAATGGCGCGGCGCGTGCTGAATTATCTTACCTACGTAGCATTGAGCGTTCCGCGAGCACTCTTCGTGCGCTGCGATGTTGTACTGGCGATGACCGATCCGCCGTTCGAAGGAATCGTGGGCGCCGTCGCGGCCATGCTGAAGCGCAAGCCGTTCGTATACAACATTTGCGATCTGTACCCGGATATGGCGCTGGGCGGCTCGATCGTCTCGCCAGGGTTACTGGCGCGCGTGTGGGAAGGACTGCACCGGTGGGCATTACGGCGAGCCACGCGAGTAATTGTGCTTGGCGAGGACATGAAAGCACGCATCATCGCGAAGGGCGTGACTCCGGAACGCGTGAACATCGTGCGGTATGGCGTAGAAATCGACGTCGCGTCTTCGGCTGCACCCGAACTCGACAGCGCAGTGATAAGCGCGATTCGCTCGGACTTTCGCTTCGTTTTGCTACACGCGGGTAATCTGGGCTTTTACGGAGCGTGGGAAACTCTACTTGCGGGCGCGCGCGAACTGGAAGAAGACGGCGTCGGACTTGTCTTCGTCGGCGACGGTGCGCAGCGCGCCAGCCTGGAAGTGGCCGCCGCCCGCTCGGCGAACGTACGGTTCCTTCCTTTTTTCCCACCCGGCAAGATTGCGTCGGTGCTTGCCGCGGGAGACGCACACGTAATCACCATCAAGCGAGGTCTCGAAGGCGTCGTCGTGCCCAGCAAGATGTACGGAATTCTCGCGGCTGGACGCCCGATCGTCGCGCTTGCGCCGCTGCAAACCGACGCCGCATCCTTGGGGGCTCGCGAGGGCTTCGGCGTCGCCGCCGATCCCGACAATCCTGCGGAGTTGGTGGCAATTGTGCGCGCGCTGCTGGGCGATCCCGACCGCCTGGCGGAGATGGGAACGGCCGCGCGGACCGCGGCATCTCGATATGCCAGAGCAAACGAAACTCTCAAATTTGTGCACATCCTCGAGGAGGCGAGCCGGCAGTGACGCGGCCCCTTCCGATCTCGCCGAGCGATCCTCCGCGAGCAACTTTTCCCCTCCTTACCGTGTCTAACCGGCAGGGGCTTTGCCCTAGAACGGGCTTTACCCTAACACGGGCGATGCTTTCTATTTTTCTGGAACCACGACCGCGAACAAGGTATGGTGTCTAAGTTGCGTGGGGCAACTTCTGTATACTACATAGTACTTAATCGACTTGGAATAGCTGGACCCCCAATCCAGCGAATGTGAAAACCCGGCACCGCCGCCTTGCCCGGCCGGATGATCACGCAAATCAAAAACGAGGATCCATGCCCGCAGGCGTGCTTGCCTTTGTCATTGCTCTTTTTGCATCTCTGATGCTGACCGTCCCCGTGCGCGCTCTGGCGCTGCGCGTCGGCATGGTCGACCTCCCCGGACCTCGCAAGGTGCATCTCCAGCCGATTCCTTTACTCGGCGGCCTCGCCATGTACGGCGGCGTGATGTTGGCGATTCTGTTCGCGTTCGACGGCGCGGCTCGCGCGCAGAGCGCTGGCATCGTGACGGGCGCTACTTTGGTAGCCGCTGTGGGGTTCCTGGACGATCGCGGATGGTTGCATCACCAGATCAAACTCTTCGTCGCGATGCCGCTCGCGGCGGGCATTCTCCTGGCCACCGGCGTTCACGCCCAAGTCTTCGAAATCCTGTTCACGGGTCACATCGGCTACCTGCTCGACGCCGCGCTGACGGTGTTCTGGGTTGTCGGCATCACCGCTTCGTTCAGCATCCTCGATCACATGGACGGCCTGTGCGCCGGCATCGCCGCGATGGCCTCCATTTTCTTCGCGATGCTCGCATACCTAAACGGTCAGACGCTGGTGACAACTCTGGCGGCGGCTGTTCTGGGCGGAGCGACCGGCTTCCTGCGCTGGAATTTCAAGCCCGCGAAAATCTTCATGGGTGACGGCGGCGCCATGTTCCTCGGCTTTCTGATGGCCACTCTCGGACTCAAGCTGCGGCTCGACCACGCGAGTCATTTGTCCAGCTGGCTGGCGCCACTACTGATTCTGGGCGTAACGATTTTCGACACCACGCTCGTCACCATTTCCAGGTCACGACGCGGCCTCCTGCCGTTTACCACTCCCGGCAAAGACCACACCGCTCACCGCCTGGCTAATTTGGGCTGGGGACACCGCGGCGCGGTGCTCGCGCTTTATTCACTGGGCGCACTCAGCGGCGGCGCCGCGATCCTGGTTTCATATCTACCGACGGCCAGAGCGCTGCTTGCCGCTCTCATTGCAGGGGTGTTAGTTCTGATCGGCGTTGCCTTGCTGGAACACGCTCCCTACGAACCCCAGAAGCGCAAGTCTGGCGCACGCGTATCGCCTTGAAAAAGAGTTTCACTCGAGATAACTTCCCGTTCAATTATCTCGCCCTGAGTAAGTTTGCCGGTCCTTTCGGATTCGTTATACTTGGACAGCTAAAGCCCCTAGTATTGACGAATCAACCCGAACGGGCTAGTCGTCGAACAGCTCTAATAGAAATCGCGGACCCAATCGCCGCAAAATCATCCTTATCCGCGGCCAGGGCTAAGGCCAACGGGAGACCGTGCCAGACAATTTGGAACCATCCCGGTCTGATCGGGACCATGAAGAAATCGTTGTCGTAGGCGGATCGGCCGCCGGACTTTACACCGCGTCCGCTCTCGCGCGTGGCGGACGTCGCGTTCGTGTCCTCGAATCGAAGTCTGGCTTCGAACCCGATCCCCGCACGCTCATCGTCACCGACCACTTCCGCAATCAACTCGGGGCGCCCGCGAGCGCCAGTATCCTGAACGAGATCCGCCGCTTCGAGCTTTTCACCGACGGCCGTTCCGTGCAGATCGCCTTGTCCAAGCCCGATCTCATCATCGAGCGCGCGAAGTTGATTCCGGCGCTGGCGCAGGAAGCGCAGAACGCAGGCGCCCAAGTCTCGTTCCAGTCGCGCTTTCTGAGTCTTTCCCCGAATTCCCGCGGCTTGCACCTCGAAGTCGAATCCGCCGGACGCCGTGAAGAGCTGCACGCCGCTAGCGTCATCGGTGCAGACGGCGCCACCAGCCGCGTAGCCCGTACTGCTGGCTGGCCACCCATCGAAACCGTCCCGCTCGTCCAAGCCATCGTCCGTCTCCCGAAAGATTGCCCTCCAGACACCACCCGCGTGTGGTTCGTTCCCGACGACACACCGTATTTCTACTGGCTCATTCCCGAGTCACCCGAGCGCGCCGCGTTGGGCATCATCGGCGAGGGTCATGACACCGCCAAGTGCCTGGCGCGATTCCTCGAGAAGAAGCAAATGGAGCCGCTGGAATGGCAAGGCGCTCAGATTCCCGTTTATCGCCGGTGGGTACCTGTGAAACGCCGAGTAGGTAACGGTGAGGTTTACTTAGTTGGCGATGCGGCAGCCCAGGTAAAGGTCACCACCGTCGGCGGCATCGTCACCGGCTTTCGCGGCGCCCTCGGGGTCGCTCAATCCATTCTTCGCAACGGTCGTAGCCGTGAATTGAAGGCATTGCGCCTTGAACTCGACACCCACTGGCTCATCCGCCGCACCATGCACCATTTCCAGCAAAAGGACTATTCGCGCCTGGTGGATCTTCTCAATCTATCGACGCGCGACACGCTGAGCGAGATAACCCGTGACGAATCGGCCCGGCTCCTCTGGAACGTTCTTCGCCGCCAACCCCGCCTGGCCCTCCTGGGCCTGCGCGGGTTGCTGCTCGGCAAAAACGCCGCACCCCGTTTCCCAAATCCCCTATAGGGGCGGGGCTTGCCCCGCCCGCCGTCAACCCAGGCACGCCCTACAACTCGGAGCAAAAATCTCCCGCTTCCCCGCCGGCCCTGAAGAGTCTGTGTGAGAACTCCGGTTTTCGTCCGGGCACAGCTTTAGCCGTGCCGTAAGTGCTTGGCTATCAGTCCGGCTTCAGCCGCTGAGGACTGGTTTCTAAGGCTGCCACACGCGCGGCGAACCGTTACCTCACTCCCACCGGCGGGTTCTTCGCGAACAGCTCCTTAAAGTAATCCATCGTCACTTGTAATCCCTCTTTCAACCCCACCTTCGGCTCCCAGCCCAGAATCCTCTTCGCCTTGGTAATGTCCGGGCAGCGCTGCTTCGGATCATCCTGCGGCAAGGGTTCGAAAATGATCGGTCGCGCGTCCTTGAAGTGCTCCCGAACCCTCTCCGCAAACTGCAGAATGGTGATTTCCTGAGGATTTCCGATGTTCGTCGGCAGGTGCTCTTCGGAAAGCATCAACCGGTAAATCCCCTCGATAAGGTCGGATACATAACAAAAACTCCGCGTCTGCTTGCCATCGCCGTACACCGTAATGGGCTTGCCGGTAAGCGCCTGGTGCACAAAGTTAGGCAGAGCGCGCCCGTCGTTCAATCGCATGCGTGGCCCATACGTGTTGAAAATGCGCACGATATGCGTGTCCACGCCGTAATAACGGTGATAAGCCATCGTCATGGCCTCGGCAAAGCGTTTTGCCTCGTCATAGACCGCTCGCGGCCCGATGGGATTCACCCGCCCCCAATATTCCTCAGACTGCGGCGAAACTTCCGGATCGCCGTAACATTCGCTGGTGGAAGCCAGGAAAAATTTAGCTTTTTTCGCCCGGGCCAGGCCCAGAGCGTTGTGCGTTCCCACCGAACCCACCCTCATCGTTTCGATAGGAAATTTCAGATAGTCGAAAGGACTCGCTGGCGAGGCAAAGTGCAAAACGTAATCGACCGGTCCCGCAACGTCGATGTATTCGGTGACGTCGGCGCGTTCCACGCGGAAGCGCGAATTCTTCACAAGGTGGCTGACATTCGACTCGCCACTGGTAATCAGGTTGTCCAGCGCCAGTACTTCCCAACCCTCCGCAATCAGCCGGTCGCAAAGATGTGATCCGAGAAACCCGGTTCCGCCTGTGATCACCGCACGCATGCATCCCCCTGAAGTTTCGGTACTGCTGTTAACGTTACCCTATAAAGTTTATCGCGCGGCGGCACAGGTTCCGCGCCCTAATTGACGCAAGGTTTCCTTTTTCGCTGGTCGCAGCGAGTCTGAAGTTTGCTGTTGCGCCAGCCGCTAGAAAAACCAAAACCGTTTCCGCTGTTTGGGCTTTCCGTCAGGAGCGATCTCCGGCACGTGCGGCAAATCCCGCCCTTCAAATGCCGCCATTGGATTGTCCACAAACAGCGCCCTCGCTTTCGCGTCCCCAAACTGTTCTCGTACTACTTCATATGCCGGCTGCAATCGCAGCGGCCGTCCCCTTGTGTTATGCGCGTCGCTGGCTACGAAATGCACCAGTCCCAACCCGATCCAGCGCAACGCGTCGGCTTGCGCCTTTGGTCCGAAGGTCCCAGTCAACGACCCACCTGTTACCTGCCCAAAACACCCCAGCCGCACCCACGAAGCCAGTAAGTTCGTCTGGGCTTGTATGATGGCGTTGCGTTCAGGGTGCGTAATGATCGGCCGAATGCCGATTAACTGCATTTCGTGCAGCGCGTGACTCGTTGTCGGAGGGATCGAATATTCGCTGAATTCCACCAGCAAATAGTTGCGCTGGTTGATGCAAAAGCGTGCCGCATCCCTGCGCAACGCCTCCAGATTCTCCAGGTTGAGGTGGAAATCGCATCCGGTCGCCAACACCAGCCGGTCACCAACAAGCCTCTGCAGTTGGCCGTGCAACTCGCGCACCCGCTCATAGTTGAACTTGAATTCCGAACTGGAGTGCGGTGTTGCAACTACGTGGGTTACCCCATCGGAAATCGCCGATTGCGCCATCGCCAGGGATTCTTTGACATCGACCGCCCCATCATCCAAGCCCGGCAAAATGTGACAATGCACGTCAACCATATTCCATTTACTTTAACCCATAAGCCGAACAGGTGTCCCGCAGAAGACGCAAGGTCAATCTTCTCAACTCCAAGCTCCCGGCGCAGTCGAATCAATGACTTACAAGCCCAAGCGTTCACACAACCCGTGCGTCTACCGTCTTAAACCCACCGTTATGATGGAAACTTTCTGCTCCGGCTTCCTTGCGGTCGCTCGCAACCCTGCTATATTAAATTTGTTGGTGTCTCACCGGCCTTTTGGCCCGGCTGCAATCCCAAAAATATTCTAGGAGCACGACGCAACTCATGGCAATCGATCGAAAACCCGAGTTTTTCAAAGGCACGCAACTCAAAGTCGCCATCATCGGCTGCGGATACGTGGGCCTCCCTCTGGGGCTGCGCTTCGCCGAAGCGGGCCACAAAGTCACCGGTTTTGACACCGACCCGAAAAAAGTGTCCATGCTCAACGCGGGCAAGTCCTACATCGAGCACATCCCGCAAACGAAAATCCAGCAATTCGTCAACAGCAAGCACTTCGGCGCCACCACCGATTTCGCAAAGTTGAAGGAAGTCGACGCCATTATCATCTGCGTCCCCACGCCTCTCGACGAGCGGCGCGAGCCTGACCTGAGCTACGTGGAAAATACCGCGATCTCTATCTATCCACACCTGCAAAAGGGCCAGCTGGTGGTGCTCGAATCAACCACTTATCCCGGCACCACCGAAGAGCTGGTATTGCCGATCCTCGAGAAGAGCGGACTCAAGTGCCCAATTGTGTCGGGCCCCGACGCCGAAACCACCCTGGGCGATTTCTTCCTGGCGTTTTCTCCCGAACGGGAAGATCCAGGTAACAAGCAGTTCGGCCTCGCGCAAATTCCCAAGGTTGTCGGCGGCGTGAATCCGGCGAGCGGCCGTGCGGCTTGCGCGATCTACACTCCCATCGTCTCCAAAGTCGTGCCGGTCAGCTCGACGCGCGCCGCGGAAATGGCCAAGCTCCTCGAGAACATCTTTCGCTGCGTCAACATTGCCCTCGTCAACGAGCTAAAAATGCTGAGCCTGCGCATGGGCGTGGACATCTGGGAAGTCATCGACGCCGCCGCCACCAAGCCCTTCGGTTTCATGCCCTTCTACCCCGGCCCAGGCCTCGGCGGCCATTGCATTCCCGTCGACCCTTACTATCTTTCGTGGAAAGCCCGCGAATTCGATTTCGCCACCCGCTTCATCGAGCTGGCCGGCGAAGTCAACACCGCCATGCCCTATCACGTCGTGGAAGCCGTCGCCTCCGCCCTCAACGAGCGCAAGAAAAGCATCAAAGGCTCGAAAATTCTGATCTTGGGCGTCGCCTACAAAAAAGATGTCGACGATTTGCGCGAATCGCCCACGCTCAAGATCATGCAGCTCCTTCAGCTACGCGGCGCGGAGCTCGATTACAACGACCCCTACTTCCCCCAGCTCCACAAAATGCGTCACTACAACTACGAAAACATGAAGTCGGTGCCCCTGAATCCGCAAACCCTGGCCAGCTACGACGGCGTAATCATCGCCACCGACCACTCCAGCTATGATTACGGCGCCATCGTCGACGCCGCCAAGCTCGTAGTCGACACTCGCAATGCCACTCGTCGCGTTATGCGCCATCGCGAAAAAATAGTCCTCTGCTAACCGGCAAGCGGCTTCTAATTCCGTGTGTCCCGGACGAAATGTGCGAGTTCGTGTAGCGGCCGCCCTCCGGGGCGGGCGTCTGCTGCCCACACCAAATGCAACCGGGATCCCCACTGACCCATCTCTACTTGTTCTTCGTCAACGCCACACGCGCAGAGGCGAACGGCATCTCCGCTTCCAGCAGGACCGGCGTGCGCGCCTCATCGCCGGCAAAGTACACAAAAAAGTGTGCGTCCTTCATCTCCTCGCCATTGTCGAAGACCCGGATCTCGACCTTATCCGTCGCGTAGCTTCCCGCCGGCACCGTCACGCTCTGCGATGACCCAGCCAGCGTAGCCCGCACGTCGTACAGCTTATGCCCGTCATAGACCGGCCCGCGGACCTCGTGCGTCTTCGACCAGTCCACGTGGCGAAGATACTGCATCATGCCCAAAGGATCCCGCGTTCCGGGGAGCACGTGAGTTTGACTGGCATTCCCCGTCGCGGCTTCCTTGCCGGCGGTGGTCATGCGTTGGACGGAATCGACCTTCTGCCCGCGCTCGCTGAGATGCATCTCGTATTGCAAGCTCGCCAGCGTTCCCGCGTCGCTGTAGGAATCGAACTGGTCGTCGAGCTCGAACACCATCCGCAGTGGGTTTTGGGTATGCGCAAAGGCCTGCAAATGCCACGCACTTTTACCCACGAAGTTTCGTCGCTCCGCCGTTTGCAGCCGGAGGCTGGCGACGTTGCTCACCTTCGCGACGTCCGCGGTGAAGTCCAGTACCTCGCCCGTACGCAAGGGCAAGCCGGGGTCCGGGTCGGGTAGCGCCTCCTTCTTCGGCCAGGCGGCCGGCGGCGCTGGCGGGGGTAGCAATTCCTTCTCCGCTCGCTTTGCTGACGCAATTTCAGGTGGCTGGGCAGGCTGGATCTCCGGCGCGGACGCGAGAGCAGGTTGCGGGCGCGCTGCCCGCTCATGTAGCCAGTAGTACGCGCCACCTGCAAGAAGCGCCGCCGCCAGCACACCGATTCCAGTTTTCGCCAAACCCATAATCTTTATGCGACTCGTTTCCGAAACAAAGCGTTGCCTTCCTCGCTTCCATCGTACAATACGATTTCGCGCCCGTCCGGCGAGGCAAAATTGGCCCGGCGCGCATCTGATTTGAGCGTATCAAAACGCGGACCGGTCGTCTTTCCCGGCCTGCATCTTTGTTCGCGGCGGCACCCCGCCTGCCGCGGACCGCGTCATCAGCCTTCGCGGCTGCGCTCACGTCAGTCGTCTTTGCGTCAGGGATCTTGACCGCTCGTGCGGCCACGCTCTTAGGAGGATCTTCGCATGCGTTACGTCGTAACTGGCGGCGCCGGTTTTATCGGCTCAAACACTGTGGACGAACTCGTGAAACGCGGCCACAGCGTAGTGGTCCTTGACGATCTTTCCTCGGGCAAGGAAGAAAACCTGACCGAAATCCGCAACAAGATCACCTTGATCAAGGGCAGCATCACCGACATCGAAGTGGTCCGCAAAGCCATGCACGAAGCCGAGTACGTGCTCCATTTGGCGGCGCGCACTTCGGTGCCGCGCTCGGTGAAAGATCCCATCGAATCGAATCGCATCAATATCGACGGCACGCTCAATGTCCTGGTGGCCGCGCGCGACGCCAAAGTGAAGCGCATCGTATTTGCCGCGTCCTCCTCGGCCTACGGCGAAACCCCGACGCTCCCTAAAGTCGAAACCATGCAGCCGGCTCCCATCTCCCCATATGGCGTCACGAAATTCGTCGGCGAACTCTATCTGCAAACGTTTGGCCGCTGCTACGGCCTGGAGAACGTCTCGCTTCGCTATTTCAACGTGTTCGGTCCGCGCCAGGATCCCAGCTCGCCATACTCCGGCGTGCTGGCGAAATTGTGCACCGCCGCGCTGGAAGAAACGCAACCTGTAATCTTCGGCGACGGCGAACAGACTCGCGATTTCACCTACGTCGACAACGCCGTCCAGGCCAACCTGTTGGCCTTTGAAGCCCCCAACGTATCCGGCAAGGTTTTCAACGTAGGTGTCGGCGGCCGCGTTTCCTTGAACAACGTCGTCGAGTTGCTCTCGAAAATTTCCGGCACGCCCATGGAAGCTAAGCACGACCCTCCGCGCGATGGCGACATCCGCGATTCCCAAGCGGACATCACGCAAGCTCGCAATTACCTAGGCTACGACCCCCAAGTCGATTTCGAGGAAGGCCTACGCCGCACCTTCGAGTGGTACAAGACCACAGCCCAAGCCAAGGCCGCGCAAGCCCAAGCAAACGCGCAGGCCCAAACGCCAGCGCCAGCCTCCGCCCCCGTGAAATAACGGCCACCAGGCCGATTCTGTCGCGCGCCCGACGCCGGCCCCATTGTTTCCCATTCAGGGTTTTGACTCTGACGTTGACCGCGCCTTCATTGATGCCCGATCCGGTCCACTTCCTTGCGGATAGCAAATTGTTCGAGGCTCGCCAACGGCAGCGCAAGCAGCAGACTAATGCGGCGGTCCAAAATCAAAAACGCAACGCGGAACGCCTTCTCAATTTGTTCCGGCGTTCCCGCCACACTCGCCGGGTCTGGCACGCCCCAGTGCGTCGTGATCGGTTGACCCGGCCAGACCGGACACGCTTCGCGCGCCGCATTGTCGCAAACCGTAAAGACGAAATCCATCTTCGGCGCGCCGGGCTGCGCAAACTCCGCCCAGTCCTTGCTGCGTAGACCATCGGTCGAGAGTTTCGCGGCCTCGATCTGCTTCAGCGCTTCGAGCCGCACCCGCCCGGTCGGATGACTTCCCGCGCTATACGCCGTGAAGTTCGGCTTCCCCTTCTGGTTCAGAATCGCTTCCGCCATGATCGATCGCGCGGAGTTGCCGGTGCAAAGAAACAACGCGTTGTAGTGTTTTGCCATGGCGTTCACTTGCAGCAGGTAGGCCCGCAGCATTCCTTCCCAGCTGGCTTCACCGCTCGCACAAACGCACTCATGAACTTGCCGTCCACTTCCGGCGCGATCGCATCCGCATCGATCCCCGACGCCGACAGAAATTCTCGCGCATCCGCGGCCCGGTAAATTCGCGTCGGTTCCACGTCCACCTCCTCGAATCCCGCTGCTCTCAGTTTCGCCTGGTAGTCGGCCTCATCCAGCGCGCCGGCGACGCAGCCAACCCAAAGCAACACGTTCTTGCGAATCTCAGGCCGAATTTCGCCGCGCGTCACCACGTCCGACACCGCAAACCGTCCGCCCGGCTTCAAAACGCGGAACGCCTCACGCAGCACCTGCGCTTTGTCCGCGGAAAGATTGATGACGCAATTTGAAATGACCACGTCGACGCTGTTGTCCGGAAGCGGAATGTGCTCGATCTCACCTCGCAGAAATTGGACATTCTCCGCGCCCGCTTTGCGCTTGTTCTCATTCGCCAGCGCCAGCATTTCGTCGGTCATGTCCAGGCCGTAGGCCTTGCCGGTAGGTCCAACGCGCTTCGCGGAAAGCAGCACGTCAATGCCGCCGCCCGATCCCAGGTCAAGCACCGTTTCGCCGGGATTCAGCTTCGCCAGCGCCGTGGGATTGCCGCAGCCCAGCGAGGCGAGCATCGCCTCTTCCGGAATCTGCCCTGCCTGGCTCGCGTCGTACAGGTTCGACGTAATCGGATCGCAGCAACCCGAAGACGCCGTCGCCCCGCAACATGAACTGCCGCCCGACTGCACCCGGGCCGCGGCCTGCCCATATTTCTCTCGAACGGTGTCCTTGATGTTCGCTTCGCCCATGCTCGCTCCTATTCACAGATCTGAATGATTTCCTTCGGCTTCAACGCTTTGTTGCGCGTGCAGCATTCGGCGTACAGAAACCGCAAAAGCTCCTGCAGCCCTTCCGTGTTGGCGGTGTAGCGAAGAAAGGTACTCTCGCGCCGCACGTTCACGAGCCCTTCGCTCTTCAGTTTTTCAAGGTGGTGCGAGAGCGTGGAGTTGGGAATATCCAGCTCCTCCTGAATCTCCCCAACGATCAGACCCTCGGGATGAGCCGAAAGCAGCGCTCGCATGATGCGCAGCCTCGCTTCCGTACCCAGCGCGGAAAACATATCGGCAAATCGGACGACTTGACTGTCGGTGACTCTATCCATATTTCGATAATTGCAGAAACATGGAAGGATTGCAAGCGGACCACCCCGCCGAGGCGCACGGTCGCTCGACACCAAGCTCGCCCCCTCCGCGAGATTTGTTCGTTGAGCCTTGCTGGGAGGGAACCTATTCTCTTTTTTGTGCTCCCCCGTTTCAGGAGGCATCCTACTCACATGCGACGCCAAGCCAATATCAGACGCTCGAAGAAAGGTGGCAGGTGCATCCATTGGGAACCGGGGACCTCTCCTCATTCGATTAGTCCCCAATCAGTTATCATTTACATTAGATAACTTTCGTGCCATAGTCCCCCCAACGATTCGGGCACCAGCCCGAAGCCGCCATCAGGTCCCCGATGGTAAACTGCCGCCTTCTCGCCGCCTCCCACCCCGCCATAATTCCCTCATTACATCCTTACTTCGCCCCTGCTTTCTTACCACGCACCTAACAACATGCTTCCCCAGCAACACCCATGGAATCAGATCCATACGAAAAACACCGGGATCAGGATACTGAAAGCGGAACCCAGGCGAAACCGCAGTCCGCACGTATAGCGTTCCAACGTTCAAACCTGCTAACGTCTTTAGAATCAGATTACTGCGCCATCTCAAGCGCTAAGTCCCATGGAATCAAATCACTGCGCAAAAACACCCGGGGGGGGAGTGTCACAGGTCGCCCAGCTTGAATGAAAATTGGTATTCCAGCTCGGACAGGTCGCGGCACTCCCCCGCGGCGTTCCCATCAAACTTTCGACCTTCAACTATCGACTGTCGACTTTCCCATGCACCGCCGCGGGAACCGAGCCTTAGGGAGTGACCGTCTTGCCGTAGCTGAGTGGGTCGCCGGCCTTCGGCGTGTCGTAGTTCCAGAACCACAGCGGCTCCAGCTTTTTCTGCTCCGGCCATACTTGGTTCAGGGTGTCGCCCTCGAACAGTTCGCCATTTTTCATCACCCAGCGAATGGTGTTCGTGTTGTGAATGTCGTCGAGAGGATTTTTATCCAGAATCACAAGGTCGGCGAGCTTGCCCGATTGGATCGAACCGAGGTCATCCGGCCGGCCGATGATTTTCGACCCGTTCGCCGTGGCGCAGCGCAGCACCTCCAGCGGGGTCATGCCTCCGCTGGCGAGCATCCACATTTCCCAGTGATAGCCGAGGCCCTGCAACTGGCCATGGCTGCCGACGCCGACCAGCCCACTCGCTCGCTCCAGTTTCGCGACCTGCGCGGAGAGTTTCGGAAACGCATACTCGTCTTTGCGGAACCACTCCGGGCGCCGCTTGGTCTTCTGGTCGATGATGCGGTGCGGCGTGAAATGGTTGAGCTTCGCGTTGTCGTGAACTTCGCCGTTTTCGTACCAGTAATTCTCTCCGAACGGTCCACCGTAATTAACGATCAGCGTCGGAGTGGACGCAATGCCCGACTGCGCGAACATTTGCAGCACGTCCTTGTAGAGCGGCGTGATCGGCAGCGTGTGCTCGTTGCCGTGGAAACCGTCGATCACGTGAGTCAGGTCGAGTTTCAGGTCCAGACCGCCTTCGGTCGTCGGCATCATGCCGAGTTCCTTCGACGCCTGCACCATGAACTGCCGTTGTTTGCGGTTGCCCACGATGTAGCTCTTGATGTTGGGTGTGCCGTAGTATTTTTTGTACTTCGTCAGCACCCCTTTCACTTCTTCCATCGACTGGAAATTATTGTCAGAAAAAACCCCCGGCCCGGTGGAAAACGCCCGCAAGCCGATGATGTCTCCGCTATCCACCAGATCCTCGTAGGCGAACATATCGTTGGTGCCGGTCTGCACGTCGAGGCCGGACGTCACTCCGTAAGCGACGTTGGCGAGGAACGCCCAGTTCTGCGTGTCCAGAATGCCCCGGCGAATTTCACTCCAGTGCGCGTGGGTATCAACAAAGCCCGGCACAATAGTCTTGCCGGCGACGTCGAACACTTTCGCGCCAGCCGGAACGCTTCCTTTGGCGCCGACGCGGGTGATGCGATTGTTTTCAACTACGATGTCGGCATTCTTCAGAACTTCATCGCCATTCATGGTCACGACGGTCGCGCCGCGCAGCACGATGGCGCCCTTCGGGGTCTTCCGAGGGACTTCGAGATCGACGGCGATCTCGGTAACGTTCTTGTCCTGCTCCTTCAGTTTCTTTTCTTCCTTCTTCTCTTCTTTTTTGTCGTCCTTCTTGTCTTTGTCGTCTGTCTTGACGTCGGACTTTGCTTCGGCCGAATCCTTTTTCTCAGCGTCCTTGGCGTCGCCGTCTTTCTTTTCGTCCTTTGGAGGCTCAAAGGTGATCGCGCTCAAAGGCTCGCGAAAATAGCTGGAACCCACAGCCCATGTGATGGTCTTGCCGTCGTCGGCCCAGCCAAAGTAATCGGCGCCGATGTCGGTCAGGCGCTTCGTGGCCACCGACGGCGTCGAGACATCGACGGTCGGAGCTTCGCCGCCGACGACCGGCATGGCGATCACATAGAGCTGATTCATGACGTGAGCCAGGACCCACTGCCCGTCGGGACTCGCCTGAAGGTCATCGGCCGGAACGGGCTCATCGAAGAAATACAGACCCTTGCCCTTGACCACCAGATGGGTGCGGCGATCGGTGCCGTCGTAGCGGAGAGAAATCAGACCCTGCGGCGTGTATACGTAGATGCGATCCTTCTCGTGCGTAAAGTGCGGCCCGCCGGCGCCTCGTGCAGGCAGAATCAGATTGGCATCGCCACCATCGGCGGGAACCCAGACCAAGTCAGCATTGGCAGTCTGGCCGCCATCGAATTCACTGTTTTCACGATCGTAGGCATTCCCACGCAGCGCTACGATCCTGGTTCCGTCCGGCGACCACGCGGGATTGCTGTACACACCAAGGGACTTCGACAGCCGCTGCGGCGTTCCGCCAGACGCAGGCACCCGCCACAATTGACCGCCTTCGTTGGACCAGGTGACATACGCGATGTTCTTGCCATCCGGCGACCACGCAGGTTGGAATTCGCGCGCATTACCGTTGGTCACTCGCTGAGGCTTTCCGCTGGGGAGATCGAGCGTATACAGGTGAGTCATCGCGGAAAAAGCCAGCCTCTTGCCATCCGGCGATTCGACCGGGTCTTGAATCAGCCGAACCTTCACGGGCCCCTGCTCGACTTTTTGAGGAAAGTCCAGCTTGGGCCCGATGTCCTGGGAGACCTTTGCGGTGAAGGGAATGATGCTTTCCGTGCCTGTGGCCAAATTCAGGCGCCGGATTTTCCCGTCCTGGTTGTAGACGATTTCATTTCCGTCCGGCAGAAACGCGTAGCCGGGAAAGATGTCGCGGGAAAATAGCGATTCCTGATCATCGCGCGTGATCGGATAGCGCACCCAGCGATCGTCGCCAGTCTTCAGGTCGCGGAGACGCAATTCGCTTTCGGTTTCGTAGCGGGTGACGTAGAGAAGCCTGGTGCCGTCGGGCGAAAGGATGGGCCGGAAGGCGCTCTCCAATTGCTCGATGATGGTGTCCTCATCGCCAGTTTTGCGGTCGCGCCGCATGATGCTCCACATGGGAAACTGCGCGTTATAGGAGAAGGGACCTTTGCGCATGGCGTAATAGAGATACTTGCCGTCCGGCGACGCAACGACGCCCATGGCATTGGGGCGCTCCTTGCGCGGAGTTGTCGGCGTGGGCTTGGCCTTGGTGATCTGTATGCCCGTGCCGCCATCGACGTGATACATCCAGATTTCGTAGGTGGTGATCCCGAAACCCGCCTTGGAAACGAAAATGTACTTTCCATCGGGGGACCAGTTCGGCGACGCAAAATCATTGTTGGGGTCTCTGGAGACCTGCTTCGCTTCGGTGCCATCGGGATGCATGATCCAGATGTTTTCGCTGCCTTCGCGATCGGAGATGAAGGCAATCCACTTACCGTCGGGCGAAAAGCGCGGCTGGCTGTCGAACGCCATGCCGCCGTCGATCAGCTTGGCTTCTCCACCCTGGATCGGCAAGGTGTAGATGTCGCCCAGCAATTCGAAAACGATGGTCTTGCCGTCCGGCGAAACGTCCAGTGAGAGCCAGGTGCCTTCGTCGGTGGTAAATTCGATTTTGCGATCGGGTTTGAGGGGTAGACCCTTCTTTTCTTTCTTGTCGTCCTTCTTATCGTCTTTCTTTTCTTCTTTTTTCTCTTGTTTGTCTTGCGCACCCGCGTCGTCCAATTTCGCAAGAGCGCCCGCCGGGCTTACGCCTGCGGCAAACACGGCAAAAACGACTGCCAAGACGACCATCCAGATATCCGCACCCGACCGCTTGACCTGCTTCCGATTCATCCGTCTTCCTCCGTGCCAGAATTGAAAATTGACTTGGTCGAACTGAGCCGCCCGGCTTGGAAATCGGCATTTGACGCTCGCTCTCGGCGGTCACAAGCTCGATTCTTTCGAGGCGGGGCATAATACTCCGCGCCGAGAAGCCGCGCAGCAAGATGTTGCGAAGAACCAGCATCCCCCCGGGGAGTAAGCCACCCAATGGAGCGAGAGCTTTTCTTGCGGCAACGAGACATCCCGGGAACCGTGCTAGGCTATCCAACTGCCTTTACCGATTGCCTTTACTGGTTGCCTTTACTGATTGAATGTTCAGCGTGAATCGCCACTCCGGTGACCCAAATCGCCCCGTGCCTCGCTCCGTATTTCCTCAGACGGCGTTCCTGCGGTTTTGGCTCCTGTTCGCGGCCCTTTTCGGAGCTCTTGACGCCAGTTCCGCACCTGCCCAGCAGGTTCGGCCGCCGTCCGTGAAGGGTGGGGTCGCGGAACTCTCCTCGATCGGCCCGCAGAAGCGTCAGGGCGACCTGACCATCGCCGATGACGCCGTGGACATCCACTATGCCAACCAGCGGCTGCAGGCTGACCACGTTGAGTACAACGAGCAGACCAATGAGGCCATGGCCCGGGGTCATGTGGTGTTCGACTACGAGAATCAGCACTTGGAGGCCGACGAAGCGCATTACAACGTCAGCACCGGCCGCGGCACCTTCCTAAATGTTCGGGGCACGGTCAAAATCGTACGCCGGCCGAACCCCACCGTGCTGATCACCGACAATCCGCTCTACTTTGAGGCGCGCAACGTCGAGAAATTCAACAACGACCTCTATTTTCTGAGCAAAACCTGGATCACCGTTTGCGATCCCGAGCATCCCAACTGGCAATTTTATGCACCCCACGCGCGCGTGCGGGTCGACAAAACGATGGCGCTGGTGAACGCGAACTTCCGGCTGTTCCGTGTTCCGCTGGTCTGGCTGCCGTACGCCACGGCGCCGGCCGGGCCGAAGGTCCGCGAGTCGGGGTTCCTGGTCCCGGTGGTGGGCAACAGCACCAGCAAGGGATTTGTTTTCGGGGACGCGTTTTACTGGGCGCCCTTGCCATGGCTGGACACGACACTCGGCGCGGAACTGCTCAGCCGCCGGGGATCCGCCGAACGCGCGCACTTTCGCGCAAAGCCCTGGGAAAATACATCGATCCAGTACAACTATTTCGGAGTGATCGACCGCGGCGTGCCCACGGTGGTCAATCCCGGACTTCCCACGCAGACGACCGAACTGGTTTCGCAGGGTGGCCACGAACAGCAGTTGGAGGTCACGTCCCTCCTGAAAAATAATTGGCGTTTCGTCGCCGACGTCAACGAACTTTCTTCGCTGACCTTCCGGCTGGCCTTCGCCGACACGTTCGGCGACGCTATCAACTCCGAAGTGCGCAGCTCTATTTTTCTGACGCACAACTTCAACGGTTTCAGCCTGAATCTAGCGGCGCTGAACGATAAGAGCTTCCTCACCGTCAACCCGGTGCAAACCAGCGTTTCCCTGCGCGAAGCTCCGGAAGGGGGGTTCAGCTCGGTCGAGCAAGCGCCCTGGAGGAATCTGCCGATTTATTTTGGGTTCGACCTTTTCGCCGGCGCGGCGCATCGCAGCGACGGCGTAATCGATACGCCCGCAGCGGTGGCCCGCACGGAGTTCGCGCCTCGCGCGACTTTGCCCCTTCACTTCGGCCCATGGCTCGACGTCACCGCCACGGCCACTTTTCGCACCAGCTACTTCGGGGATTCGCTGGTTCCCGGCTCCATCCTCACCACGCCATTACTGAGCGGCCAGTCGATCAGCCGCAACGACGGCGAATTTAGCGTCGATTTCCGCCTTCCGACATTTCAGCGATTCTTTCTGCGGCCGCAATCGAATAAAAGGTTCAAGCACACCATCGAACCGTACTTTAACTACAACTACGTAACCGGCATTCACAATTTTTCCCAACTCATCCGTTTCGACTCTGACTCCACGCTCACCAACACCAACGAACTGGAATACGGCGTCACGCAGCGGCTTTGGGTGAAGGACGGCGACGATCAGCCGAGAGACCTGATCACCTGGAGTCTGGTTCAGAAGCATTTTTTTGATCCGACGTTTGGCGGGGCTCTGGTCACGGGAACGCGCAACGTGTTTCAAACGCTGGACGACATCTCACCGTTCGCGTTTGCCGACACTCCGCGGAACTGGTCACCGATCATCAGTGATTTCAAGCTGAGCCCTGCGGGCCCGTTCGATTTCGAACAGATTTTGGAGTACGACACGCAACGAGGCACATACGGGCAGCTCACGACGATCGGTACGCTCGCGAAAATCAAGCCCTACAAGGACTACTTCTTCACCATCGCGGACTTCCGGTTGGGCGTCTATCCTTTCGTGCTCCAGCCCAAGGCGAATCAGATTCGCGTGCTGGCTGGCTATGGCAGCGAAACGCGCAAAGGGTTCAACTTTACCAGCGGGATCAGCTACGACTTCACCAACAGTGCGCTGCAAAATCAGCTGGTCCAGGTCAGCTACAACGGGAATTGCTGCGGGCTGGCCCTGGAATACCGGCGTATCGCGCTTGGTCAGGTGCGTACGGACAATCAGTTCCGTGTGGCGTTCATCATCGCCAACATCGGGACCTTCGGCAATCTGCGGCACCAGGAAAAGATTTTCTAGCGAATGCACAAGCGGATATGAGCCGGGCTTAAGCCCAGCGCCTACGGAAGCGACATCGATTGTCTGTGGTTGCTTTTTCGCATCAGGAATCCGCCGATAAGATATCCCAGCGTGCCGGTGGTGATGCCGCCGAAAATATCCGCTACGTAGTGATAGCGTCCGTAGATCGTGGACACGCACATGCACAGAACTAGCGGAAGGATTACCCAGAACAGCCAGCGGCGGTGCCGCCACGCGCCCCACAGGGCCGCAAACGATCCCGCGACATGCTCTGAGGGAAAGGCAGCACCGCGCACGCGGCCGTAGTGCTCGATGAAATTGATCAAAGCGGTGAATGGTCCGCCGCGCAACTCGCCGTGCCACAAACCCGCCATCGAAAACCACGGGCTTTCGATGGGAAACGATATGGCGATCAGGTAGCCGATCGCATAAGCGACTGCTGAATAGGTCATCACGGACCAATAACCGCGCCAATCCTTCCGGCAGTAAAGAATTCCACCGAGTACCAGTAGATACGTGAAATAAGTAAGGTAGGTGAACTGCATGAAATCGTTGCGCGCCGGCGTGGCGAATTGTTCCAGCCAGATCGTTGGGTTTACGCCCGTCAGCCAATAATCGAACGCGATGAGTTTCGCGTCCTGCCATTGCGGCGAAATCAAATGGACCAGGTGCGCGAGTTCCTCGAAACAAAACAGGAAAAACAGGTGCGGATACCAATGTCGCCAGAAATGCCAGAATTTCTGCGTGAAGGTGTCGAGGGGGGATTCGGAGCCGACGAGAATGCCGGTGCCACGGCACAACAGAATGATGAGCGCCACCACGCACGCGCGCGTGACCAGCAGGCGAATCGGGTGCGCGAGATTTTCGGCGAACATCGCAATCAGCACGCTGGACAGCGCCATGTAACCCAGGGCGATCCATTCAAAGGGACCGCAGGCCGCGCCGATTGCGAGCCATTCGTCTCGCAGGATCTCAATGGTGCGGAGGCGCGCGGGAATCGTTTGCGCGGCACTCTGCTCCGCTGCGGTGCCATTGGAATGCCATGGCAAGGCGGCTTCGTGGGTACGGGGTCCTTGCCCGCGTGAGCGATTCATCCGAGGATCTCCGATTTGACGGTCGGAATCGCTTCGCAGCCGACGCTGCGGCAGGTTTCCGTTGTTGCGGCGGCGCTTGCGTGTTGCGACCGATTTTGCTTCCAGAGAAGGATCGGCCAGCTGCACAAGCGGGCGATGCGTTCCAATTCGCGAGAAGGATTGACCGCGGCTGGTGAACCCACGGCGCCTAGCATCCAGCGGTCGTTCGCTGTGTCGCCGTAGGCATAGCAGTTGGCCAAGTGGAGGCCGCCCTCCGCGGCGATGCGTTGCACGGCGCGGGCTTTGGCTTCGCCGAAGATTGCTTCGTCCACGATGCGGCCCGTCCAGCGGCCGTGGGTTTCTTCGAGGCGCGTGGCGCAGACGTTGATGGACGTAGTGATTCCTTGAGCAAGGAGGCAGATGGTTAGGGCTCGCGCCGCTTGCTTCGCGAGAGGTTCCAGGGTGCCGGTTACCAGGACAATGGCGTGGCCCTGGCTAGCGTGCCAGGCGGCGCGGTGGATGGCTTCGGGCAAGAAGGACGGGAGATGGCCGATTTTTGCGCTCACGGACGCCGCTGCGTTGTGGCTGACGGGGACACAGGCCCTTCGAGGCTTAGGGTAAACAAGAGTGCCTGTGCTACGTAAGAGGAGTGTGCTATGGCTAACGGAAATGTTCTGGAGGTACATCTTGTTGGCGTGAGTCATTCGGACCAGACCTTGCGGACTCAGGCGGGCTGCTTGCGCTAGCCACAGGAAATAATTTCGAAATGGAATCGCGTGTTCAACCCGGAGTGCGGCGGCGAATCGGTGTTCGAGCGATGGCAAGGGCAGCAGGGTGCCGTCCAAATCGAAAAATGCGGCGATGCGGCCTTGCGTCTCGGTGCCAGTCATGCTGCATCCTCAGACGAAATTTTTGCGGTGCGCGCGGTCGCCAGGCTTCCCGCGACGTGCCGCCAACCTTCCATGAGAACCGGCAGTCCGCGGACGAAGCAAAAGACCGCGGTCGCCCAAGTCAAGGTGATGGCACCGGCGCGAATCGTCGCGTGCGCGTCCGGAGCAAGTCCGCCGAACAGCGCCACTGGACCGCGAGTGAGTGCCAACTCCAGTCCCAGGTAGCAGAAGCAGACGCACTTCATCGCGGCATACAGGCCGCGGCTCCAGCGCGACGATACCAGCGTGCGTCCCCACCAGGTTTGCAGCATGGCGCTCGTACCCCATCCGGAATGACCGGCGCGCATGGCCAGTCCCCGGAGAAAATCGGTGGCGGCGCCGCGCGCGAAGAAAAATACCGGCAGCCACAGTGAAACCATTCCGACGACCGCGAAATAGGTGAAGTAGACGTTTTCGATCATGCGGTCGCCAAGGATGTCGATCTGGGCGCCGACGGGCGTGGCGAGATTCCTGCGGCGCGCGATGTGCCCGTCCAAGGCGTCGAGCGCGACCGAAGCGACGGTGAGGGCCACAGCGGCGAGGTTCATCCACGGGCCGCGGCCAAACAGGCACACCGCAGAGAAACCCACGAAGACGCGAAGAGCGGTCACTCGATTTGGAGTCCAGTGCATCCTGAGTTCCGGTGGTACGTCCCGTGACGCCCACATGGACGATGCACCGGCCTTGCCAAACAGACTAGAACTAACCCGTTGCTTATCAGCGACTTATAGCCCACAAAGGTGATGGTCCAACCCTTCTGCGCCATCGAAAGCCGTCATCTGTCGCTCTTTCGCCTACGTACTGACATCTAGCGCGATGCCGGGCATCTAACAAAACGGCGCTTGCCTGAGGAATAAGCGGAGTGCGAAGCAGGTTTCCTTCATGAACGAACCGGAATGTGACCTTGAAGCAAACACAGCGAATGGATGCATTCGGTGACTTCGCTTCAGCCGGCGTTGTAACTTGTGGAACGCCAGAAAACTGCGAGAAAATTACAAGCAATTTGCGCCACATCGAACTCACTTGTACACTTGCCGCCCCTTTCGCGTGCACACTTGAGGCCATCTCATAAATGGCCGAGACAGAAAGAGAAGAATTTCCTCAGGGGCTAAAGCCCGATTTTGCGTGTTTTCAAGTGTCGGAGCTAAAGCTCCGACCCCCTGAGATGCGACCATGAGATGACTTCTAGTGAGGATTGACTAAGCATGACCGACGTCTCTTTGGCAGCAGCATTTCTCGCGGGCTTGGTTTCGTTTCTTTCCCCGTGCGTTCTTCCGCTGGTGCCTGGCTATATTTCGATGCTTTCGGGCATCGGCATGGAGCAGTTGCGCCAAGGTCAGCAGCCGCGTGGCGGACTCTTCGCTTCGGCACTGGCGTTCGTGCTCGGTTTTTCGGTGGTGTTCATTTCCTTCGGCGCTTCGGCCAGCGCGGTGGGGTCGTTTTTGCGCGAGCATCGCGGGACGCTGGCGCCCATCGCGGGGGCGCTGATTCTGCTGTTTGGACTGCATCTGCTGGGTCTGCTGGGCAAGCTCACCATTCGCGTGGGGTTGATCCTCGGCGCTCTGCTTGCCATTCTTGGCGTAGTCGCGCTGGTGCGGGGTGGCACGCTGTTTGCCAGCCTGGGCGCCGTGCACTTCTTTTCGCTTTCGATGATTGGGTTTTTCGGGCCGGCGATGACGCGCTGGCTGAATCGCGATGTACATCTCCGCAGCGGGGGGACGCAGCCCGGCATGTGGAGCGGATTCCTGCTCGGGTTCGCGTTTGCCTTTGGATGGACGCCGTGCATCGGGCCGATTCTCGCCACGGTGTTGGCGCTGGCGGCGGCGAGCGACACCATCGCGCGCGGCGTGCTGCTGCTGGCCGTGTATTCGGCCGGCCTGGCGGTTCCGTTTTTGCTGACCGCTGTGGGGATCGGGCAGTTCCTTAAATTTTATCAGCGCTTCCGAAAGTACCTCCACGCCGTCGAACTGTTTAGCGGCGCGCTGCTCCTGTTTGTCGGCGGGCTGGTTTTCGTCAACCGGCTGACCTGGCTTGCGGGTAAGTTGAGCTTTCTGAATACGATGGTCTTGTGGCTGGAGCGGTCTTTAACCGGGGCGAAGTGAACGGCGCGGCTACTGCGTGAGACTGGATTGCCCCAGGGGTTTCTGAGAAAATTGAGATCGAGAGACTGGAAGTTTGAGGAACTGAAATGAAGAAGTCAGTTTTGATCGTTATCGCGATATTGGTCGTAATCGTCATCGGCGCGCATTATGCCGACAAGGCTACGCGGCTGCCGCACACTAGCTTGTCAGTCTCCGCGGCAAAGCGAGATGCCCCGGACTCCGGCAAGCCTGCGCCCGAGCTTACGCTGAAGGATCTGGACGGGAAGGATCTGAGTCTCACGCAGTTCAAAGGCAAGGTCGTGCTGGTCAACTTCTGGGCGACTTGGTGCGAGCCGTGCAAAGTGGAGATTCCGGAGCTGATCGAACTGCAACAGAAATACGGAGCGAAGGGATTTACGGTGCTCGGCGTCGCGATGGACGACGAAGGGCGCAGCGTGGTCGCGCCATTTGTCGGAAAAGAACGCTTCGACGTGAACGGCGGGCAATCCCAAATGAACTATCCGATCGTGATCGGCAATGACGCGGCGGCGGACAAATTCGGCGGACTCATCGGCTATCCCACGAGCGTCCTAATAGACCGCGATGGCAAGCAGGTGAAGAGCATCACCGGCTTAATCAGCTACGACGACATTTCCAAGGCGATAGAATCACATCTCTGATACGCTCAAACCATGCTTGAGGAAAAGGATTTTCAGCGAAAGGCTGACGGGGCCTTTGAAGAGTTGAAGCGCCGCTTGTTGACGCTGGGCGATGCGCATGGCTTCGATGTCGAGGGAGAGAGCGGCAAGCTTGAGGTTATTTTCGAGGAGCCCGAAGAAGCCAAGTTTGTCGTCTCACCCAACACTCCCGTGCGCGAGATTTGGATTTCGGCGCTTTCCACAAGTTTCAAACTGGGCTGGTCCGACGCACGCAATTCGTTTGTCCTCGAAAAGACTGGCGAAGATCTGCACGGGGTAATGAGCCGCGTGATCTCCCAGCAATTGGGCGAGCAGGTGACTGTTTGAGATTCGGCGTCGCGCTTCTGGCGGGGCTTCTACTTTGTGTTGGCGGCGCAATGCGAGCGCCGGCGCAGGTTCCTGCCGGGCGCGATGTCGTCGCTCCCAGCGCATTTGCCTCGTTCGATCCAGTGGCTCGAGGCGGATCGTTTCAGATTGCGGTGGTTCTGAAAATCCGCCAAGGCTTTCACATCAACGCGCGGGAGAAATCCGCGGACTACCTGATCGCCACCGATCTGCGCACCGAAGCACCCTCGGGGTTCAAGGTCGGCCAGGTGACCTATCCCAAGGGCGAATTGCATACCTTTTCGTTCTCGAAGACTCCTCTCAACGTCTACGAGGGCAAAGTTATTCTTCACATGGAAGTCACCGCTCTCCCGAATGCCCCCCTGGGCACACAGCACATTCCCCTGAAGCTGCGCTATCAAGCGTGCAGCAGCGAGGTCTGCTTGCCGCCTACGATACTCGACGTTGATGCCGTCGTGACGGTCGCGTCCGCCGCGACTCCGGCGCGCCCTTCGCATCCCGAGTTGTTCCAATCCCAACGCTGAAGCATCTAACTGGCACCTTTAAACGAACCGGCTAAGGAACCATTGTTGCCATCCGAATCCAGCCCGCGTCGGACGTGGCCGTACGTCGTCGGCATCGCCGCCGGTGTACTCGCCGGCGTGGTCCTGTTTGTGTTCTTGCGCACGCGAAATATTGAAGAGCGCACCCGCCAATGGGTCGTAGCCGAACTGCAGCAACGCTTCAATAGCGAAGTCGAGCTGGAAACACTGCATGTAAACATCCTGCCGCAAATGGGCGTCGACGGCGAAGGGCTGTCCATCCGCTATCACAATCGTCGCGACCTGCCGCCGATGTTCCACGTGCAGAAATTCTCTTTCAATCTGGGCTTCCTCGGAATTCTGCGCGCTTCGCGGCATATCAAGGGCATTCACGTCGAGAATATGACCATTACAATTCCCCCGCGGGGTGAAAAGAAAGACCCGAAGACACCCTCTTCGGACAAGAAGCCTCTGCCGACCGTCATCGTCGATGAGATCGTGTGCAACGACACGGACCTGGTGATTGTGCCCAAGAAAGAAGGCAAAGAGCCGCTCGATTTTGACATTCACGACCTGGTGTTGAAATCGGTGGGCGCCAACAAGCCGTTCGACTTCCACGGAAATCTGACCAATGCCAAGCCGCAAGGGGAAATCGCGACGAGGGGAACGTTTGGACCTTGGGACGCGGACGAACCGGGTGACACACCCATCACTGGCTCGTACAAGTTTACGGATGCGGATCTCGGTCCATTTCCTGGAATTGCGGGAACGCTGTCGTCCACGGGCGACTATCACGGGCAATTGAACGAGATCGAAGTGGAAGGGAAGACGGATACGCCGAATTTTTCGCTGGATCCCGTCGGACGTCCCGTTCCGCTGCACACGGAGTTTTCGGCGACGGTCAACGGAACCGACGGCGATACTTATCTGCACCCGGTCCGCGCCACACTCGGCCAATCACTAATTATTGCCGAAGGCAGCGTGGTTCGCGTGCCGGAAAAACAGGGTCATATCATCAAACTCGACATCAACGCGCCTAACGCCCGAATACAAGACATTTTGAGCCTTGCGGTGAATTCCGATAAGCCGTTCATGACCGGTCCCGCGAAGATCAAAGCGAAGTTGCTGCTGCCGCCCGGCAAGCAAAAGGTCCTGCAAAAGATGGTTCTGGATGGGCAAGTAGGCGTGGAAAGTGCCCAGTGGTCGAGCCCCGAAATTCGCGACAAACTCGCGTCACTGAGCCGCCACGCGGAAGGGCAGCCCGAGAACGAAGAGGCGGGCAGCTCAGTTTCCGATTTACACAGCGATTTCAGGCTGGAGAAAGCGGTTATCCAGTTCCGCAAACTGAGCTTCAGCGTCCCCGGCGCACAAGTCAATTTGGAAGGAAACTACGATGTCGGTGGCGGTAAGCTCGATTTCAACGGGCATTTGCGACTGCAGGCGAAACTCTCGCAAACGGTGACCGGTAAGAAGTCGTTTTTCCTGAAGGCGGTTGATCCGCTTTTCAGCAAAGAAGGCGCGGGCACAGTCTTGCCCATTACGATCACGGGCACCCGTGACGCGCCCACGTTCGGCGTGAGCGTGTTTCACAAGACCATCAAGAGGCAGATGGGCGGTGGGGATAAGGACAACAGTAAAGACTCGAAAGACAGCAAGAATCCGAAGCCTAGTTCCAATCGTTAGGCGGCCGCTGTATCGGGTCGATTAGATCAAGCTGTAGCGGCGGACTGGGACACGGCTGCCCGCAAGCGCCGCACGACCCGTTCTTGCCCCAAGGTAACCATCGTGTCGAAAAGCGGCGGCGCCACGGACTGGCCGACGATGGCTACGCGCGTCGCATTGATCAGCAGGCCGGCCTTTACGTCCGCGGCGTCCGCCAGCGCGCGCAACGCGTGATCGCATGCATCGTGATTCCAATCGGGCAGAGCTGCGAGCGCATCCGCAAGTTTCGCCAACAGGTCGGGAACTTTCGGATCCTTCCAAAATTTCGCTTTCCCGGCCTCTTCGATCAGAAACTCGTCGCTGAAAAACGCCCGCGACCACGAGGAAAAATCGGGTAGCAGCCGGACTCGCGGCCGCAGCAAATCCACCGTCTTCGAAAACCACTCATGCCCCGCGCCAGTGGCCCACTCTTGCTTCCACAAGCCGCTGCGCTTCAACTCCGCTTCTACCTGCGGCAACAGGTGCTCGATCGGCAGCTTCTGCAAATATTGCGTGTTGAACCATTCCAGCTTCGGCCGGTCGAAAACGCCGTTGGTGCGGCTGACTCCAGCGAGCGAAAATCTCTCGATCAAATCCTTGGTGCGCAGAAATTCCTCGTCACCACCGGGCGCCCATCCCAGCAGCGCCAGAAAATTCCGGAACGCTTCGGGAAGAAAACCCTCGGTGCGGTACATATTCACGTCGGTGGCGCCGTGGCGTTTGGATAGCCTGGATTTGTCGGGACCCAAAATCAGCGGCAGGTGCGCGAAGATGGGCAGTTCGGCTCCCAGCGCGCGGTAAAGCAGCACCTGCTTGGGCGTGTTCGACAAGTGGTCCGCGCCGCGAATCACGTGAGTGACGCGCATATCGATGTCGTCAACCACCACGCACATCTGGTAGGTCGGCATGCCCCACTCTTCGCCGTCCTTGCCGGAGCGCAGCAGCACGAAATCCTCGATTTCCTCGTTGTCAAATTCGCGTTCGCCAAATACCTCATCGCTGAAGACCGTCTTGCCCGCCGGAACCCGGAAGCGGATCGCCGGTTTGGTGTCTGGCGACGAGGCCTTACCGTCGCGGCAAGCACATCGCGCAACCCGACGCACCTTTTCCGTGGCGGCGCCACCTTCCGAGGCGTGGTCGCCTCCCGCATACCTTTCCGCGGCGCAGTAGCATAGGAACGCGCTGCCATTCGCCAGGCATTTCTTGGCCGCCTCGCGATACAAATCGAGCCGCTGGGACTGAAAGAACGGGCCTTCATCCCAATCCACGCCCAGCCAAGTCAGACCATCGATAATTCCCTGGACCAGTTCCGGCTTGTTGCGTTCCGCGTCGGTGTCTTCCACGCGCAGGATCATCGTCCCACGCTGCTGGCGCGCGAAGAGCCAGTTGAATAGGGCCGTGCGCGCACCGCCGACGTGCAAATACCCGGTCGGTGAGGGCGCGAATCGTACCCGCACGCCGCTTGCTGGTTTGTTATGGGATTCTGTCATCGTTTGCCGCGTCTGCCGCACAAATCTGGGTCTTTCAGTGTAGCGAAAGCTCCGCACGCCGTCCAACCGGGCCGGCTGTCCGGTAGTGGGTCAGTTTCCGGTTACGCGACTAACCGGGAGTTAGCCGCGGTCGTGTTGTCGCGGGTATACACCATCGAG